>Ga0209755_10001152_pt1 | contig 43357 bp, 38 predicted proteins | sample TergutCo191P1_FD_187301 | JGI IMG/M metagenome (GOLD analysis project Ga0209755, IMG submission 187301) | Cornitermes sp. P1 segment gut microbial communities from Petit-Saut dam, French Guiana - Co191P1 (SPAdes) (version 2) | ecosystem: Host-associated > Arthropoda: Insects > Digestive system... | reverse complement strand
TTATGTCTCTGTCGCTCATTCCGAATGAATACATCGATATTATCTGGTCGTTAAATATCGGTACTCTTTTTTCATGCTTGGGAATTATTACAGGTTCAAACGTACTGTTCCTGTCACGCGGAACTTCTATTGTCGCTTCCTGATTCTCCATCAGGACAGTTTTTTCTGTATGTCCGTTCCTTGAGTTTCCGCTGTTGTCTCCGACGCTGGAATTCTTTTCATATCCCAGATGCTCAGTCATTTCAGCTTCCAAAGCTCTTTGAAGTATTTTTCCTGTTAGCTGTTTAATTAGCCCGTCGTGCCCTACAACCTCATCCTGCGTTAGTCCTTTGAAATCAATGGTATCAAGAATTTGATCCAGGACATCCTTTTCTTTCTTTTTTCGTGCCATGACCATCTTTTCTCCTCTGGTATTTCTACCATCTTAATAGTCATTTACACATTTTTTAAGACAGGCTCCATAAATTAATTCATTTATCTCCATAATGAGTTCGGCAATGTAATATTATAATTTTACTATTTTCTATTCGGTATACAAGTCTATTTGTATCATCAATATGGCGAGACCACCAGCCAGATAAATCTTCAACCAATGCTTCCGGTTTGCCAATTCCGTCGTAACCATTGCGATCAATATCCTTTAAAAGCTGGTTTATACGTTTTATTGTCTTTTTATCTTGAGATTGCCAGTATAGATAATCATCCCATGCTTTGTCAGTCCATATTTTTTCCATGTTTTATTTTTCTATCAGTTCATGCGATGTTAATTTACCTTCATTTGCTTCTTTTATGGATTGCCGCAAAACTTTCATGTTTTCCGCATTGTAAAAAGGGTCTGTTCTGGTTGTGACTTCAAAAGGGATGCCTCCCTGCCTTATTGTTTGACGAAGGAACATCGTAAAAGCGGTAGACATATTTAAACCTAATTCTTCAAAAATATTATCAGCACGAATTTTCAAATCATCATCTACACGAATATTAACTTGCGCCATTAAACTCTCCAATAAAGCGTATATCATATACTATACATTGTATAGAAAAACAAGTCAAATAAATTTTCCTCAAAATTTGGTTAGGGGAAAGTATCAAATATTTCAAATTTTTCTTAAAAGATTCCTGTCACCGTTTTTCTTTTGAAATTTTTCACACGGTTACGTGGCGGTACGGCGACGCGGCGATACGGCGGCGCGGCGATTTTCAATTGTTTTATTTTACTACTTCTGTGTCTCCGCGCCGCTGTGTGACACCGTTTCTGTTCTTGTTTCCAAAAAAAAAGCCTGACCGTTCGATCAGGCTTTATCAAAATCAAAATCAACAGCTAGAAAGCCCGGACAAGACGGACGTTGAGCGGCATTGACTTATTAATAGGTTTTGAATCATATTTATACGAACTGCCTTTAAGCGGTACGTCGGCTGCGTATGCGGTATTTAAATCGTAGTTTGTCGATGTCCAATACCAGCCTTCTGTAAGACCTACTACATCCCTTTGAACAAATAGATGTTCCATTTCCTTATCGCTTGGGAGCGCCCAGCCGGTTGATTCTCCTCCTAAAGCGTTACGCGCTCCGGCTGCAATGGTGGTGATGTTGGGAGCTTCTGTTTCAAGAATAAGTTTTGTGTTTCTCCTGCCTGAACCAATTTCTATTTGCCTGACCAGGTTCGCTTTGGCTTCAGTTGAAAAACTGGGGCTATTGCCATATTGATCCTTTGTAGACCACGGCAGCGAAACTGTCTCATTTTTAAGAGCTGCTTCAAGATAGAAAGATCTAGGAGTACTGGGGGGAATATCACTGCCATCAAGATAATTATAAAATGCTCCTTTATAAAAAATTATTCCGCCCTGAGGTCCTATATCACCAATACCTGCCTCCTCAACACAATTGACATATAAATGATTGGGATTAGATACATCAACTGGAAGATATTGACACTCCCGTGCTTCTTCACCATTATCTGCTTTATAAGCGGGACCGCCTGTCATTCCTTGATTTGTACGACCTCCTCCCCAGTTCCAATCATGATAACGTACGCCAAGTGTTTCGGTATAAATTACACCAGTACCATTACCGGGATCAGGATCAGTTGGTTTGTTTTCCCTGGAACAAGGTTTTATACGTTCCTGAGCGGAATTGTAAGCTACTGTTCCCGGAGGGCTGTTGTATTGATTTTCATCATTATTTGGTATTTGGGCTCGTTGACATCTGTATCCAATTACAGCAGGCTGAACATGAATATCGCCAACTCTATTACATGAACCTTCAATTACGCTCTCCCAATAACCTATACCGTAGTGTCCAGTAGCATTGGTATCTATGTAGTCATCATCATCGGTAAAAATATAATACCGTTTGGTATTAAAATAAGTACCTGTGATATGTACATGCCCTCCAGGAGGAATGGTACGGGTAGTGGGATTGGTACATCTCAAACATGTCCCTGATTCTGTGCCAGGTTCAACACAAGATGGTCTAGGATCAACAGTTGGAACGCCGCTGCTATAAGTTACATCAAACTTCCATGTATAAGCATGCCCAAGCGGATCAATTCTAAGTGCAAGTATTACATTAGGAGGATTTTGAGCCACTCCTGCGGAATTCATGTTCATGTTTTTTCCGACATATTCCTTTGAACCAATGCGGATAGCCTCATTAATCGTAAAGCCGCTGCATCTGTCCTGACCCTTCCGCATACAGTCAACAAGTTCCCAGCCGTTTGCAATACAATTAGGAGCGTATGAAATACTATCAGGGTTGGGGGGAAAAACATGTTCGTTGAACGCAGGTATCGTATTTGTAATTTCCAGTGAACATTTTGTACAAACCCCAGTTCCAACGCCGTCTGTAAAACATCTTTGCCGAACTGATTCGCTTGGAAGATCATGACCGGGCGCGGGTATTGGTCTTGTACCCTGAGGATGAGCGGCGCTTCTGTCGCACGGCGCTGATGCTTCGCCGTTTACAGTACAGGTAGCCTCCCTGACCGTTGAATAATTTGTATATACGTGAGGACCGTAAACATTCAATGCAGGAACCAGTGTTTGGCAGACACCCCATCTGACGCACTGGAAATTCCCGCTGATGGGAGACAGACAAGAAGTTCCGACCGTACCGTCGCCAAGCCTGTCGCTTGCTTCATGTCCGAGCGCGGGAACAGACCTTGTTTCCTTTTCGCCGCAGGAACATGATCTTGTATCCGTTCCGGCTACAGTACAGGTCGGTCCGAGCGTACGCGCCCATTCACCCCATGAATGTTCGTGATCATCTTCGGGTTCAGGGCAGGAAGACATGGTCAATCCGATTATCAATACAAGGATGACAATCCCAAAAAACTTGACTTTTCTCAACATCTTAAATCTCCTTATGTATTATCGAATAATCATAAAGGAACCTTTAAAACTAAAAGCTTTACCCGGTTCCCGGTTAAAATAATATTTTCAGGTTAAAACCCCAAAAAAATGCTACTATTGTAAAGAGACAACCCCTGAAAAAATTTTCAGAGACCGCCATATATAGTAAGATAACAGAATTTTATGATATTGTCAATGAGCTTTTTTCAAAAACTGAAGTTTTGAAAAAGCCTCAGTTATAATTTTTAAAAAGGCGGGATTGCCGCCTTCAGGAGGTTAGCATGTCCAGGAAATGGCTTAAAGCGAAAGAAAAATCGGAAAAAAAGGCGAATGCGGAAAAAAAGAAACGCAGAAAAACCATTTTGATATGTATTTTTACCTTTATATTGATATTTTCGGCAGTAATTTTGATATACCAGGCAAGCGGAAAGGACAGCAGAGAGAGCGAAATTTACAGTTATTACGGTCAGACAGTTCAGTTACTGCCGGACGGCACATTCACCGCCTCACTCGCTCACAATGTCAGGAAAAAAGGAACCTATGTAAAATCAGAGGGAACCGGCAGAACCGTCGTCACATTTAATGTAAACGGCACAACCGAAACCGGCAGCATCACCGGCACCATCCTCCACCTCCCAACAGAATGGGACGACAACCACGGCCACGGAACAGCCTTCCCGCGAACAAAGTGATTATTTGTTATACGATGGCACACGGCGGAAAGATTGCCAAAAATTTTTCACACGGCGGCATGGCGATACGGAGGCACAACGAATGAGAGGGGGCTGAGGGTTGGCACTCGGCGGCGCGGAGGACACGGAGGCGCAACGAATGAGAGGGGGCTTGGTTGACACACGGCGGCGCAACGGTACGGAGGCGCGGCGAATGAGAGGGGTCTGGGGTTTTCACACGGCGGCGCGGCGGACACGGAGGCGCGGCGAATGAGAGGGGGCTGGGGTTTTCACACAGAGGCGCAGCGGTACAGCAGAATGTGAAATAGGTCTGGGGTTTTCACACGGCGGCGCGGAGGACACGGAGGCGCAACGAATGAGAGGGGGTTGAGGGTTGACACACGGCGGCGCGGCGATTTTCAAATGTTTTATTAAAATACCTCTGTGTCTCTGCGCCGCTGTGTGAGATAATTTCAAATAAACAGTTAAGGATTAGCCGTTACCGCAGCCTTTGTTTTACTTCTTCCAGAGAGAGACCCTGTTCAAAGAGAGCGAGGACTTTTTCACGTTCTTCTTCGCGTCCCTGCTGCATGCCTTGTTCGTGTCCTTGTTGTAAACCCTCTTCGCGGCCTTCAGCATGACCTTTTTCGTGAGCTTCTTCCTGCCAGACCTGTTTGGCGTCGTCCCAGTTCCACTCAGTCATCAGCATGTTCATTACCTCCGAGGCATTTTCTTCAAGAAACTCTCTCATTATATCATGATTCCGGCAGTAATACACTGCCTTTTTTACTGCTTCTCTGCGGTTATACCCCTCTTTCCCAAATTCGCGCTCTTTGGCTATAAGCGCGCTGTAATGAGCAAGTGTCTTGCATTTCCTGATTATTGCTTCATTCTTCCCCTCATTGATGTTAAACGTTTTAACCACAAGTTCAAGCGCAGGGACTGTTTTTTCCGGCAGGTTTAACCCTTCTGTGGTTTCAAACATATCTGATAATTTCTCTGTCTTTACGTCCGGGAAAGGAGCTTCACCGTTATAGAGGACAAAGAATTCCGGTCTGGGAATTTTCATTTTTATTTCTGAGTAGATTTTTTTCGCATCAGTTATCTTTTCGTAGATACGTGCTGCATAGATCAACAGACGCAGAGCCATATTTGGGTTGACTGTTGACTGGTGTTCGATCAGAACGACCAGCTTACCTGCGATTTCAAAGGATATATCGTTAATTCTGTCCATGAACATAACTTCGTTCAGGGTATTAATTACGACCGGCGTATCTTTGGGAAGAGTTACGTTTTCAAGAGCGCAGTACAGTTCCCGCAGTATGTCGGGGTTACTGAAGATAAACGAGAAAACGCTGGACTTATAACTGTTATTCAAATCCATAAACAGCTCCATATAAAGAGGAATTGACCTTCAGAAAAGAAGGTCATACCCCTATATGGGTGCGGACTTGCGGTTTTGCTTTACAAAACCGGAAAAAAAGACAGTTACCGCTACAGGTGACTGATACTTTTGACCGTTGAGCAGCCGCCTTTGTTTGTGGTATATTGAGTGACTTATGTTTCTCAAGCGTCTCTCCATCTTTGGTTTTAAATCCTTCGCAGATCGTACGGAAATCGAATTTAATGACGGAATTACCGCTCTTTTGGGACCAAACGGCTGCGGTAAATCCAATGTTGTAGACGCTGTCAAATGGGTTTTGGGCGAACATGCTATGAAATCCCTGCGCGCCGAGAAAATGGAAGACGTTATTTTCGGCGGAACTGAATCCCGCAAACCATTGAATGTTGCGGAAGTAACCCTGAGCATAGCAAATGAAACGGGACTCCTGCCGATGGATATGCCGGAAATCGAAATAAAAAGGCGTTTGTACCGTTCAGGTGAAAGCGAATATTTCCTGAACGGCGCGCATGTACGCCTCAAGGACATAAGGGAGCTCTTCTGGGATACCGGTGTAGGTAAAACCGCCTACTCTGTCATGGAACAGGGCAAAATCGATCAAATACTTTCCTCAAAACCTGAAGACCGCCGCTATCTTTTCGAGGAGGCGGCAGGCATCACCCGTTTCAGGGAACGCGGCGCGGAAGCGGAAAGAAATCTTGCCAGAACCGAAGAAAACATGCGTCAGATAGAGCTGATTTTAAACGAAGTAAAAAGGGCGCACGACAACCTCAAAATTCAATCCGGAAAAACCCTGAAATACCGCGCGTTACGCGATGAAATTTTCAATTATGAACTTGATATTCAGCTTTTACGCCTGAAACAATTCAGGTACGAAAAAGACGAGCGCAGCGAAACATTGAGGCGGAGAACCGCCGACCGCGATAATATCCGCGCGGAAATGGAAGCGGAAAACAGAGCGCTTGAAGTGAACATGGACGAAGTAAACTCGATGGAAGCGCGTCTTGTTGAGCTTCAGAAAAATATTTACGGTCTTGCGCTGGAGAAAAACGCGCGTGAAAATGAAATCCGCCTTTTCAACGAACAGCGCAGCGAGAATAAAATAAAGATAGGTCAGAACGAGGAAAGGGAAAAACAGGCAGTTCAGAAAATAAATGAATTAAATGATGATGCAGCGGGTCAGGACGCTGTTGTAAATAATCTGCGCAGCCAGTGCGGAAAAATCGAGGAAAATATCCGCTCGTTTGAAGAAAACATCCAGCTAGCCGCCTCGCGCATCAGCGAAAATGAAAAGGAAATCCACCGTGCGGAAGAAGAAATACACGGCATGGAAAAGGAAATCATTGTCTTTGAAAAAGACCTGGCGATTATAACTGACGACATTGTCGCCGAGCTTGACGCAGGTCTTAAAAAAGCCGGCTACTCGGCGGCTGAACGCAAAAGCGCCGAGGAAGCGTTACGTGAAACTCTGGGCCGCCTGCGCACTGTTCTTGCCGGCAGGAAAGCGCTTCTTAGCGACCTGACAGCCGCCGCGTCCGCCAGCAGCGTGGATGGATCGGAACTTTCGCGCATCGCGGGAACCATCGCGGACGGACTTGAAGAAGCCGCCGCGGACGCGGAAAAAGCCGATTCCCTTTTTAAGAGCTACAGGGAACATTCGCCTTCTTTCATTGACGAGTTTCTCGCGCCGGAAGGCATTATCACCAAAAAACGCGCGCTTGATTCTCAAATCAGGAACGCAAGGGAAAAAATTGAAGAGAGGCGGCAGCGCACAAAAACCCTGCGAAGCGACAACATCAATCTGCTGGCAAAAATTGACGAATACCGCGTTACGCTAGAAAACATGAAAGTTAACCGCGCACAGATGAACGCCCGCGCGCAGGCGGCGGAAGAACAGGCAAGACTCATAAGGCGCGAGCTTTCAGGACAGGAATCGCTTCTTAAAAACATCCGCGACGAACTTTCGCTTAACAGAAAAAGACTTGAAGACATTGAAGGGCGCATCAGTTCTATTCAGGAAGAAATCGCGGGCATTGGAGAAAAAACAACCGCGTTTACGGGTGAGCTTGAAAATCTTGAAAAAGATATCCGCAAAAGAAACGACAATGTCGCGGGCAGAAAGGAAATTATCAACAAGAGAACGGCGGAACTTTCCAAGGTGCAAGAAGCGCTGGAAAAGATTCATATCGATCTTGTTCAAACTGAAACGGAAATTAAGAATATTCAGGAAAATTTCCGCGAAGCCCACTCCAGGGATCTAATGGAATTTGAGGAGCGCATATTTACAATTACCGCTCCTCCTGCCGAACTGCGGGAAAAACTTTCTTCGGCGCGATTAAAAATGAAGGAGCTTGGCTCTGTTAACCTGATGGCTCCGGAAGAATTTACGGAAGCAAAACAGCGCTACGACTTCCTGAGCGGGCAGATGGCAGACCTTGAAAAAGCGCGCAGGGATCTTGAAGATTTGACAGCCGAAATCCGCCAGGAATCATCGGTATTATTCCTTGAAACCTATAACCGCATCAAGAAAAATTTTCACAATATGTTCCGCCGTCTTTTCGGAGGCGGACGCGCGGAGCTTCGGCTTTCCGATTCAAACCATGTTCTTGAATCGGGCATAGAAATATTCGCGCAGCCTCCCGGAAAAAAACTCGAACACTTAAGCCTTCTTTCAGGCGGCGAATGTTCAATGACGGCGGTCGCCCTTCTGTTCGCTACTTACATGGTAAAGCCGAGCCCATTCTGCCTGCTGGACGAAATTGACGCAGCTCTTGACGAGCAGAATGTAGGGCGCTTTGTTCATCTTCTGCGGGAATTCAGCGATTCAAGCCAGTTCATCATCATTACACATAACAAAAAAACCGTAACGGGAGCGGGAACCCTCCTCGGCGTTACGATGGAAGAATCCGGCGTCACCAAATTGATAGCGGTGCGCCTTGAAAACGAAGAGCTGGTTCTCACAGAGAGCGCTCCGCCGCAAAGCGAGCTTTGGGACTCAGAAGGCGAATTTAAAGATGAAGAAATCCAGCCCGAAGAAGGCAGACAGCTTCCTTCCGGAATTAACGATCCGAAAAAAGTGACAGAACAGCAGCTAAGACCGATAAGAGCGCGGAAATAGGAAGATAGGTTTTTTTATTGAATTTTTTCGCTTACCGCTGCTACGCAAGAGCTAAAAAATCATCAAGAATGGCATTCCAGTTTTTATGATTTCTGTCAGACTCATGAACATTGGCATAAAAATGATTCTTGTCTGAAATGGTAAAAATTCCAAATACAGAAGATAACGGCTCAGTTGTTCCTTCGTAAACAGGAAGTCTCTTATCATATTTTTTTTGTTCTATCACCGCAAGAAGGAATAAATGTCCCAGTTCATGAGCAAGCCGGACACGCAGTTCCTTCTCCGGCAAATCAGGCTGATAAAAAATAACAAAACGTCTCCCAGGATAGAAAGCTGCTCCGCATTTTAATTTCTTTTCGCTACATAGATATGGAGTATATTTAATAATAAAAAGCGGGTTTTGAGTAACATCCCGGAAGTAATTTTTAATTACTCTTGTAATATGCGCCAGATACTGCCCTTTAATATTTGTCGTAAGTTTAATAAATACATCGTATATATGTTTAACATTTTCTTTAGATATATCAACTCCAATTGCGTTGTATGATGAAACTATCCTGTCGATTTTCTCTTCAGTAATATCAAACTCAATGTTTGGCAATTACAACCCTGCCTTATCATATAACGTGTTCATTTTCCATTCACCTGTTAAAAACATGGAAAGCACTGTAGCATAGCGGCATTTAATATCTATACTGCCGTCAGAAAAAAATAACTTAGGATTCCCCATTGCTTCAACAAGATGAGCTGTTCTTGGAGAATAGTTTGAGATATTAAAACGAATAAAGGTATCTTCCACCAAATCCCTAGTATCGCACTGCTGAAGTGCGCCAACCAGTATTTTATTTATCTCAGTCAGCATATAACTCCTTTATTTTATCGACATAAAATTATGTCAATCAACAACCTCACCGTTAATGGCGAAGTATGTTGATCAATATAACAGCTACCTAGCTGCGGCGAATCTTGTCTGTCTGAAAGCGCTTGTGTCAGCCACCCTGAAACTTCCGACTGTTTTTTGCGCGTTCGTTATGCGCTGCGCGGGAGTCGGGTGAGTTTTACCGAAACCTGAACCTGCGCTCTGGGCGCTTCTTAATTCATTTAACATATTGACAAGACCGGACGGATTATAGCCTGCGGAAGCAAGAAGACTCATCGCTGTGTTATCTGCGTCAAACTCCTGCGCCTGCGAATAACCGTTATTGACAAGCGTCTGTATTATTTCGCCGACAGATTCATTAAAAACATTTGTCAGTTCTTTGACATCCATTCCCGCTGCCGCTCCCGCAGCCGAAGTGCCGGTTACCAAAAGCGCCTGAGTGATACGACTTGTCTTTATCGCCTTGATGCTGTGCTGCAGTTGAATATGCGCGATTTCATGCGCGATTACCGCGGCAAGCGCATCTTCAGACTTTGCGGCATTAATAAGTCCCCTCGTTACAAAGATATGTCCGCCTGAAGTGGCGAACGCGTTTATTTCATTGCTATCCAAAACCGCCACATGATAACCGTTATAAATATCAGGGCGCGGCGAGTTAATCGTAATGGCGGAGCAAACCAAATTGAGATAATTAACGAGAGCCGGATTTCCAGTGTAGATTCTATACGACGACAGTATATTCGCGGCTACAGCGCGGCCGATGTAGTATTCCTGTTCAGGAGAAATTTCTTCAGCTGCGGCGCCGATTGCTTTTGCGGACTGACTGATCGCATCAGCGGTATTTGTATTTATTATTCCCGCTTCGCCGGCTGCCTTTGCTCCGGCATCAAGTATTTTTGAGGCTGTCTGACATGAAAAGGTCAAACCGGCAATTAAAAAAATTACAATAATATAAATAAAAAAGCGGGCTTTCATCAGTTATCCCCCATAAAAAGATGTCCTTCTTCAAGGAATCGTTTTAAATCAGCTTCGCTCACCATTACAGCTTCGGTTCTGTCGACATCAGCATAGTTAAGGTTCCCCTGTGTTTTATAGATATCTTCAACTTCCTGATTAAAACCCTTTCCTGCAAGAGCGGTTTCCCTTGCTGATACTGACGCGGTGTTTCCCGATACAATCTGCTTTGCGGAAAGGTTTGCCGACGCTGTCCATCCAGTAAGCGAGGAATTCTCCGCACTGCGGACTTCCACGAATTTACCGCTGACCTGCAGAACTGTAACGCGATCACTGTAATTTAAAACTCCCTTGTTACTTGCAAAAAACCCTGTGGAGGATTTTAAGGTAACTGTTTTTACCGCTACATACAGGGTTCCGCCTCTGGAAACCTGGGCAGATGTCATTCCGGCAATAAAAAACACCAGACAAAAAAAGATTAAAATTCTTTTCATTAAATACCTCTTTATTAATACTATTACTGAAACAAGATTATTTCAACAAGGTGACAATGTCACCAACGGGGACAGTTACCGACAGGGACAAAGTCACTTCTCCGTTAAGTTATCCACGCCCTGATCCCATATTTTTTCATCAGGCGCGGAGTTAATATATTTAAAACACCTGTCGAGATATTTTTTTGCCGCCTTATCATTGTTATTGTTTACGTAAATTGATTCAAAAATATTTTTGGCGGACGCAAAATCCTTTTTCTCATAAAATTTAAAAGCCTGATACCAGTTTTTAACCATGTCTGTCAGTTCAGGAGAAGCTTCGCCTGCGATATCCAGAAGTTCATAAAGCCTGATGGGTGTGTTGATTCCGACAACGCGTACTTTATTTAACGGACGTATAATAAATTCTTCCATGTTGATATTTTTCCTTGTGTATTCACTTATCAATATGCCGCCTGTATCATACTGCTTGTTGACTCCCTCCAGCCGCGCCGCCAGATTAACGGCGTTTCCCATAATCGTGTAATCCATTTTGTTCGGAGTGCCCATGTTGCCCACTACCATATCGCCCGTGTTAAGCCCAATCCTTGTAAAAAGAGGGTGCGTATCATCCGCGCCGGAAATGATTTTTTTTGCAGCTAACGCCTCCATTACTTCACGGGTTATAAGTCCGTTTGCGAGCGCCTCGCGGTTTACCTCCCTCTCAGCTTTTTTCATTCTTATGGCGGCGCGGCAGGCAAGAGAAGCGTGATTGTCAAAACGGACAGGCGCCCCGAAAAAGGCAATGATCGCGTCTCCTTCGTATTTATCAATCGTTCCCTGATTGTCAAGAACAATATTGCTCATTTTTGTCAGGTAGAAATTGAGAAGCTCCACAAGTTTCGCTGGATCGCCGAGCGCTTCTGAAATGGTGGAAAAGGCGCGGATATCCGTAAAGATAGCGGTCATTTCCCTTTTTTCGCCGCCGAGTTTTAACTGGGACGGATCAGCGATGATCTGCTCAATAACCTTGGGAGAAAGGTACTGGGAGAAAGCGGATTTTATAAAACGTTTCTGACTGCCTTCTGTCGCGTAATTGTAAAGCGTAACGGTAATAAAGGAGGCAAGCAGTCCCGCAAGAAAAGTTACCATCGGCACCCAAAGACCGCCCCGATCGTATGCCGCAAAAGAGCCTACAATTACAATGGAAATAAGCAATATTGTCCCTCCCAAAGTCAACGGAATGCGGTGTGAAAACATGGTAAGGGAAACAATCACTATTATTACCGACAGCAGTAAGAGCATATTCATCCATTCTTCGCTTTCGCGGATAAAATCGCCCTTTATCATATTGTCCAGCATTGTGACATGGCATCCTACGCCTGGATAAACAGAATCGATGGGCGACGAAAAAATATCAAAAAGTCCCTGCGCGTAAAAACCAAAAAAAACATACGCGTCATTGAAATTCTGCGGAGTATACATCGCCCAGCTGGTTCCAACCGGAGTAAAAAATTTTCCGGACTCCGCTCTCTCGCCGTTATTGATCGCTTCCGCGCTTAATAAAATATCCATCGCCCTGTAGGGAATATATCTGTCAAGGTCTCCACGGTAACGCAGCAGCGCATAGCCGTTTTTATTTACAGGAATGGTAATATCATCCCACTCAATTGATTTGGTTTTTTTATTGTAATGAATTTGATTTCCCTTTCCGGCAACCAAAAAAGACGCGGCGGAGAGCCCGGGAACCGCTTTTCCGTCAAAAAGCGTAAAAGGCTTTAACCTGCGGTAAATTCCGTCAGAGTCGGATGTCCCCGTAACGCTTCCCAAAACTGCGGCAGACCTGCTTAAAGAGGGAATCGGGAACTGGCCTTTTTCATTTTCTCCGACGCTGTACCTGTCAAGAAGAGAGCCGAAATTCTGCGGCGACAGTATGGGCTTGTCATATCCCGGCCAGACAGACTCGCTTCCTGTCTGACTGCTGAAAACAACAGCCTGAACAACACGTCCGAAGTCATGTGAAGCTTTTTCAAAAGCGGCGTCATCCTGCCTTGCGCTTAAATTGTTCAGGTTTTCAATAATACTGTAAAATAACGCTCCCGCTTCCCTCCGCTGTCCGTCTGCAATGGCGTTCTGGGCTGTTTCAAGACTGTTAATCATGTTATCAATTATTTCATCCTGCCTTGCGTTCCGGTAAATCGAAGGTTCAGAAAAAATAACGTCAAAAGCGATTGATTTTGCGTTTGACAGGTTCATATAATCGACAATTTCTGCGTAGGCCTGCCTTGGCCACGGCCAACCCCATCCCCTTTCCCGCTGCGCCCAGTCAAGGCTGTCCTGATCCACAACAATCAGAACTATTTCATCGGAAGGACGGCTGTTAATGGTGCCCGCCCAGAATCTGACCCTAAAATCGTAGGACTTGTTTTCCAGAAAATGAAAAACACCCAGCAAATGAAGTCCGGAAATTACAACAAAAACCAATACCGCGATTATCAATGCGGAAAATTTTTTCCCGTATTTAATTTTCCTGCTCATGTTACTTCCTTACACATTGTTATTTTTAATATATAATGACATAACAGGAGTTTAGCATGGAAACAAATCAAATAAAATCAAAACATAAATGGGTCTGGATTGCGGCAACAGCCGCGCTTTGCGTTTTATTCACTTTTGCGCTGATTCCGGGAGCGGCTGCGCAGCAGAATCCCGCAATTACGGCGCCGCAGACGCGCAATTACTCAAACTCAATACAGAACGCAATTGACATTATCCTGAGAAACTATGTTGAAGAAGTTGACGCCAAAACGCTTTATGAAGGAGCGATGAAAGGCATGTTCGAAACCCTTAACGATCCTCATTCAGCTTTTTTAACTGAATCTGATTTCGGCGATTTAAGTCTCACAACCCAGGGCAGTTTCGGCGGAGTCGGTCTGAATATTACAAAAGCAACTACCCCGAGATCCGACGGAAAACCGATGTGGGTTGAAGTAGCGGCTCCAATTGAGGACACCCCGGGCTGGCGGGCAGGGATTAACCCGGGTGATTTTATAACAGAAATAAACGGAATCCCGACTGAAACAATTACAATGGACGAAGTATTGGGAATGTTGAGGGGAACAGTAGGAGAGCAGGTAAAACTTGTAATAAGACGCGGCGAAAGAATGGAATTTCCCATAACATTAACAAGAGCGATAATCGAAGTCCCGACAGCGAAACACGCGATGATCGGCGATACCGGATATTTAAAATTGATAACATTTACGCCGTACACAGCGGACAGGGCAAGAGACGCAATTAACGAGTTTAAAACCACCGGTTATAAAAACCTGATTCTTGACTTACGGTATAATTACGGCGGCCGCCTTGACGCGGCAATCGATGTTTCCAATCTCTTCTTTGACGGGGGATTGATTGTTAGCACAAAATCCAGAATCCCATCGGAAAACCGCGAGTTCATGGCAAGGCGGTCAATGCTTGTTCCCAATGATATACCGGTGATCGTTTTAATTAACAGAGCTTCCGCTTCTGCTTCGGAGATTGTCGCAGGCGCACTGAAAGACAGAGGCAGAGCGTATCTTGTCGGTGAAAATACATTCGGGAAAGGCTCTGTTCAGCAGGTATACCAGATACAGCCGACAGGTTTCAGGCTGACGACCGCCCGCTATTATACGCCAAGCGATGTCAATATTGATAAAATCGGAATCCCGCCTGATCGCGAAGTGAAATTCCCCGAATATACTGAAGAAGACGCCGTAGAAATGAATAAGCTTATTAACGCCAATAAAATTCCCGCTTTTGCCGCGGAAAATCCGAACGCAAATGCCGCCCGGGTTGACGCATTTGCCGCGGAACTGGAAAAGGAATATCATCTTGATCTTTCGCTTTTAAAACGGCTTATCAGAAATGAACTGCGAAGAACGGAAATCGCACCTGTTTATGATCTGGATTACGACATTCAGCTTCAGGAAGCGCTTAACATTCTGCGAAGAGGCGAATATCAAAATCTTTTACGGAGCGCGAAAACACTGAAGGAACTGCAGGAAGAAGCCGAACTGGCGAAAGCAGGCTGAACTGGTTCTCCGGTGAAACAATTTATACTTGACAGCGGGCCGGACAGGGAGGGCATTGTCAGGGTAACAAACAGCGGATACCGTTATCTTGTACATGTCCGCCGGCTTGCGGCAGGAGAATATTTCCGCGCGCTGCTTCCGGGTGGCGAAGAGACGAATCTTCAGGTTCTTTCAGTAAAAGAAAATGTTTTAACCTGCAAATGCTCATCGCCTCTTCCGCCTTCGGCTTCCTGCGAGCCACATATCATCCTGATGCAGGCACTCCCAAAAGCTGATAAAATGGATCTGATTGTGCGCCAGGCAGCCGAAGGCGGAATAGCGGAGATCATTCCTTTTATTTCAGAATTTTCTGTCGTAAGAACAAACGTCGCGGGGCAAAAATTCTCAAGGTGGGAACGTATCATAAAAGAAGCGAGGCAGCAGAGCGGCTCAAAAGTACAGACAATAATCCGTAAACCTGTGTCAACAGAAGAACTGTTTGAACACTGGAATGAGGCGGAAAACTCAGCTGTAGGTTTAATATTTCATCACATACCCGATTATAACGGCGGAGAAGGTCTTGAAAATAAAAGCCTCCACCGTTATCTTGATAATAACCTGCGGATTACGGCGCTGGCTATTGGACCGGAAGGAGGGTTTTCCGCAAGGGAAATTTCGCTTTTTATTCAAAAAAGTTTTAAGCCGTTTACAATCGGGAGTTCAATATTACGGACAGAGACCGCTGCTCTCTACTGCGCGGCGGCGGTTAAAATTTTACTGTTAGAGAGAGAATCGTGGAAACTGAAATAAATAACGAAGCTAAAAGAATTAAACTTTTGAATGTACCTATCGATATTGTTCCGCCGGAACAGCTTGGCGCTGTTGTATATGATTTGTTGAGCGGCGACAAGGAACACAATATTATTCTTCTTTCCCTGTGGGATTTATTAAAGGCAAGAAGAAACGAAGATTATGGTTCCTATGTATCCAAAGCCTCGCTTGTTATTCCAATTTCCAAAAGCCTTATAAGCGGAATCAAATTTCTTACGGGTCAGAAGGCATACCGGTATATGCCGTTCGATTTTATAATCAACATACTAACAACTCTGGAAAACAGGGAATTTTCCTGCTATCTGCTTGGAGGCAGAAATAAAATTCTTCAAAAGACAGAAAAAAATCTAAAACAAACCTTCCCCAAGCTGCGGCTTGTCGGGCGTTTTCCTGGCTATTTTAAAAAACAGGATGAACCCACCATCATACAGGCAATCAGGAAAGCGTCGCCTTCCCTTCTTCTGGCAGGCAAAGGAGTGCGCGGCAGAGAGCGGTGGATCCACAGAAACACCGCATCACTCGGAAAGGGAATGCGGCTTTGGTGCAGCGATATTTTTGAGGTATTCGCGGAAAAGAAAAAGCATCCTTCGCGCTCTGTATTCAACAAGGGACTTGAATGTATAGGTTATTGTTTCCAAAAGCCGCACAAGTTTTTCAGAATATTTCTTTACATGTATTACAAACTTCTTCTGCTTGTTTACAAATTAAGTAAAAAAGCCTGATATCGGATCTGTTCAGCAGCCCGGCTAGTCATCGGACAACTTTATTCTTGTTGATGGGTTTAATACTTTCCGCACACTACCTGCGGCGAGGTTGTTAATTACTGATACATTATAACTACAGGGCGCGGATTTAAAGCGTAAACATCGGACGGCGACATTAAGGGTTTATCAACGCCCGCGCCCGGTATTCCAAAATCGTAAAATAATTTGAAACCCTTGATCGGCATATTTGCCGCCAGCGCGTTGAATGCGTAAGTATCTTTTTTCATCGCGGGACTGCCGATGCCGTCCATGCAATGAACAAGTCTTACCCTGTCAAAGTCCGTATTTACCGTTTGCCGGTTCAGAATCATGTGGCGGTTAAACTGATGTATGACAAGCATTCGTTCGCCGGGAATATCATTCTCAATAATATAATCTTCCATAACTCTCTGCGCTGTATTAATCTCTTCCCCTGTCATATAACCGAAATCTTCCATCGGTTTATCGGTGCGCCATTCGGGATCGAGCGCAAGATGTACATTGGGATATTTCAGCCAGGGAAGAATTCTTTTAAGCGAATCAATCGGATCATAACGCCCGATTTGATGATCGATAAAAACAAGAAAATCATTTTCCAGACCGTATTCAATATAGGGCAATAATCTGTCCTCCCTCAATATTCCTATGTCGCCTCTGGGCCAGACTGTTCCGTAAATAATATAAAACGCTTTTTTAATCTTTTTGCCGCCTGCTTCTTCGTACTCAACCGCAAGCGCGGTAAGCTTTTCATCCAGCTCCTCCATCGTATAACGCCCAAGGATCCCCATGTTGCGGGAATTGGGATGCCCGTAATACGCCAGAATATCGTAATTCAGCAAAAGAGAAACCTGATTTTCCGCTTGTCTGCCAATATCTTCCAGCTCTTCTTTGGTATGAACCCAATAGGGTTTGGAGAATTCCGCCGCTTTCCAGCTATTGATTGTATCAGTAAAAAGCATATGCGGAAAAAGCGGTAAATTCTTGTTGATCACTTCCGTGTCAGGGGAAAAAACGGCAAAAACCTGCGCGGCTGAACATAAAAATAAAAAAAGAACAACTGCAAAAATCAGGAATCTGTTATTTGAAAGCATGATTGTTCATTATCGGTGTAAAAAGCCGATTCCTTCAATTACAGCCATAGATGAATTTTGTGTATTTTGAAACAGATGAACCATGTTCCGAATGACAACAGAATTATCCCCGTAACAGGACCTGCCCAATTATCCGTTCCAAGTATAATATTCCTGCCCGCAAGAGCAAAAACTACCCCGATTGCAACATTGGTATATTCCCTAGAATCTCTGACCTTCACAGCGACAAGAAAAGTAGCCGTGCAGGCTATAAACACTGCTGCTTCAATCATTCTATAGATTGAAGTATAACCGCTCGCAAAAATAAAACTTGTGTCCCATGTCTGAGTATCAACAGGAATGCCCAGGATAACCAGAAGGGTGCTTATTATCAATATAAAAATTATATTGCGGGTTTTTTGTATTTCAAAACCGGCTGCGCATACGCTGGCGATAAAAAGGGAAAAAATCCCGAAATACCTGGCAAAAAGCAGAACTTTTGAAGCGCCAAGCAGATAAAATACGGGAAATGTATAAATCAAATGCAGCGGGAGAATGAAGCGGATAATTTCAAATGAAAAAGAGAACGTAAAAAAGGAGATATAAAGGATTTCCGGGGTTGAAGTCCGTAAAAAATATGAATAAATAAATATCATTCCAGTAAAAGAGAATAAAATTGCCAAAATTAGCGAAACATGCACTGCCAGATAATCATTTCCCAAAAACCAGCCCGAAATAATTTGAAATAAATATGAAGGACGGCGGGAAATCCCCTCCATTTGGGAATAAAAGGGAATTAACACAAAAGAAACAACAGCAGTCAAAAACGTGATTACCGTGCAAAAGGCAATTCCGGCTTTAAAAAAGACATTTCTTTCCAAAAGCGTCATAGTGCAGTGTACCGGAAACATTAAATTCCCTCAACATGTACGCTTAAAATGTTTATTTAGCCTCATGAGGCTTTTCAAAAACTGAAGTTTTGGAAAAGCCTCTCATATAATAATAAATTAATAATCAATGTTTCCGATAATTAATGAGAAGGGGAATTCCAGAATTATGAAAAAATCTTTATTAATTATATTGGTCTTTTTTGTATTAATTTCCGGGTTATGGGGGGGAGATACCGCTGTTTTTGTTGATTTAGGATTTTCCCCTGACGGAAAAACATACATGTTCGGTCAATACGGCGTATTATCGCCTTCATTAAAGCCCTGGGCAGAGATTTTTATTGTCGATATGGACAATAATAATTTTGTCCCGAACGGCAAAGCCAATTACATGCAGAACGCCGCCATAAAAGCAGGACAGGACGGTTCAGGGGTTTTTTATCAGCTTCTTAATAATAATTCCGATCTTGCAAGCCGTTATAGGATAAATTTCCAGAATCAGGGGCAGCCTCTTTATATCTCAAGAGACGAAAACCCACCTCAACGCGGGGAAATCGTCACTTTCCGTGATTTTTTATGGGGAAAAAGCTATAAAGCACAGCTAATTCCGGTAATAACAGGCAGCGGGCTCAATGTCCGATCGTCATTTCATATCAGTCTGGATACAGTTCACCCAAATGGATTAACAAGCATAATAAAAGTCGGTAATCCCCAAATTGTTCGTCCTGGAATAGCTTCATACAATATCAATAAAGTTCTAATAGATGAAAAGGGGAATTCCCTCATTTTTGTTATAGAAATGAAGCGTGCAGCTGAAAACGGCTTTGATACCCGCTACATGGTCGAAGCAGTCAGGTTTTAAAAGTCGGTAAAAATAATCAATTGACACAACCCCGATTATAGCATAATATTATAGTATGGCAGATGCAGTATTCCTTAATGATGCCAATTTTGATCAATACCGTGATTTGATTTATGCGGAAAGCGGTATAACATTCACACCAACCAATCGTTCAATTTTGGAAAGCCGGTTAAAAGAGCGACTCCGCGAGAAAAAGGTCGATTCTGTTACAAATTACCTTGACACGATAAGAAGGGATAAAGAAGAGCTTAAGGGGTTCCTCGATTCGGTCACGACAAACCTGACGCGGTTTTTCAGAAATCAGGCTCAGTTTGACGCGCTTGAAAAGCACGTCATCCCGGAGCTGATGAATATAAAGAGAATTCCAAGTACGATAAGGTTTTGGAGCGCCGGCTGTTCAACAGGGGAAGAACCCTATACCATCGCCATGTTAATGAGCGAAGTTCTGCCTTCAGCCTGGAATTATGAAATACTTGCCAGCGATCTTTCCCTTAAATGCCTTATGACCGCAAAAGAAGGTTTTTACGCGGAGAGCCGTATTGTGGGGATTCCGGACAATTATCTTGCAAAATACTTCGACAAAGTAGACGGCGGGTATAAAATCCAGCCCAGGATTCATTCAAAAATAAGGTTTGACTACCACAATTTAAAGAACGACTCACAGCAAAGAAATTTCGACGTTGTTTTCTGCCGCAATGTGATTATCTATTTTGATGAGGTAGCGCAAAACGGGGTTATTAACCGTTTCTGGGATTCCATGGCTTCCAAATCGTTCCTGTTTATAGGGCACTCAGAATCGCTGTTTGGAATGAAAACGCAATTTGAATTTGTAAAAACTGAATGGGCAACCCTGTACAGGAAGAATATATAAACTCAGTCCGCAATGCAGATTGATATATCCAGGAGATAATCGTGTCAGATGAAATATCGGTATTAATTGTTGATGACTCCGCATTAATGCGTAATCTTATCGGGCGAATGATCGACGATACCCCAGGGCTTGTAATAGCAGATAAGGCAATGAACGGTATATTTGCACTGCAGAAGATACCCCGCGTTCAGCCTGATATAATTTGTCTTGACCTTGAAATGCCGGAGATGAACGGCATTGAATTTTTAAAAGAACGAAAAAAACGTGGAATTGATATCCCTGTAGTAATTCTTTCTTCCATTGCCTCAAAAGGTGCGGAAATTACAATGGAAGCTCTCTCTTTGGGAGCAAACGATTTTGTACAAAAACCTTCGGGTGCAATATCGGAAGATATCCATGTAGTTAAAGACACTTTAATGGGTATGCTGCTTGGTTATGGCGGCTCTTACCGGAAGTCAAAAGGGAAAAAGGTTCTTACCCCCTCAGAGTATAAACCAAAAGTGCCCTCCGACAAAGGCTCGGATATCGCTGTCCATTTTAAACTTGCGTCTGCTCCTCCGATTACCGCGGCAGCTCCTCCGCAGAGGGTACGCAACCCCGCCAAAACAGAGATCATCGCGATCGGCATCAGTACAGGCGGTCCGGACGCATTAAGGGTAGTATTTTCAAAGATTGACGCGGATCTGAGAGTCCCAATCGTTGTAGTTCAACACATGCCGGCAGGTTTTACAATGGAATTCGCAAAAAGCCTTGACCGTATTTGCCCGCTTGATGTAAAAGAAGCCGCAGACGGCGATGAAATAAAACCCGGCAGGGTTCTTATCGCGCAGGGAAACAAACACCTGGAACTGGAAAGAAGAAACGGAAATATGGTAGCCCATCTTTCAGACGCTCCCCTTGTGTCAGGTCACCGGCCTTCTGCTGACGTACTCTTTGCCTCGGTCGCCATGAATTACCAGAACCGCGCATTGGGCGTAATCATGACCGGTATGGGGAGGGACGGGGCGCAGCACCTTGGAACGATTTTCAAGGAAGGCGGTATGACCCTTGGTCAGGACGAACCGAGCGCTGTAGTCTACGGAATGCCGCGCGTCGCCTACGAATTGGGTCACGTCATGGAGCAGGTTTCACTGGACAACATGGCGCGCCGTATCTGCGAAGTCGCAAAAACGCCCCGGTAAGAAAAAACAACAGTAAACGATTCTCTATTATCAGGTGATACTCAGGATGCCGTAGCGGACGGCGGGTTGTTCAGTTTTTCCGCAGTTTCCCTGCCGATTGGAATGTACTCATTGACTGTCTGCCATACAGTCGCCGTAAATGTGCTGCCCTTGCCGTATTCGCTTTCAACTGTGAGCGTTCCGTCCATTGTTTCTACGATTTTCTTTACCATATGTAATCCAGATTCTGCTTCTTTCGCCGTGCCGCCGGAACGCTTGTCCGAGAACAGATTTTTTTTATCATCGTTACTAATGCCTTTGCCTGTGTCTTTAACAATAAACTTAAGCATGATATTTTCGTCAGCTATTATATACCTTACAGACAGAATTACCTCTCCTTTTTCGGTATATTTAATTGCGTTTGAAAGCAGGCTGTTTAGAATTTGTTTTATACGCTGTTCGTCACCCAATAATTTTGACGGCAGGTTCTCCTTTACGTCAATTTTGAATTTTACCGGCTTTGATCCAATTTGCGCGGCATTAAACTGAATCGTATCGCTTATAATGGCTGATATATAATATTCAACCGGATTAAGTTTCAGTTTGACGGCTTCCGCCTTTAATTCTTCGTCATTTTCATTTTCATAATCGGCTATAATCGCTTCAAGTTCCGACTTCCTGTCATTATTAATCCGTTTAAGAGTCTCCTGTATTTTAAAGGATAAAACAGAGATTTCATCATTTACCCGCGGCTGCGTTAGCTGAACGTTGGATTCGCCGCTCGTAACGTCTTCTAAAGCTTTTTCAAGTTCCAAAAGCGGGACAGTAATGGACTTTGCAGCCGCAAAACCGAGAAAAACAGAGAAGGCAATCGCCGCCAGGGCGGCAGCAAGAAAAATGTAAACGTTTCCTGCACCTGTAAAACTTATTAAACCAATAACAAGCGCAGTCAGAACAACGGTAAAAAAGGACAGAAGCAGTCTTGTCATTATGCGAAATTTTCTCATTACAGTCAGTAAACAGAGCATCATAAAGATTCCTTAAATTTCATTATAGATATCCATCAACTTATCCATATCAAATCCCGTATTCACCGAAAAATCGTCCGCGACATTCAGAAAAACCTCGACTATTTTTGGATCGAAATGCGTGCCGGATTCTTTTTTGATAATCTCGACTGCTTCTTCATGAGTATACGGTTTTTTGTAAGAACGTTCGGAGACCAGCGCGTCATACACATCCGCAACCGCAATAAGCCTTGCTTCCAGCGGAATTTTTTCACCTGCAAGCCCTCTGGGATAACCGGTTCCGTCCCATTTTTCATGATGACAGCCGGCAAATCTTTTCGCGTGCACCAAAAATCCGTCTTCCTGCGCCTTTTCGATAATTCCATCGATGATCCGCTCTCCTTCCTCGCAATGCTGTTTGATTATATCAAATTCATCATTAGTGAGTTCACCGGGTTTATTTAAAACATGATCGCTTAATTTAATTTTACCTACATCATGCAGCTGTGCTGAAGGTAAAAGAACTTCCAAATCCCATTTGGATATTTCGTCGGTATAAATACCTGCGCGAATCATTTCATTGACAAGAAGCGCAAGATGTTTTTGCGTACGATCAATATGTCCGCCTGTTACCTTATCGCGGTTCTCCACCATGTTGGCGATTATATTTATTGTCGCATTATGAACCCTGCGGACGCTTCGCAGGCTTTTTTTTATAAGCGAATCTATTTCGATATGCGTTTCAACTCGCTTGGCAAGAACAGGCATTGAAAACGGCTTGTTGATAAAATCGACCGCGCCCATTTCAAAGCCGCGCAGTTCCGATTCCGGATCATGTTTTGCCGTAAGGAAAATTACAGGAATCTTTCTTGATATTTTATTTTTCCTCAAAATTGACAGCGCTTCAAAACCGTTTATATCCGGCATTTCAATATCCAGAAGAATTAAATCAGGATTGATTTTATCCAGTATCTGAAACATCTTTTCCGCTGACGTCAAAGCGAATGTCTTGTAGGAACCGGACAGCGCTTTTTTTGCAATAATCAGATTTGTTGTATTATCATCAACTATGAAAATAGTTTTCATGTAAGATTGTTTCCTTTTTTTATAATTTTATACCCATATTCAATTTATCTCTACCATGTTAAACTCGGATTATGAAAGATTATATTGATGAACAAACCGCGCTGTTAAAGACCCGCATAAGAAACAGTCCTGTACTTCTTTTGATTTCCGGCGGAGTGGATTCCACTACTACCGGCGCGCTTCTTTTAAAGATATTGTCAGGCGATCAAATTCATCTTATGTACATGGACACAGGTCTTATGCGCAAGAATGAAACTGATGCTGTCTGCGAAAACTTGAAAAAACTCGGCGCCAAAAACGTTCATATAATCGAATGCGAAGATGATTTTTTACCGGCGCTTAAAGGAGTGACAGATCCTGAAGAAAAGCGCAGAATAATCGGCGACATGTATATCACCGTACAGCACAGGGAAGTCGCCCGCCTGAAGCTGCCGGAGGATTACTTTCTTGCGCAGGGAAGCATCCGCCCCGATTTTCTTGAGAGCGGGCAGCGTGACGGCGGGAAAACGAGTATTATAAAAAGCCATCACAATGTCGCAAGTCCGCTTGTAATCGCAAAACGCGAAGCGGGAAAATTGGTTGAGCCTTTGGCTGACCTGTATAAAAACGATGTCCGCGATCTTGGGCGTTTTCTCGGCATTGATGAAGAGATTATAAACCGCCATCCGTTCCCCGGTCCCGGGATTGCTGTCCGCATCCTCGGCGAAGTTACCAAAGAAAAGTGCGGTATCCTTCGCGAAGCAGACGCTATTTTTACGGAAGAACTGAAACGCCGCAGAGGTAAAAGCGGGAAAACCCTTTATGATGAAATATGGCAGGCGTTCGCTGTTCTTCTGCCCATACGCTCTGTCGGCGTCGCAGGAGACGAGCGCAAATACGGATACGTCCTTGCGTTACGCGCAATCAACAGCACAGATGCCATGACCGCAGGCGTATATCCGTTTAAAACCCGCGATCTTCTTGAAATCTCGACGCGCATCACAAACTCGGTAAAAGAAATAGGGCGGATAACCTACGATATATCCGGGAAACCGCCCGCTACAATTGAATGGGAATGATTAATGCTTCTGCCGGAGGCGGATATGCACTTCACGCAGCTGCTGTTCTGTGACTTCGCAAGGCGCTTCCATCAATAAATCCTGCGCATTGCTGTTCATCGGAAATACGGTAACTTCGCGGATATTTTCCTCACCGGCAAGGAGCATAACAATACGGTCAATGCCGGGAGCCATTCCCGCGTGGGGTGGAGCGCCGTAGTGGAAAGCGTTGAAGAGCGCGGGGAATTTCGTTTCCAAATCAGTCTGCGTATAGCCGGCTATTTCAAAAGCTTTTATCATAACTTCCGGAAGATGATTGCGGACTGCGCCTGATGAAAGTTCCACTCCGTTACAGACAATGTCATACTGCCAGGCGAGAATATCATACGGATTTTTTGTATTGAGAGCTTCCAGCCCGCCCTGCGGCATGGAGAACGGGTTATGCGTAAATTCAAAAGCGCCCGTTTCCTCATTGTTGCCGAACATCGGATAATCAACGATAAAACAAAATTCAAACTTTTCTTTATTGACAAGATTCAATTGAGAGCCAAGAGCAGTACGGATCTGTCCTGCAAGACCGTTCACAAGTTTAGGCGTATCTGCGATAAAAAACAGAGTGTCGTTAATATTTAACGATAAATCTTTTCTGAGCGCCGCCTGTTTTTCTTCAGAAAGGAATTTGACAATCGGACCTTTAATGGTATTGTCTTCCTGAACGGAAATATAGCCAAGTCCTTTCATGCCGATTTCAGTCGCATAGGCAAGCATTTTTTCAAAGAAGGATTTTGACTGCTTCGCCGCACCAGGAGCAGCGATGCCCCGAACAGGAATATTTTTAAACGGCGCGAAATCAACATCAGAAAAAAATAGGGTCATATCAACAATGACAAGCGGATTGCGGAGATCGGGCTTATCTGTTCCGTACTTCAGCATTGCTTCCGCGTAAGAAATACGGCGGAAAGGTACGGGGCTGATCTCTTTATCGGAAAATGATTTAAATGTACCATACATTGCACTCTCGGCGATTTGAAGCACGTCTTCCTGTTCCGCGAAAGCCATCTCAAAATCAAGCTGATAAAATTCTCCCGGAGAGCGATCCGCGCGGGAATCTTCATCGCGGAAACAGGGAGCTATCTGAAAATAACGGTCAAAACCCGAAACCATCAAAAGCTGCTTGAAAATCTGCGGCGCCTGCGGGAGCGCATAAAATTTTCCGTGATGCTTGCGGCTTGGAACAAGATAATCCCTTGCTCCTTCCGGCGAAGACGAAGTTAAGATCGGCGTTTGAAATTCCGTAAACCCGAACTCCTGCATCTTTACACGCAGAAAACTTATCACTTCCGAGCGCAGTAAAATGTTGTCCCTTACGGCGGGATTTCGGAGATCAAGAAAGCGATGTCTCAGGCGAATTTCTTCGCGCGTGTTTTTTGACTCGTTGATTTCAAACGGCAGCGCACGGACAGCCTTGCTTTGTATAACAATATTTTCAGTATGAACTTCAACCGTTCCGGTTTCAATTTTTGGATTGACAGTTTCCGCGTCCCGTTTTTTAACAGGACCGGAAATTGTTATAACGCTTTCTTTACTTATCTGCCTGACTGCGTTTTCATCATGCATAACAATCTGAGTAATGCCGTATTGATCCCTGAGATCGAGAAATGTTACGCCGCCGTGATCGCGGATGGTATCAACCCAGCCCGAAAGCTTCACAGTCTGTCCGACATCTTCCTCCCGCAGCGCTCCGCATGTATGTGTCCTGTATTGGTTTGTTTTCATGATAAAACTCCGCTCTCATTATGCCAATTATCAGGGAATTGCAAAAGGGGGCTAATATGTCCGGAAACTGTTTGTTTTCGGATACAATTTGGAACTTTACAAGTATTAATCAATAAGCAATACTGAAAAAATGGAAATCCTGCTTGTCATTCTTGCCTTTATTTTTTTTGTAGTCGGATTATTGGGAGCGGTATTACCGGGGCTGCCGGGACCTCCGCTGAGTTTCATTGGTTTGATTTTATTAAAATGGAGCGGATACGGAAATTTTTCTAACGTTTTTTTATGGATATGGGCGGGTATAACGATAATCGTGACAGTTATGGATTACATTCTTCCCGCATTGATGGCTAAAAAGTTCGGCGGTTCAAAAGCGGCGTCGATAGGCTCAATGGTTGGACTTGTAGCGGGTATATTCCTGTTCCCTCCGTGGGGAATGATATTAGGACCGTTTATTGGCGCGCTGGCAGGTGAACTAATCCATAGCAGAAAGAGCGGGAAAAAAGCGCTCGTGGTCGCATTCGGCACATTCCTTGCCTTTATTGTCGGTTCAGGGGCAAAATTGATTGCGGGCTCTGTCATGCTGTTCTATGGAATACGCGCAATGTTTTTAAACTGAGGAGTGTTTCCCGAACAACTCTATCATAAAGACGGCGTAAGGTTACCTGTTTCATCAGGCGAAGTTTTTGCCGCGACTGTTGTTAAATTAGTTCTTATCGATACTCCCGCCATTCTGTAAAGATAATAATTCGTACCATTACTGGAAGCAAACCATAAATCATATTTACCCGATCCGCTCCATCTGTAACTAAGGAGAGGCGGAGAATATAAAGCTATTGTAAGGGTAAAAGGCGGCTGCCCTCCATTATCCGGATTAGGAATCAAAGCAGAGGCACTATCGCCGGCGCCGGCGATAAGTTTTGCATTAAATTTTCCGGATTCATTTAAATATACCATTAAATTTTCAACAACTTCATTTCTTGACGCTCCTGTCTCGTATGCAGCCAGTAAAAAACCTTCTGAACTATTTGCCAACATCTGCGGAGTAATTCCTGTGATGACCAATGTTTTTGGTTCGGTGGTTTCGCGGCTGTCGTCAACGCTCTCATTGCAGGATGATATTGCAAGCCCGGCTATAACAGTTACGGCAATAATTCCAAGAAATTTCCTTGTCTTTTTCACAATTAATCTCCTTTAAAACGGATTGTATACTTATATTTCAAAAATATCAAGCGCTTTATACATAATTTTCCGGCTATTCCGGTATGGCACATAACGTCATTAGTGCCGAGCGCGCGTATACAATTATTTTAAATTATTGATTAATAAACTTGTTTCAATATGGAAGTTGCTCAGAAGCTAAAGTTTCCGAACAGCTCTAATATTGAAAATTATCCGTCTTGCAATGCGGACACTTTGAATGTTTTACATTGACCCTTCTTAGACAATGTAAACACTTCTTTGTTTCTGTGCTCTCATTATCAGCCGAATCATCATTTGCTTTTCTTTCTTCAGAACCATTGAAAATCGCTTTAAACAGTTTTAACATACTAACCTCTTTTGAAAATTTTAAATGTTAAAAATTTTTATCATAAAATAAAAACTGTAAATGAACATTTTTGAACATTTCAAAAAAAGTTTGGAAAATTGAGGCTGTTCCAAAACTTCAGTTTTTGGAACAACTACCTTAGATTTAATTGAAAAAGCGGGCTTTAGACCGCTTTTTCTAAAGCATGTTCCGAAACCAACCGGGTTTTGGAACATGCTCAATTTATTTTTATTTAAGCGCGTCTTCAAGCGTCTTCTTCGCCAGATCAGGATTTCCGCCCTTACCCAGTTTTTTCATTACATTCCCCATCAAAAAACCGAATACCTTTTCTTTTCCGGCGCGGTAATCCGCAGCAGAATCCTGATTTTCAGCAAGAACTGCCTTAACAGCTTCGATGACAGCGCTGTCATCGCTGACCATCATAAGGCTCTTTTCGGCAATATATTTTTCCGGATCAGCATTGTTGATAAAAACCGCTTCAACCGTCTCCTTGTAAGCGCCGCGGTTTATTTTTCCGCTTGTTATAAAAGCGATAAGCGCTGAAAGTTTATCGGCATCAACAGAGAGGTCTTCCGGCAGCATATTTGCGCTGTTCATAAGGCGCATAATTTCGCCTGTAATCAAATTCGCGGATTCAGATGCCTGCCCGCTCTGTTTTGAAACAGTTTCAAAAAGACCGGAAATATTTTTATGCGATGTAAGAACAACAGCCGAAGATTCAGAGATGCCCAGCTCACGGACATAACGTTCCCGTTTCTGATGTGCAAGCTCAGGAAGATTAGCCCTTACATTTTCAAGCCATGCGTCATCAATGCGAATGGGCAGAAGATCAGGTTCCGGAAAGTAGCGGTAATCGTGGGCGTTTTCTTTGTTGCGCATACCGTATGATATACCCTTGTCGTCATCCCAGCGGCGGGTTTCCTGAAAAAGATTTCCGCCGTCTTCAAGTATTTCGATATGACGTTCCCTCTCATACTCAATCGCGCGAACAATCGCCTTAAACGAGTTCATGTTCTTTGTCTCAGTGCGCGTTCCAAGCTCCTCACCGGGACGGCGCACAGAAAGATTCACATCCGCGCGGATGGAACCTTCCTGCATTTTACAGTCGCACACATCAAGATACAGAAGCGTCTCCCGCAATTTTTCTAGGTAGGCGATAACCTCCGCACCGCTTCTGAAATCAGGCTGCGAAACAATTTCCAAAAGCGGAACACCGCAGCGGTTGAAGTCCATGAACGTATCTCCGCTCCGCGGATCGTGAACAAGTTTACCGGCGTCTTCTTCCATGTGTATCTGACGGATACCGATTTTCTTTTTTGCACCGTCAGCTTCGATTTCAAGACAGCCGTTGCGGCAGATTGGAGCATACAGTTGTGATATTTGATAGGCATTGGGAAGATCGGGATAAAAATAATTTTTACGGTCGAACTTGCTGTATCTTGTTATTTCGCAGTTAAGCGCAATCCCAAGACGCAGGGCATATTCAACTACGGAACGATTTAGCCTTGGAAGCGCGCCCGGCGTCCCTGAGCATGAGGGACAGACATGGGTGTTCGGACCTCCGCCGTAAGCGGTAGAACAGGAACAGAAAATTTTTGTTTTTGTTGAAAGTTCCGCGTGAACTTCAAGACCAATGACTGTTTCCCATTTCATGATAACCTCAATTTTGCACGGTTATAAAACCGCGCAGTGTACCCGAACATGAAACCTTGTTTCATGACTTTGCTCCTGGCTTTTTTGAATGATAATCAGTGCGCTGCTGGAAAGCCCGCGCCGCGTTTATCAATTTATTTTCAGAAAAAATATCCCCTATCAATTCAAAACCGACAGGCAGCCCCTGCCTGTCAAAGCCGCAGGGCAGAGCGATTGCCGGAAGCCCCGCAAGATTGATCGAAACCGTGTAGATGTCACCCATGTACATTTTCATCGGATCGTCAATGTTTTCTCCTATTTTATATGCTGTTGTAGGAGCGACAGGAGAGAGGATCATGTCAAATTGTTTAAATAGTTTGTCGTAAGCGTTCTTGATGAGAGCGCGGGCTTTAAGCGCCTTGCTGTAAAACGCATCGTAGTAACCTGATGAAAGCACAAAGGAACCGAGCATTATTCTTCTTTTCGCTTCAAGCCCAAAACCTTCGCTTCTTGAAAGCCGGTAAACATCGGAGAGTGATTTCGCGTTCGGGCTGCGGTAACCGTATTTAAGACCGTCAAACTTCGCAAGATTTGAGGAAACCTCAGCCGATCCAATGATGCAGTAAACAGGAATCATATAATCCATGAACGGCATTTCAAAATCCGTTACTACCGCGCCCGCCGCTTCGAACTCTTTCGCCGCCGCGAGAACTTTGGTTTTAACATCTTCGTCAATACCTGCCGCCATCCCGCCTTCAAAATAATTCCGCGGCAAGCCGATTTTAAAACCTTTTACATCAAGACTGCCGAACTCAAATGGTTTTTCAATAATACACGCGCTGTCTTTTCCGTCAGGTCCTGAAATGATCGACAGAAGAGCGGCGCAGTCTTCGGCATTCTGCCCCATGGGACCCGCCTGATCAAGAGAAGAGGCGAAAGCGACAATCCCGTACCTTGAAACAGAACCGTACGTTGGTTTGATACCGGTAACATTGCAAAAGGAACAAGGCTGACGGATACTGCCGCCCGTATCAGAACCAAGCGCTATCGGCGCTTCTCCCGCAGCTATTGCTGCCGCGCTGCCGCCTGAAGAGCCGCCCGTTACGCGGGAAACATCCCATGGATTGTGAACCGCGCCGAAAACGCCGGTTTCACTTGATCCGCCCAGCGCGAACTCGTCCATGTTGACCTTCCCAATAGTAATCATGCCGGCGCTCTCAAGCTTGTCAACAATCGTTGCGTTATACACCGGTTTGTAATTGCTGAGCATTTTGGACGCACAGGTGTTTTCAACTCCCTTTATGGAAATATTATCTTTCAGGGCAACCGGAACGCCAGCAAGGGGCGAGATTGTTTCACCTTTATCAATGCGCGATTGTATTTCTTCGGCGCGCAGCAGCGCGTTTTCTTTTGTCACAGCAAGAAAGGCGTTAAACTGCCTGTCGTTTTTCTCAATTTTATTTATATACGCGCTTACAGCTTCGCTCACGCTTATTTTTTTCGCTTTTATCGCCGCCGCCAGTTCAAGAGCTGTCAATTCGTCAATTTTCATTATTCCCTCACTCTACTGTTTTGGGCGCAATGAAAAACTCATCGTTTTTAAACGGAGCGTTCATTAAAACCAGTTCGCGGTCAAGGGAAGGACGAACTATATCTTCCCGGAAGGCGTTTGCATTATCAAAAGAAGCGCAGTTATCCCAGGGATGACTGCGTTCCGGTACGCCGTCTGTATTCAGTTCATCCAGCCGCGCAATGTAATTTAAGATTTTCTGAAGATCGCCTGTTAGCCGCGTTTTTTCATCACCGGAAAGCGTAAGCAAAGAAAGATCTTCAAGATACGAGATAAGTTTATCATCAATTTGCACTGCCTTTTCTCCTGACACACAATACCATTTTTCTTTAACAAAAAAAAGATATGACTGAGCTTGTTCTGAAAACTGAAGTTTTGGAACAGCCTCCTTTGAAAAAATTAAAGATATGATTTTATGAAATTTACAATATTGAAGGTATATGAAGCCGAAATCCCGACTGCAAAATCATTACCTTGATTAAAAATTGCGTCTTCCTCAAGATATAACTGTAGTCTGAGCCTGTTCATCTGTACGACAATTCCTGCCAGAACATTAGTCTGCGGAAGCGGCAATTGGTTGAAATTAACCTTCCAATCCTCATTCCAGCCAAAGGGAACCTCGCTGCCTGACAGGGGAGACGTTTTAATGTTCATCTGAAGAACAAATGAAAATAATTTCCATGGATGAATTTCCGCGCCGAGCAATCCGTTAAACATGGGATATGATTTTCCATTGAAAGGAACTACGATTCCCGCCTGCGCATAGAGCGATAAAAGGCGAATAATCCTGTAATCGAGAAGAAGACCGGCTGCAATGTCAGGATAACCTGAACCGCTTAAGGATTTTAAATTTCCGGTGGGCAGTTTAAACGCTCCCAGCGCGGCAAGTGAAATGTTTGTATTTTCCAAAAACGTCCATTTGCACCAGAGATCGATATCTCCGAATGAAACTGTACTCTTGTCAAGATACAGAGGGATGCCATTGCTGTTCGGAACATTTATATAAATCTGATTTTGAAGAAATCTTTCGCGCGCGCCGCCGCTGAAATTAAAAAAATGATGAAAGGATTCGATAAAAGGATCAAGAAAACCGCCGTAAAATGAAAACAGGCGCATGTTTACGCCTGCCTGCACTTCGTTCAAAACGTTATACGCAACTCCAATCTCCGCCGCGCAGCTCTCATAATCCATGAAAACGTATTCCCTGTCATAGCGCCTGCCTTCATAATCCCCCACTATGTCAACTCTGAAGCGGGCATCCTGCCCGTAATAAACGGAAAGATGGTACTGCAGATCATTGATCTCTCCGGATTTTGCCGGCAATGAAGGAAAATTATAATGTATCAAAAAGGGAATATACAGGTTTTTGCCGAACAGCGGTCCTTTTGAAAAAGTCTGCAGGGGTTTATCTGCATGAGCAGCCGTTGCAATAACAAGCAGAAAGACTGCAATAAGCGGTTTATATTTCAACATAAACAGCCCCATTGTAGCAATAAAACAAGATGAACGTAAATCATATGGAAATTCATTTTCATTTTATGTATACTGCATCCTCAAGGAGCAACATATGTCAACTATTTCACAAAACAATCCAGTGCAAAAAAAAATCAATTCCTCAGGGTTAACAGTTCTCATTACGGGAAGTATCATGCAGTTATTTTTGGGAATCCTCTATGTATGGAGTGTTTTCGTAAGACCGGTCAGCGAGGTCTTTAGTTGGCAGATTGACAGTGTTAAACTTACATCATCCTTTATGCTTTGTTTCTTTGTAGTCGGGATAATTGCAGGAGGAAAACTTCATTTAAAATTCGGATCTGATAAAGTGGTTCTCGGCGGAGGACTTCTTCTTGCGGCAGGCATGCTTGCAACGGCGTTCCTCCCGCAGGAAGCTGCATGGCTAATGTATATAACATACGGAATAATCGGCGGGTTCGGCGTAGGCTCGGCGTACAACGCGATTATTTGCGCCGCGCAAAAGTGGTTTCCGCAAAAACGCGGACTTGCGACAGGCATCGTTGTCTGCGCCTTCGGTTTATCAACTGTAATCTTCGCTCCATTGATCAAAACATTGATAGAGACATTTGAGCTGAGGAATACTTTTTTAATTCTCTCCGGAGCTTTTTTTATCGCGACAGTTGCGTTATTCAGATTCATCCGCCTGCCTGACGAAGCAGGATCCCCGTCGTCTGCAAACCCCGCGGCAGCGGCGTTACTTGCAAAAAAGCAATATGTTTTAACAGAAACGATCAAAACAAAACAGTACTACCTTATAGCTCTTTCGCTGGCAGTCGCGACAGCTCCGTTCTTTATTCTCAATCCTTCCTTTATTACATACGCTGACGTGCGAGGCGTTCCGGAATTCGGAACAATTATCGTAATGATGACAGGCGTAGCCAACGCATGCGGACGCCTTACTGTCCCGCTTTTATCAGACAGAATCGGCCGTGAAAAAGCGGCGCTTACAGTGCTTCTTGTAACGTCAGTTTGCGCTCTGTTTCTGACGATTGCCCAGGGTTTCGTTTTTATCACCGCGGTATTAACAACCGCTTTCTGTTTCGGGGGATTGCCGGGATTATACGCTGTTATGGCGTCTGATTATTTTGGGATTAAAAACGCCGGCGCAAATTACGGCGCTATTATGATGGGCTTCGCTTTATCAGCGCTCATTTTCCCCGTATTTATCGGGATGATACAAAACGACACCATGAAATTTATCACTCTCTCCGTAATGGCGGCAGGCGGCGCTTTATTAATAATTCTCCTGATTGCTTCAAAGAAAAAGTTTGAGGAGTTAAATGTCTGAGAAATTGTTGATGGGAAATGAAGCCATCGCGCTTGGAGCGATGCGCGCCGGCGTACATGTTGTTACAGGTTACCCGGGCACTCCGTCTACTGAAGTGCTTGAAACCGTTGCGAAGCATAATACAGGCGGCAGCATTTATATTGAATGGTCTGTCAACGAAAAAACCGCGCTGGAAGTAGCGGCAGGAGCCGCTTACGCCGGCGCGCGCGTTATGGTGACAATGAAACAGGTCGGACTCAATGTCGCTTCTGATCCTCTTATAAATTTAAATTATATCGGCGTTAAAGGCGGCATGGTCGTTGTTGTCGCCGATGATCCCGGACCGATTTCTTCGCAGAACGAGCAGGACACCCGCCATTTCGCAAAGTTCGCCAAACTCGCGCTCTTCGATCCGTCAACGCCCGAAGAGGCGTACACAATGATTGCCGACGCATTTGCATGCTCGGAAAAATACGGGAAGCCTGTAATTTTCCGTCCGACAACGCGCGTCTGCCATAGCTGCGCGTCGGTTGAAATACTCGATGATCTTCCAAAAACGAAACCGGCAGGTTTTATTAAAGATTCCAGATGGGTTATATTTCCAAAGCTCGCGTATGCAAACAAACCAAAAATCGAAGTAAACCTGGAAGCGATGAGTGAACAATTTTCGTTATACGAAAAAAATATTTTGACAGGTCAAATCATTGATTCAATTCCCAAAACCCTGCCGGTGCAGAAAAGCCGCCGCAAGGGGATTGCTGCGGGAGGCGTCAGTTATGCGTATACCCTCGAAGCGCTGCATAACCTAGGCATTAAAGACTCTGAGTGTAAACTTTTAAAAATATCAACATATCCCTTTCCGGATAAACTTGCGCTTAAATTTCTTGATGGTTTAGACGAGGTTCTTGTCATGGAAGAACTTGATCCTGTAATCGAAAACGAACTTGTCAGGCTTTGCGGTTTATATCAACTGGATACAGTTATTCTTGGCAAACGAAGCGGCAATATCCAGAATACCGGAGAGATTACGCCAGACATTGCCGCAAAGGCAATTGCGGTTTTTACAGGAAAGGATTTACTTGAAACAACCGTTCAGACGCTTCCGCCTATGCCTGTACGCCCGCCGGTACTTTGCGCTGGCTGTCCGCACCGCGCTTCTTTTTTCGCGGTCAAAGAAGCTTCCAAAACAATTCAAGCAGTTTATACCGGCGACATCGGGTGTTATACGCTTGGCAACGCTCCGCCGCTTAATATGGTGGATACATGTCTTTGCATGGGAGCCGGCATTACAATCGCGCAGGGGCTCAAACGCGCCGAGACCAACACTATTCATTTTGCCTTTATCGGCGACTCAACCTTTTTTCATACCGGTATTCCGGGAATCATTAACGCAGTCTATAATCAAACTGATATTATCGCAGTTGTGCTTGATAATTCAACAACCGCAATGACAGGAAACCAGCCGCATCCTGGAACAGGAAAAACAATGATGGGCGGCAGTTCTGTAAATATCGATATTGAAAAAATTATTACCGCTTTAAATGTCTCAGTAGTTAAAAAAATTAATCCTCTTGATATAAAAGTAGCTAAAGAAGCAGTCCGTTCCATGATACCCATGAAGGGTATCCGCGTTTTAATTTTTGAATCTCCATGCGTATCAAATATTAACACCGCAGTTAAAGCGACAGCAGACGAATCAAAATGCACCGGCTGTAAAATCTGCGCTGAGAAATTCGGTTGTCCCGCCATTGGTATCGTTAGCGGCAAAGCGCAAATCAATAAAGCGCTGTGCGCCGGCTGCGGAGTATGCGCAGGCATTTGCGTACCGGGTGCGATTAAAATGGAAGAAACAAAATGACTTTTAATTTGATGATAGCAGGCGTCGGCGGACAGGGCACTGTGCTTGCTTCAAAACTGATAGCTGCGGCAGGCATGAAAAAAGGATATCATGTCCGCACAACGGAAACTATCGGCATGGCGCAAAGAGGCGGAAGCGTTGTAAGCCATGTCAGAATCGGAGACAATATTTTTTCACCGTTGATTCCCCTGGGAAAAGCGCAGTCCCTTATCGCCTTTGAACCGTCTGAAGCTGTGCGTCAACTACCGTATCTTTGCAGAGAAGGTTCAATAATTGTTAGCGACGTCATAATCAAACCGGCGGGCAGTTCACCTGAAAATCCATTTACAATGATTGACTATCTTAAAAAAAATGTACACAATCTCATTGTAGCGGACGGCAGGCAGCTTACCGGAGAGAACGTAAAAACATTGAATGTCGCTCTTCTGGGGACTGCATCGCAAAAAGGTTTTTTCCCTTTTGATGCAGAAACGCTTATAGAGGTTATCAAAGAAATGCTGCCGCAGAAAATACTGGAAATGAATCTAAGAGCTTTTGAATTGGGGAGGACGGCTTGACCCAAAATTTTATATACTCAGGAGAATTACCCGCTCGACATGATAAACGCTGCGTTAATGAAGCAGCAGTTTATTATGTGGGTGGTCTATGGCACAGGTAAACTCTTTTTCAGCATAAATAAAACATAAGGAGTTTACAATGAATACACTGGATAAGATAAAAAATTCCATACATTCAGCCATGAAAAGCGCTTTTTATAAAAAGCATTTTGAAAGCCTGAATCTCGATGATATAAAAACAATGGAAGATTTCAACAGGCTTCCTTTCACTGACAAGGAAGATCTCCGTGAGGCGTATCCGCTTGGTCTTCAGGCTGTTCCGGATGAAAAGATAATCCGCATTCATTCATCAAGCGGCACGACAGGAACGCCTGTAATAATTCCCTACACGCAAAAAGACGTTAACGACTGGGCAATCATGTTCAGGCGATGTTATGAAACAGCCGGGATCACAGCCATGGATCGAATACACATAACGCCCGGGTACGGACTGTGGACAGCAGGTATCGGCTTTCAGGCAGGAGCGGAACTTCTTGGCGCGCTGGCTATCCCGATGGGACCGGGAAATACGGACAAACAAATCAAGATGATGATCGATTTAAAATCGACAGTTATTTGCGCAACTTCGTCTTACGCGCTCCTTCTCGCCGAAGAAATTGAAAAACGCGGCGTACGGAATAAAATCCATCTTAGAAAGGGAGTCATTGGTTCGGAACGATGGGGCGAAAAAATGAGAAAGCGTATAGCCGGAGAGCTTGGCGTGGAGTTATACGACATCTACGGTCTTACGGAAATATACGGTCCCGGAATCGGCATTAACTGCCAGAAGCAGAGCGCCATGCATATATGGACAGATTATATGTACTGCGAAATCATCGATCCAAAGACCGGGGAACTTTTATCTGACGGTGAAACAGGCGAACTTGTAATCACCACTTTGCAAAAGGAAGGAGCTCCATTAATCCGTTACAGAACGCACGATCTTACAAAAATGATCTCTGATAAATGCGAATGCGGACTTGCCTATCCCAGAATAGCGGCATTGATCGGGCGCTCCGATGACATGGTCAAGATACGCGGCGCGATAATCTATCCGAGCCGTGTTGACGAGCTTTTGTCAGCGATTGAAGGCGTCAGCAGCGAATATCAAATTATGATCGATCACCTGAACGGCAAGGACATTCTCACCCTTTTTTTTGAAACCGCAGAAACTGATTCCAAAACCAGTCTTGAAAAAACGGTCGAACATCAATTTAAGGAAAAAATCGGTATCACGCCGAAGGCAAAAGCTGTCGGCATGGGTGAACTACCCCGAAGCGAGAAAAAATCAACGCGCGTTTTTGATAACAGGTATTGAAAAAAACACAGGCAGCGAAACGGCTGCCTCTTTTACACATCGGCAAGCTGGGAAAGCGGAATGGGTTTGGGGTTGTCGTTCTGTCCTTCAACCTTTGAAAGTTCTTCAAGCAGCTCTTTTCCGCGGCGGGAAAGTTTTTCCGGCACCTGCACGATTAGCTTGATGTAAAGGCTGCCGCGCTGGCTGCCGGAAGGAACTCCTTCATCGCGGATACGCAGGAGTTTTCCGCTCTGGATGCCGGCGGGTACTTTTACCTTTATTGTTTTATTATCCAGCGTTGTTACGTGAATATCCGCGCCGAGGGCAGCCTGGCTTATCGAAACAGGAACAGCGCAGTAAAGTTCCGCTCCCTGTCTTTCAAAATACTCGTGGGGTTTTATCCTTATAAACACATATAAATCGCCCGCCGGTCCGCCGTTGGGACCTGCGTCTCCCTGCCTGGGAATGACGACGCGCTTACCGTTTTCCACGCCGGCAGGAATCGTCACCATTATTTTCTGGCGTTTTTTCTGGGTTCCCGAGCCGCCACAGTCGCTGCAGGGTTTTTCAATAACATACCCGTCGCCTTGACAGTTGTGGCAGGTTGTGGCTACAGAAAAAAATCCCTGACTGTGCCTCACCTGACCTGATCCGCGGCAGACAGGGCACGTCTTCTTGCTCGCTCCGTCCGCGGAACCCGAACCTTTACAGGTGCCGCATGATTCGTTATGTGAATATTGAATCTCTACTTTTGTGCCGAAGACAGCGTCTTTAAAAGGGATTTCGATGTCATAACGGAGATTGGCTCCCTGCCTTACACCGCCTGAAGAACTCCTGCGGAAACTGCTGCCACCGAAGAAGTTTTCAAAAATACTGCCAAAGCCGCCTTCGCCGAAGATATCCTCAAAGCCGCGAAACACGCTTGAGTAATCCCCCTGCCCCGCCATGCCTTCAACTCCAGCAAAACCATATTGATCATACGCAGCTTTTTTCTGATCGTCGCCGAGAATCTCGTAGGCTTCAGTCGCTTCCTTGAATTTTTCCTCGGCTTTTTTATCTCCTGGATTTTTATCAGGGTGATACTGGATGGCAAGCTTGCGGTAAGCTTTTTTTATATCGTCCTTCGAGGCGTTTTTCTGTACTCCCAAAACTTCGTAATAATCGCGCTTTGCCATTATTTGTCATCGACCACTTCATAATCGGCATCTTCTGCGCTCTTGGTGTTATCGCCTGATGAACCGCTGCCGGAAGATCCGCCGCCGGGATTGAAGCCGCCGCCCATGTTCGGACCTGCTCCGGGATCGCCGCCCTGACCTGCCGAACCTTGCTGCTTGTAAATTTCTTCCGCGATTTTATATGAAACCTGTTTAAGCGCTTCTGTTTTATCCTTGATTGACTGAAGATCGCCGCCTTCCAAAGCTTTGCGCAGATCGGCAATCGCTTCTTCCGTTTTTGATTTATCAACGGAACTTACCTTGTCGCCGAGATCCTTGATGTTCTTTTCTGTGCTGTAAATCATCGAATCAGCTTCATTGCGCACTTCGGCTTTTTCGCGCTCTCTCTTGTCTTCCTCGGCGTGGAGTTCCGCCTCTTTCACCATGCGGTCAATTTCATTGTCGCTCAAGCCGGAGGAGCTTTCGATGCGGATTTTCTGTTCCTTGCCGGTGCCAAGGTCTTTTGCGCTTACATGGACAATACCGTTAGCGTCAATATCAAAAGTAACTTCGATTTGCGGAACTCCGCGCGGAGCGGGAGGAATACCCACAAGATCGAAACGCCCGAGTATCCTGTTCTGGCTTGCCATTTCGCGTTCGCCCTGCAGTACCTGGATGGAAACCGCTGTTTGTCCGTCCGCCGCGGTAGAGAAAATCTGGCTCTTGCGGGTAGGGATAGTCGTGTTGCGCGTAATAAGCTTTGTCATAACGCCGCCGAGCGTCTCGATACCGAGCGAAAGGGGAGTGACATCCAAAAGAAGCACGTCTTTTACATCGCCGCCGAGAATACCGCCCTGAATTGCCGCGCCTACAGCGACCGCTTCATCTGGATTGACTCCCTTGTTGGGCTCTTTTTTGAACATATCTTTTACAATCTGCTGAACAGCGGGAATACGGGTAGAGCCGCCGACAAGGATAACCTCATCAATTTGATCCGCGCTGAGCCCCGCGTCAGAAAGCGCTTTTTTACAGGGTTCTTTTGAACGTTCAAGAAGGTCTTCCACCATTTGTTCAAACTTGGCGCGGGTAAGGGACTTCTGCAGATGCTTGGGACCGCTCTGGTCGGCGGTGATAAAAGGCAGATTAACTTCTGTAGTCTGGGTTGACGATAACTCGATCTTCGCCTTTTCCGCGGCTTCACGCAGACGCTGAAGAGCCATGCGATCCTGACCAAGGTCGATGCCTGTGTCCTTTTTAAATTCGGCGATGAGCCATTCCATGACACGGCGATCAAAATCATCACCGCCAAGGTGGGTGTCGCCGTTTGTGGATTTTACTTCAAAAACGCCCTCGCCCAGTTCAAGTATTGAAACGTCGAACGTACCGCCGCCAAGGTCGTAGACTGCGATTATTTTATCTTTTTTGGAATCTTTATTAAAACCGAAAGCAAGCGAAGCTGCAGTCGGCTCGTTAATGATGCGTTTTACTTCAAGACCTGCGATTTTTCCTGCATCCTTGGTCGCCTGCCTCTGCGCATCGTTAAAATACGCAGGAACCGTGATTACGGCTTCTGTAACAGGTTCACCCAGATAATCCTCCGCTGTTTGTTTCATCTTCTGGAGAACAAAAGCTGAAATTTCCTGCGGTGAGTACTTTTTCCCGTCAATCTCAACGCGGACATCGTCGCCCTGTTCTGTAATACGGTACGGAACAAGTTTGGTTTCGTTTGAAACTTCGGAAAAACGCCTTCCCATAAAACGCTTGACGGAAAAAATGGTGTTTTCAGGGTTGGTTATCATCTGGTTTTTTGCCGGCGCACCTACAATCCGCTCGCCTTTACTGGTAAACCCGACAATCGAAGGAGTAGTGCGTCCGCCCTCTGAACTTTGAATGACAATCGGTTCGCCGCCTTCAAGGACAGATACGCATGAATTTGTGGTTCCAAGATCAATACCTATGATTTTTCCCATAATGCTCTCCTATTTTATGCGGCTTTGCCGCCTGTTTTTATTAAACATCAACACAATGTGTTAATGATATTTACTTCTATCACTATATATGTTTTTATCCGGTATATAAAGCTGTCAATCCTAACTTTCTGGCATCAGTACTTTTACTTTTGCGGCTCTGATAACCCTGTCCTTTAAATAGTATCCCTTAAAAAAGTCTTCCTGCACTGTCGCCTCAGTTACATCAGGTGATTTTTCCATCATCAGGGCTTCATGCAGGTTTGGATCAAAGAGCTCTCCGGCGGAATTAAAGCGTTTAAGCCCCCATTTGGTTTCCAATTGACTTGACAGCCTTTTTTCTATCATTTTTATACCGTCCAGAAAAGCGGCGGTATCCGCAGAACTTTCCGCAGCTACAATTGCCCGCTCAAAATCGTCTATCACGGGAATAATGTCTAAAAGCAGACTCTGGTTGGCATATTCAATCGAACTTTGTTTTTCCTGGTTCATTCTTTTACGGAAATTCTCAAAATCGGCGGCTTTTCGAAGCAGTTGATCCCGTACTTCCGCAAGATGGGCTTCAAGTTTAGCGATTTTTTCCTCCGCAGTAGGTTCTTTAAGCTGCTCTTCTGCTTCATTACCTGATTGAGGAGTGTTTCCGGGAACATCCTGTGAGTTTTCCAGGTTATTTTGCGTTTCGGCGGTGTTTTCAGCTTCCATTTCACTATCCTGAGCGGTTTCTTTCTTTGACATCTTCTTCCCTAAACGATTTTAATTTCGAGATTCCTCTATATGAAAAAATACTAAATATTTATATCTGGGTCAAGTAAAAAACAGTGTCTAACGCCAATTAATGGAAAATATCGATTGAAATCCAAGGTTGATGTTCAAAAACTCTCAGTTTTATAACAGCTTCAATTCAGTCTGGATTTAATTTCAGTCTCCATTTTGCGGTACAACTCAACAGCCTGCATGAATAAGGGAAATTTATATTCTGTTTTCTGAATAAACGGAGGAACATCCAAAGCGTGTTCAACCAGAAATTGCGCAATTTTATATGCAACACTAAAATCCCTGTAAACTTTCTGTTCCATCGCAATATTGTTTAAACCCGCTGAATTGTTTTCCAGCAGGCTCTGTATTAATTTATGTATTTGATTTATATTCTCACATTTTACTCCAAGCCTCTCTTTTTCCATATACTCCGGGTTGCTTGCCTCCTGACCCGGAAGAGCTTCTGTAATGATAAGCGGAGTATTGCAAATTACCGCTTCCATTATGCTGTTCGGACTGCCGCGTAATATCGCAAGGTCAGCTTTAATCATGTAGTCCTGTACATTTTTACAGAACCCCAGAATATTTACTCTGTTATCGTAACGCGCCAATTGTTTTTCCAGCGCTGTTTTCATACGCATATTCCAGCCGCATATAATTGTGACCTTACAGTCAAGATTATTCAATAAAAGTTCCGCTGTTAATTTTAAATTCCCCGAACCTTCCCCTCCAGACATTATTAGACATTCCAAAGGTTTCTCGCTTGAGTAAGGCTGACGATCAATCTGCTTTGCCGCGTCTATAAATCTCTGTCTGACGGGAAAACCGAAACGGAGCAGCTTTGAATGTGATGCGCCGAGCGCGATGCACGCATTTAAAGACTCCTCTGTCGGACACAGAATATAATCGGCATTGGTATCTACCCACATTGGATGAATATCTACCAAATCGGCAAGCAGTGTTATAAAAGGAATTTTAATATCATGTTCAATCATTATTGACGTAATACAGGCGTTAAACATTGGATGAACACTTATAATCAGGTTAGGCGTGTTGTTTTTTATCCGCTGCATAAAACGATCATGAATTAACTTTGCCATCATCTGGACAAGAGGTTCGCTTTTATTTGCGGCTGTTTCATAGTTGAGTTTCCATAATTGTTCGCCGTATCTGGTGATAATCCCGTATATACCGCTTGCCTTGACAGCCAGCCTGCCAAAAAGTGAAAAACCGTTTATTACATCAACTTGAATATTATTAAATTGGTTTAGTTGTTCTGTCAGCGAAACCGCTATACTTTGGTGTCCGTGTCCGGTCTTTGTAGAAGATATAATCATAATTTTTTTCATAAGTATCCTCTGTTTCCATAATAATCCATATAATTAAATCTGGTTAACATGAAATCCTTAATAAGTTAAATAATTTATCAGGAAAAACCAATTGACCATATTAATAAATCCTGTTAATTTTTAACAATTCATATGTTTTTACTTGATAATTTTTGGATACTTAGCGTTTTTCAGAACTAATGTTTTGAAAAAACCTCTATATGATTGAATTCGAGGTTATTATGTCAGTTGATATTAAAAATATAATAAAAAATCTGCATCCTTTGGAAGTAAGGATTCTGCTTCATTATAAAAAAGGCGATGAACTCACTATTGATAAGGTTGAACAGGAACTCGGTTTCAAGCCGGGTAACGGAAATCAGGCGCTTTCATGGCTTGCCGGTAAGGGGTTGATCAGCGAACTCCGCAGAGAAACAACGGTTTTATTTGAAATGACCGAACTCGGCCGTGAGTGGAAAGAAAAAGGCTGCCCCGAAGAGCAAATTATCGAACTTGTGAAAAAAGGAAATGCGTTTAAGCTTCCCGATATTGCGAAAACCCTTAATATTGAAAATAAAGATATAGGCAGCGCATTTGGAAACCTCTCTAAACTCGGCGTTTTATCAATGGATAATGATAAAAACG
>Ga0209755_10001151_pt1 | contig 43378 bp, 44 predicted proteins | sample TergutCo191P1_FD_187301 | JGI IMG/M metagenome (GOLD analysis project Ga0209755, IMG submission 187301) | Cornitermes sp. P1 segment gut microbial communities from Petit-Saut dam, French Guiana - Co191P1 (SPAdes) (version 2) | ecosystem: Host-associated > Arthropoda: Insects > Digestive system... | reverse complement strand
GGGTTTATTCCCGTTTGGTTCGTTTATCGGACAGAGCTGTCGAAGGAAGTTTTTTCTCAAGTTTTGAACGAAACGATTTTATTAACGATATGATTGCAGGCGCCGTAAGCAGCGGAAGCACAAGCCAGGCAGCTGCAGGCGGACGTGATAATCGCGAACCTGATAGCTGGGATTCACCTGTCACTTATACAATTGGCACAAGTCCAAGTGCCGCCGTAATGAACCGCACAATAACGGAGGGCGACGAAGATTTTTTTCTCCTTGTCCCTGACAGGGACGGACGGCTTACAATGGAGACAACGGGCAGCATCGACACGTACATGCATTTTTATAATTATGATACAGGCGATGAAATTGCAGTTAACGACGACGGGGGTCAGGGATTAAACTCAAGAATCGTTCAGAATGTCAGAACCGGTCAGCGGTACCTGGCTGTAGTGCGCGGTTTCAGCGGAAGCACAAACGGCCCGTATGGTTTTCGCGCGTTTCTAATCGTAAGGGAAGGAGCGAGCAGTTTTGAAAATCCAATTGCATACGAGATAGCGGGCGATTCAAATATTGTTACAGTTAACCGCACTTTACAGCAGGGTGATGAAGATTATTTCCTTCTTGTCCCAACACGATCAGGGCGTCTTACAATCGAAACAACCGGAAGAATCGACACCTACATGGAATTATTTGACGCCGACAGGGAATTGTTAGATGAAAACGATGACGGCGGAAACAGCTATAATGCGCGTCTGCGTTACAGCGTGACAGCGGGAACAAGGTATATCGTTTTAATCCGCGGTTACAGCCAGAATGTTTCCGGAAGCTATGGATTCAGGGCATTTTTCCCGGACGGCGCAAATTTGGCACCGGACGAATTTGAACCTGATAATGAGCCGGGGCAGGCAAGCGTAATCGAGATAGGCGCGTCACAAACGCGCAATTTCCATTCAGGCGACGACATTGACTGGGTAAGATTTCAGATAACACGCGCCGGACGTTATACCATCAGTGCAAGAGGCGTAAATAATAATCGTTTGGATACGTATATTGAATTATACGATTCAAATTTAAATCTTATCGCGGAAGACGATGACGGCGGAGATTCTCTCAGTTCGCGTCTTTCATTAAACCTGAATAACGGAACCTACTTTTTAAAGATTTGGTGTCTCGATGAAGAGCCGAATCAGCCGTATACATTAAGCATTACGCAGTAATGCAGCATTACGCAGTGCAGCTAGTAAGCTGAAACATCCGAACCTGCATGAATTTGCGGGTTCGGCGTTGTTTCAATTTCGATAACAATAGCGGCTACAGTGCGCGGATCTTCGGACGTTGCCGTAAATGACGCTTCGTTTTCGTTAAATACAAGGTCAGTTGTATAACCATCGCCGATCGCCGCCGCGAGTCTTTTGTTAATTGAGCCGCCTGCCGAAACGAATGTGCGCATAATGCTTTGAATATCAAGCGCGTGTTTTGCATAAAGCGTTATCAGGTATTTTCTGCCGGCTGTATCCATTTGAATTGCCCTGTTATCACCCGGCAGCTCTACGGCGCTGTCGCTGTAATTTAATAAGGCGGAAACGCCCGTCTGCGGAAACAATAAAACAGGAGCGAAAAATGCGTCTGTACCAACGCCCTGAGTTACTGTAAATGAATAAACATAAGCGCTTTCTCTGGCTCCGATAACAAAGCTAACCTCTGTACCTTCGGTGTATGTTTCAGCGGCAGTATAAAAATTATTGTCTGTAAGCGTCATGGCTGCATTTCTTGCGGCTATCGTGGTTACCGCCGCGGTTTCTGTCTGCGTTTCTGAATTTACCACAGCCATTCTGACAAAGCCGTCAAATCTGATTTCATCGCTGAATGCGGCAATGTTTTCGATTATCTCGTATGCTTCCATTACAAAGTCAACAAAGACGCTGTAAGGAATCCAGATATAACCGCCGTTTCCCCATTTTCTTCCCCAGCTGTTTAATACTTCAAAAGCGCCGCCGTGCCTGTTATCGTCGTAACCTACAACGCACAGGGCATGACCGTAATAAAAGCGCTGAGGATTTTCTCTGGGACGCCACACATCCCTTGCCGTGTTAAATGAATCAGGGGTGTTCATGCCGATAATGACAGGTCTTCCCTCGGAAATGCTTTTCTTTACGATTCTTGTTATAAGCGCCTGTTTGCGCCTGTCCTCTCTTGAAAATAACGTAACGTAATCGGCTATCGGAAAAGTGCGGGTAGTTCTGTAGTATGCAAGATCGACCACCGAAAAGGAAGACGAACGCTCGATATCAAGCATTCGCGAAGCGCCCGTATCCCTCATAAAATCGAGGGCTGAATAAATTTGCGCGCCGTAGAATCCTTCAGGGTCATCAGGTCTTATTTGCCGGTAAATCTGAACGACAGAAAATGCGTTTTGCGTTGTTTCCGTCTGATTTGTACGGTTTAAAGCGATAGATTCAGAAATCGTCCGCGCTGCATAACTTGCTGCCCATGCCACGCATGTACCGTAATGCTCCTGATCACCAGGAAGCGGAGCATATTGGCGCAGCGAAAATGAGCTTGGCAGTCCCTCATAAGCGCGGGCAGAAAGCTCGGCTCTCCTTGGAAGGTTATCGTATTGTTCATCAAATATCGCGCCTCTGCCCTGACCAAAGGCAAGCGAGGCGGTCAGGACAAATACCGGTAAAAAGAAGGCATATTTAAAATTTGACAGCATGACTAAATAATACAGTCTTTTTTTACAAATTTCAACAATAATCTCTGCCTCTGACCCCTAATCCCTGACCCCTTCTTCCGGCAGCTATTGCATAAACTTTTCATATTATATATACTTAAAACCATATTTGGAAACGGAGCTAAGTAAAGATGGGAATTTTAAGTGTTATATTACTGGTTTTCTTTATAATTAATGCAGTCCTTCTGGTTCTTCTGGTTTTAATTCAGAACGATGATTCAGGCGGTCTTGGCGGTATTTTCGGCGGAGGTTCCAGTTCTGCCTTCGGCTCACGTTCGGGCAATGTCCTCACAAGGGCTACCACGGTGCTCGGGTCAATGTTTCTTGTAATTAGTCTTGGTCTGGCTCTTTTAAGCCGCACGCCCGGCGGAACCGGCGTTGAAGAAGCAGCCAGGGAAATATCCTCCGAAGAGCAAAGAACAAACTGGGTCGAGGATGAGATTAATCCTCCCGAAAGTGATGAACTTTTTTATGATGAGGGTATCTTCAATATAAATGAAGGTACGCAGCCTTTGCAGTAGGGGTTTGGAATTAAGTCAAGGGGTTTTTTATGATTCTGCAAGATGTACTATTGCCAGAATTCATCAAGATTGATATGGAAGCGGAAGACAAAGATGAAGCTTTCGAAGAGCTTGTTGCCCATTATTGTCAAGCCGATAGTTCTCCGTCTCACGATGATATTTTAAACGCGATCGTAAAACGCGAAGCAAAAATGTCTACAGGTATTCACAAGGGTATCGCAGTTCCTCACGGAAAAACAAATGCCGTTAACACTCTTCGCGGCGTGCTTGGAATATCAAGAAAGGGAATTGAATATGATTCACTTGACGGAGAGCCTGTTTATCTTTTGTTTATGATTATATCACCGCTTGAGGACTCTGAAAAATATCTTCGTTTGTTGAAACATTTGGCGGAGCTTATGGAAATTCCTCAGTTTCAGGTTGAGCTTCAGGCGCAGCGCGATCCGCAAAGCGCGTTTAGAATTATCCGTAAATTCGAAGAAATGCTGTCTTCAGATTCAGTTTGAGTTTGTTGCCGCTTATGCCAAATACGCTTGAACATTTACTGGAAGTTGAGTCTCAAGCATCGGCTTTGGTTAATGACGCGGAAGAAGAAGCGCAAAGGCGCATCCGCGAAAACGAAGAAAGAAATCATATCGTTTACGAAGAGCGTTTAAAAGAAGAGATAGAAAAACGCGAACTTTTACTGAAAGAAGAAAAAGAAAAAATTAAAAATAGATATCAGGAATCATTGGATGATTTTCTTAAGGAAATTTCCAATATAAATGTTGATGAAAAGGGGTTTTGTGACCTTTTAAATAAATATCTTAAAGGTTGAGAGAGACTTATGTGGACTGACTCGGGTTATGCGTATGCAAAAGCAAGCTGGCTCATAGGTAAATCCTTTTTGGGGAAAAGAATGTCTTCTCTTACAGGCATACACACCTTAAATGAACTTGATAAAAATATTTTTCAGGAATCGTACATGGAACTTCCCGGAAGGGAACTTTTGGCAGATCTCGAAAAACGCATCGTAGAACGTTCGGTTCGTCATATTATTTCAATTGTGAATTCTTTCTCGCAGCCGCCTAAACTTTTGGTGCGTCTTCTTAAAGGAATCGAGTACAGTTACTTTATCGAATGTTTAAGTTCTATCGCAGGCGGAAAAACAGAACTTCCAATAATAAGCGACATAGGCCGTTTTGGAACAATTCGTTTTGACGCGTTTCCGGACGTAGGAGCGATGTTAAGAAAGACCGATTTTGAACATTTGCTTTCCCAGGAATTAAAATCCGTCAAAAAAGGAATGGAACTTGTTGACATTGAAACAAAACTTGATTACCGGTATTACCAAAGTTTAATTGAAAGTTTATCTCAGCTTGAATTTGAAGACAGGGAAGTTGCAGCCCGTTTAATCGCAGATGAAATATCGCTTAGAAACTGTCTTTGGATTATGCGTCTTCGCACTTATTATAATAAAACAGAAACTGAAGCGGCGAAATATATCATGAATTTAAATATGTACGGAAAAATACAGCAAAAAAGAGCGACGCTCTGCGCCGAGGCAAGAGCTTCCCTTAATTTTTCCCTTGATGTAAGGGATGACTGGCGCGGCTGGAGATGGGAAAGATTTTTAAATGAAGAAGGATCATCTTCGCATTGGAGCATAGACCCGCGCCATTTTCAGAATGCGGCGTCTCAATATTTACACCATCTGTACTTGAGGCATTTTCACAGTTCTCCAATGTCTGTCAGCGCGATTTTTTGCTTTATAAAACTTAAACAGTACGAAGAAGATCTTTTAACGAGCGTCGCTGAGGGTTTGTCGCTTGGCATAAGCAGTTCCAATGTTTTTAAAATGCTGGAGGTGTCCTAAGATGTTCCTTCCGCGAAAGATGATTTTTATGGAACTCACTGTTTTTAAAGACGATATGGACGCTGTTTTAAATTTTTTGGGACGAAAAGCATCGATTCAATTTCCGCAGACAGATGTAGTTTATGAAAGTTCTGAAGTTACGCGCATTAAAGAAATAATAGACAGGCTCTGCGCGGCAGGCGAGTATCTTGGAATTATCAGTAAAAACACGGATTTTTCAAAGTTTAATGATGATGTTTTAATTCCGGAAAAAGAAAGCGAAGCAAAAGCAGTTTCTCTTTGTTCAATTATTGAAACATTAAAAGAACGTGAATACAGCGTTTCCAATGAAAAACAGCGTGTCCGTGAAACAATTAACGAAGCAAAAGCCTTTTCAAAAATGAACGTGCCTTTTTCTGATTTTGAACATTTATCGTATCTTACCATGCGAATTGGACGTCTGGATCCAAAGGCTTTGGGACAATTGCGTGAGAACATGGGAAACAGGGCGGTTATTATTTCATTGGATGACAATGACAAAATCCTTGCCGCAAGTTCCAAAAAAGGACGCTTTGCGCTTGATACTCAGCTTAAAAAAGCCCAATTTGAGCCGATTGAAATACCGCAAAAATATCTTGGTATTCCGGCGGAAATTTTAAAAAGTTTTATAGATCAATTTTTTCATCTGGAAAAAGAACTTGAAGAATTAAAAACCGAAAAAGCGCACTTAGCAAAAAGGTGCGCCATGGATTTAAAAAGATATATAACTTCATGGCACATAGCAATGGTTATAGAAGAAATAAAGGGAAGATTCACAACGACAAAAAATCTTTTTCATTTTTCAGGATGGACTCCCGCGGACACTTCATCAATGATTGTAAAAGGTTTAAATGACCTTACTTCGGGCAGAATCGCAATTCAATCTTACAACCCCGATGAAGTTCCTTCGATTCAAAGCGGAAAGGAAAAAGTTCCTGTTGCAATGAAGCATAACGCGTTTGTAAAAGGTTTTGAAAACGTAGTTTTTTCATACGGAGCGCCTCTGTACGGAACAGTTGATCCAACTGTGCTTGTTGCTTTCTTTTTTACCGTCATGTTTGGAATAATGTTCGGAGATGTGGGGCAGGGTTTTGTTTTGTTTTTTCTCGGCGTTTTAATAAAAAATTGCAAAGGAAAACTTTCCAGGTTAATGAAATACTCTACGCCTCTTGTATCGGTTGGCATATCATCAATGATAATGGGACTCCTTGCAGGATCTGTGTTTACAAATGAAAAAATACTAATTGGTCCTACAAGAGCTGTCACGCAGGCTCTTTTGGGGTATCCCAAAGACAGGGTTTTGCATATACTGCCGCTTGCAGAAGAAGGCGGAAGCATTACAAAATTGCTGTATTTTTTTGGTTTTACAATCGCGATTGGAGTTGTGATAAATTCACTTGGGTTAATTATTAATATTTACAACAGGTGCATATTAAAAAAATATAAAACTGCATTTTTTTCCAGAACGGGGCTTTCCGGTCTTTTAATGTTTTGGTACGCCTTATTTATCGTAATAAGAATGCTGCTTGGCGGAAAATTTGAAACGTACGATATAGCAGGGCTTTTAATTCCTCTTTTCCTTATTCTTTTTGGTCCTGCAATTTGGGGTATTATTACAGGAGAAAAACCTTCGCGGAATGAGGGCGGCGTATTTATTTTTATTATGCAGGGGTTTGTTGAAATATTGGAAACAGTTTCCGGATATTTTTCCAATACAATCAGTTTTGTCCGCGTAGGCGCATTTGCCCTTGCTCACGCCGTTTTTTCATTTATTGTTTTTTATTTCACGGATAAAATGGCGCAATTCGGCATAGGCGGCACGTTTTTGGCGGCTTTTATAATGGTTATCGGAAACGCCATAATTATTTCGCTTGAAGGATTAATCGTAACCATTCAGGTTATACGCTTGCAATATTATGAATTTTTTAATAAATTTTTTGTAGACACCGGCGTGGAGTTTGCTCCATTTCGTATAAATTATAAGGAGAGATCATGAAAAAAATTATAGCGGTTATTTGCGTTGCGCTTATTGGTTGTTTTTTGGGTTTTAATGTATTTTCGCAGCAAACAGAGGAGCAAAATCTAAATGATGAAAATAATGCGTCTTTGGCGTCGTCATTAAAATACCTTGCGGCAGCTTTAGCTGTTGGTATTTCCTGCATTGCAGGCGGAATTGCAGTCGGCCGCATCGGCTCTGCCGCAATGGGCGCAATGAGCGAAAACCCGGACCTTTTCGGAAAAGCGCTTCCGCTTGTAGGCCTTGCAGAAGGCATCTGTCTTTGGGGACTAATCGTAGCATTTTTAATTTTATTCCTCTAACGCGGATTTTAATAGTGGATTATTTTTTTCTTGGAGATGAAGAACTTGTAACAGCTTTTCGTTTTGTCGGCATTGACGGAATCGCCGTTAAGGATCAGCAGCATGCAATTGATCTTTTTATTAAACTTACAAAAAATTCAAACGAAGAAAATCATTGCCATGTTTTACTTTTAACAGAAGAAACCGCAGACTGGCTTGGCGATTACATGATTGACTGGCAGCTTTCCGGTAATTATCCGTTACTCGTAGAAATACCGGGAATCTCAGGAAGGCTCCCCGACAGAAAAACGCTTGTGGAAGCAATCAGGGAAGCAATTGGGATTCGTGTTTGAGGCACCGGCGCTTCAATCTTATAATCCAAAAACTCCAGCTTCCATGCGTGCAAAAAAATATCTGCGATCTTCTCTGTTCTTTGTTCTCTGTTAACTGTTCTCTTTCTTGCTCCATATTTAATATCCCCTGCAAGCGGATACCCGTGCGCCGAAGCTTGCGCGCGTATTTGATGAGTTCTTCCTGTTGCGATTTCTGCTTTTATTAAAGTGTACCCGCCGTTTGCAGATAATGGCGTGACTTTGGTATGCGCGTTTTTACTTCCGTCACTTTTTTTATGCGAGACAAAAGTTTTTTTCTTTTCTTTATCGCGCACAAGTTCATCCTGCCAAATTTCTTCTTTTTCAAGTATGCCTTCGATTACGGCAAGGTAAGTCTTTTTTACTTTTTGTTCGCGCATTAAACCGGTAAAAAGACGCGCTCCTTCAAGACTCGAAGAAAAAACAACAATGCCGCTTGAAGGTTTATCAAGCCTGTGAAGCGGTCCGGGAGTGAATGAAAGAGAAGGAGGTAATTTATCTGCTAAATATGAACGAACCATTGTGTCCATGCTGTTTTCTCCGTGAACAATAATCCCCGCAGGTTTGTTAACTGCAATAAGACCTGAATCTTCCCATAATATCTGTAGTTTGCAAACCTTTTCGCTGATATTTGATTTCTGCTCCCTAACCCCTAACCCTTGTTTCCTGTTGTTTATGGACGGTATAGAAATCGTTAATCCGTTTTCAATTCTGTCATTAGCCTTGCATGGTTTTCCGCCAACCAACACCTTTTTTTGCCTTAAAAGTTTGTGAATTAAGGGAAGGGGATAATCAGGCAGGGCTTTACGCAGAATACGGTCTAAACGCCTCCCTTTATCATTTTCCCCTGTTATAAGTTCCATATACAGGTAATTATATCATCAATTTGACAGGGAATTAATGCTCTTGACAAGAAACGCGCTTTACTGGATGATTAGAAAATGAATGCCGTTATGGCGATTAAATCGTTGTTTTTGAATCCTATGTTTTTAGCCACAGTTTCAAGCTTATGTGTAGCCCAGGTGTTAAAAATGGTTTTTTATTTAATTACCCACAAACATAAGAAAAAATGGGATGCAATCGAGACAATGATCTGGCGTACAGGCGGAATGCCTTCGAGCCATTCTGCGACTGTTTGTGCGCTTGCGACGTCCATGGGTATCAGGCATGGCATAGATTCTGATTATTTTGTTTTTTGTTTGTTTTTTGCAATGGTTGTTCTTCGCGATTCTGTTGGAGTCAGAAGAGCGGCGGGTTTGCAGGCCAAGGCGCTTAATAATCTTGGCAGGCAATCGGCTAAACTTATAGGTCTTGAGTTTAATACAGTAAAAGAAATCCAGGGTCACACTCCTTTAGAAGTGCTGGTTGGCTCCTGTTTGGGAATCGTTATAGCGATTTGCTTTTACCTGTTCATGAAATAGGCATTATATATGTCCTTCTTTCGCTCTGTTCTTGTTGCAAGTCTTTTTTCCCTGTTAGCGGCAATGGCTCTTCATTTTCTTGGATTTTCTTTTGGATACGAAGAGTTCAGGGGAGGATACGCCGTTCTTGCGGTAGAAGATACAATCGAAGATAAACCGCTTAGATCGATTATTCAATCAACAGGTTTATATTTTATAGGAGAGCCTGTTTCGGAATCTACGCAGTGGATTTTTCTTGACGGATTTGATTCCATTCAAAGGATACCTCTGGACGAATATCGTGAACGCGTTTTCGATTTTGATCCGCGCAATGACGGTTATGCTGATAAGGTACGTGAAATATTTGTAAGAGACGGAAAACGTTATGCCTACATTCCGCTTATGGCAGGTAACTGGAATCAGACGGCGCTTGATAATAAATTATCAGAGCTGATGGATGATATTCCCTTTACTGTCGATTATTTTGGAATAGGACGCCCTTTACTTTTATTCTTTATAATATATGCCGCCGCGTCTGCCGTACTGCTTATTTTTATATATAAAAACAGAAAAGTTCATCGCAGTATTGTCAATATAATACCAATGATTCCGGTTCTTTCTTCGCTTGGATTTTTTGGTGCGGCGGGAATTGGAAGCGCGGCTCTTCTTTACGGTCTTTTTATTCTTTTAAAGGAACCTTTGGGTGATCTTGTAAATCCAACGCGTCCTCATTCAAAGAATTTTAAGAAAAGAATGGCAGAGTTATACAAGGAAATTATTCTGCCGTATAAAAATTACTGGTTTTTTCTGCCGGTATTTATTATTGCGTTTTCCGTATTGGTAATTTATTCGCAATTACAACTTTTATTTTTAATTGCGGTTTCTATCGCTTCTTTTGCAGTATTTTTCTTTTCGTTAAAAATTGTGTCTTTTTCGGGAGTTGAGCATAAAAGATTTAATCCGTTAACGATAGTAAAGCGCCGTTTTCCTGAATTTGTTTTTCCGGTCTACATTTTTCCGTTTATTGTCGGCGCTTTTGTAACATTGTTTTTTACGCCGTATATGGCGGGAACTTACGATACAGCCAACAAGTTTGACGTAATAATCGAAGAACAGGATTATTACAATCATATTGTGTTCCAATCGTCTTTTTCAACACGAAACCTCGGCACAGCGTCAGGTGCATTTCCGGCTTTCCATTATGACGCTGACGGTCTGCCTGTAATGAATGAAATTACGCAAGGTCAGGATATAAAAATGAGCGATTTTCCTCCGTTTCCCCTTAAATACCTCATGGAATTTTTTATTACTGTTAACAGCGGAGACAAAGCGGACTCGGATATGCGCAATTACAGCGGAATTACGGAAAATTTATCGCTTTTGGTATTATTAATATTCATTTTGCCTGGATTGATTATAAATAATAAGTTGCTGTATAATGTAAAAAATATTATGAGAAGCCGAAAGGACGCGTAAAATGAAGGTATATTCTTTTCCAAGAGGTGGACTTCCCTATGAAGACTCATCCGCGCCTGTAAAATCTCCTGCTGTTAACGCTTTTCTTCCGGCAATTTCTGTTATTCAACTGGGAAATTGGGCAAGAAAAGTCGATCCTGTTGTTTCGATAGGAGAAATGGTACGTGAAGGAATGCTCATTGCAAGAGCTTCGGGAGCAGGCGCGGCAAATGTTCACGCTACAGTTCCCGGTAAGATAATAAAAAAAATTACATGGAAAGACAGGGAAGGCGTTAATAACGATGCCTTTGTAATCAGGATGGAAGGCTCGTTTGAAAGACTTGGCAAGAAAGATGAAATTATGATTTGGAATGGATTAAATGGGTATGATCTGCAAAGAATAATTTCTGATTATGGAATTGTAGAAATGGAAAATTCCGAGTTGCCGCTTTCCGATTTAATTTCCAATGCCAGAAAAGAAAGCGAAAAAATTACGCTTGTTGTCAGATGTGTTTTTGACGACCCCTGGCTTGTCGCGGATTACGCGCTTTGTCAGGAAAGACTAAAAGCCGTAATTGAAGGTGCTTCAATTGTTGCGAAATCGTGTTTTAAAGTTTCAAATATTGTTTTTGCCGTCTCTCATCGCGAGAAGGAATTGGGTCAGCTATTAATTGCGGAAGCTTCCAAACTCGAAACTCCTTCTAAATTAATTATGACAGGTTCAAGATATCCGCAAAGAAATAAAAGAGAACTTGAGCTTGCTCTTCAGGCTTATGAAAAAAAGGAAGATGTTGATTTAGGCTCCCTTTTAATATTGGGTCCCGCAGTTCTTGCCGCGGCTTATGACGCAGTTGTGCATAAAAAACCGATTTTGGATCGTTATGTGGCAGTCGGCGGTACCGCGGTAAGAAAACCGCAGATACTTAAAGTAAGAATTGGAACAAGGATAGGCGAAGTTATCGAACAATGCGGCGGCTTTATCGAACCTCCCGAAAGAATTGTCACAGGCTCTCCCTTATCCGGCAGGGAGATAATGTATCTTGATGAACCTGTTGGAAGAACCTGTTATGCGATTGCAGCCATGGCAAAATCACAGGCTGCAATTCATGGTCTTCAGAATTGCATAAATTGCGGCGAGTGCAGGGCAGTATGCCCCATGGGGCTGGATCCGCAGGATAATTACAAGCGAATCAGGATGCAGGAAATGGATTTTTCCGGAACTACAGGTTGTCATGGCTGCGGCTGCTGTAAAATTGTTTGTCCGTCCGCGCTGCCGTTATTGGAAACTTTTTTTGAAAAATCTCAGGAGGAAAAAAGTGCCTGACACCAAGAAGATTTTTTCGCAGAAACCTCAGATAAATATTTCTGTTCCAAGTACCGGAAGAATGTGGCTTATTTGCGGCTGCGCGTTTGTATGCGTACTGCAGTCATCAATCAGCGACGGCGGAAGATCATTAATTATTGCCCTTGCGGCGCTTTCCACCGCAATATTAACAGAATTTATACTAACAAGCAAAACAAGCAGGGGCGCAAAAATAAAAGACGGAAGCGCAGCCGCGACAGCAATGATACTTACAATTCTGCTTCCAAATCAGTTAAGTCCTGTTTATGTAGTATTCGGAACTGTTTTTGCAATTACTGTGGTAAAATACAGTTTTGGAGGGCTGGGAGCAAATTGGCTTAATCCTGCGCTTGGAGGATGGCTTTTTATTCGCTTTTCGTGGCCTTCTGCTTTTAAAAATGCGCTTGGCGAAGGCTCTTCTATAACAGATATGATAATTACAAACGACTTAAGCGCAATTGACACCACCATAACAGATTTTTTTAACAGCACAATTTTTTCCATTTCAGAGGTTCAATTGCCGTCAGGTTATATTGATTTGCTTTTTTTCAGCGGTCCCGGCATTATTGCAGACAGGGGAGTGTTTGCTTTATTATTGGGTACAATTGTCATAACAGCTATCGGAATAAACCGCAGCTGGATTCCGCTTTTATTTCTTGGAGTTTATGGTTTTCTTATTCGTATAGCAGGCGATCCCGTGATGTTATTGAACGGCGATTTATTATATGGATTGTTTACGGGCGGAACAATTGCGGCTGCTTTTATTCTTATAGCGGAACCTGCAAGCAGCGCAAAATTAAAATACGGCATAATACTTGCAGTTGCGCTAAGCGCCGTGCTTTCATGGTTCTTCAGATACAAATGCATGGAATATTCAGGCTGTTTTATCGCAATAGCGCTTATAAACAGTTTTACTCCGATTATTCGTCTTCTTGAAGAAAAAATATTTCTTTCGCGAAAAACAAGCGTTAAATTCAGGGAGAATTTATTATGAAGGACAAAGCGCTTTTTTTCGGCTGGATAGTTGGTCTTTTATTGCTGATTTCACTTTTATGGATTCTAACGACTCCGCTGCAGGCAAATTATCTTTTACGCTCTGTAAATAATGTATTAAACAACAATAATGATTCGCGCCGTCTTTCCGGTTTTATAAAAAATCATTCCGGCAAAGCGGGTCCTTTCGGATTCTGGTATTCGGTTCAAAATTCAAATGATAAAATGTATGTATTCGGCGCTTTTCAGGATGGTATTTTAATTCCACTGGGAGCGGTAGTTGCAGATAACGGTGAAGTAAATGAAATAATTCCATTAAGCGCTCATGCTGCGCAGGTTTTTAACGAACTTCCCGAGAGTATTCTGCAAATGTATAAAAACAGAATTAAAGGAAATATGGAATGAGTTTAAGCCGTCAATATTCATTTTGGGGTTCTTTATCACCTCTTGGCGGGCTAATGGGGGCCGGCCTTTTAATCATGGCTTCTGCGCGTCTTTCGTGGGCAATCACGATTGCAGGCGGCTTATTTTGGGTTTACGGTTTTACGGCGTTTACGTTTTCCGGTCTTTTATCTGTTGCAGGAGAAAAAATATTTCCGGACAGGGGGAAAGCAGTTATACAGGCGTGTTTATCATCATTTTTCGGCGCGATTTATATTTTTTTATTCTGGATACTTTGTCCGTTTGCAGCATTTGAAAACTTTGTGTTATTGTCGCTTATACCGATTTTTTGCGCAAGTTCAGGCGTAGCGGAACAGGTGCTGCAAAAGAAGACAAAGCCCGATGTATTTGAACACGTTTCAGATTCCATATCGCAGGCCGCGTCTCTTGCCGGATTAATTATTGCTTTTTCAATTTTAAGAGAGCCGCTCTCTTATTGTTCGCTTTCTTTTCCGGGAACTTATCAGGGAATGCTGACGATTATGTACTTTACAGAAGGCGCTTTTTTCCCAATTGGAATATTCGGCTCTTCCGCGGGCGCTTTGCTTCTGCTTGGGTATATTGTTTGTTTGTATCAGTCTTCCAAAGGGAATAAAGGAGAATAAAAATGAATGGTATACCTTTATTATTGTTTCTTATTTATTCATGTTTGTCCATAAATCTTGTTTTGCAGTGCGGACTTGGCATTAAGGGAGTTGTTGAATCCAAAGGTTCAATGGATTTAACAACATTAATAAAAGCGGGCATAATATTTACTTCGATAATTATTTTATGGTTTTTCTTTTCCCGTATATTATATTCAATAATTCCGGGTATTTATATATATATATTATTATTTCCATTAAGCTCTGTTTGTTATTCGGGACTTGAATTTTTAATATTTAAATTTATAATTAAAAATGAAATAAAGGAAGAATCCATAATTAGTTTTCCGGCGGGGATTACGGCGGCTTCTGTTTTTGTCTGCATAAATTTAGGCAACAGCTTTGTAGAAGTTTTGGTATTGTCATTCGGATTTACCGCCGGCATTTTTCTAATTAATATAATTATAAGAGAGATTCGCTATCGGGCGGCCCTTGAAGCAGTTCCGGTATACTTGCGGGGAAAACCATTAACTCTTATAGCTATGGGATTATTATCGCTTGTTTTTACAACAGGATCTTTACTGCTTTTTAGGATGATTAACGTAGGGTGAAAGAAGAAAAAAGAATAAATATAATTCTTGGTTCCCATGCTCATGTCCCTTCTGGGGCTTCTGACAGTGAATTTGAAAATATTTATGTAAATAGAATTCGCTCTTTTGTATCCAATTTATACCGTTATTCAAACATTCATGCTGTTCTTCATTATTCGGGCGTTCTTTTATACTGGATCGAACGAAATCATTCTGAAATTTTTATGCTTATAGAAGATATGTTTTCCAGAAAACAGATTGAATTGCTTGGCGGCGGATTTTATGAGCCCTGTTTTCCGCTCATTCCGCTTCAGGACAGAATAGGGCAAATTGAGCTTATGACGACATATCTTAGAAAGCATTTTGGAAAAAGACCTTCTGGATGCTGGATACCTGATTTTGTATGGGAACAAAATTTGGCCGCCGCGATTTCTTCAAGCGACATGAATTATACTTTTTTGTCTCAGGATCAATTTGTTTTGGCGGGAATGAAGGGAGCTGAGCTTTTTTCGCCGTGTATAACAGAAGATCAGGGAAAAGTTGTAACAATTTTTCCGGTTTCCTTATCTGTAGAAAAAGACCTTGGACAAAAAAGTTTCTCGCATATGTTTATTGAATTAAAAAATAAATTTAAGGAAAAATATCCTTTTTCCAATGAAAATAAAATTATAAGTATTTTTCCGCAAAAAATCGCGTCTTCCGAAGAAGAAGCGCCTGATACGGCATGGAACAGATTCTTTGAAGAGATATCGCTTTCAGAAAATATCGCTGAAACAATTCTTCCGTCAAAAATATTAAAAACGCATAAAAAAATGAAGAAGGCGTGTTTTCCAAATTCATCAGCGTTTCCCGATAATTATTCGCCTCGTAATTATTTAATTGAATATGCGGAAGCAAACGGTATTTATTCAAAAATGATTTTTACCAATGTTTTAACAAATCAGTTAAAAGGCGACAAGGCAAGAAAATTGAACGCAAGAGAAGAACTATGGAAAGCGCAGGATTCTTCTCTTTTTTCTCCTTCTGGAGTATTCAAAAGTTCACTTAGAAAGGCCGCATATAGCTCTCTTTTACGAGCGGAAAAATTAACAAGAGATAATGGAAAATTTATTTCATCTCTTGTGCAGCATGATTTTGATTTTGACGGCATTAAAGAACATCTTTTTCAGGATGTAAAAATTAATTGCTATATTCAGCTTAAGGGAGCTGGTATTTTTGAGCTTGATTATCTTCCAAAAGAATGGAATTATCTTGACTGCGGCTCTGACGAAAACGGAAGAAAAATTTCTTTTGGAGACATACTTACCTTTGAAGACGCGGAAATAAACGAATCTGTTATATTTAATAGTGGTAATTCAAGATTATGCTTTAATGAGCAGTATGAAGCGTTGTCTCAGGACAGAAAAGGTAAATCGTGTTTTAAGCTTTTGCCGTGCGGCAATGAAATCCCTTTTGGATGCGTGGAAATTAATAAATGTTTTTTACTTAAAAAGGATGCCATTTCCATTTCATATATGCTTAAAAATACAGGCAAGGAACCGCAAACATTTAAATTCATACCGGAAATTAATTTTTCTTTTGCCGGTGTTGGAGAAGAATTTGTGCGTTTTAACGCAATAGATTCGTCAGGAAAAGATATCCATTTAATAAATCAATTTGATTCTGACAACTTAAAAATTCTTGACTTAAAAAGCGAAGTGCAGATTGTTCTTTCTTCTGCAAAGGGTTTTAAAGGAAGTCTTGGCCAGTTTTATAAAAATGACTTATATCAGTCAACGCGCATATTGCCGGGTTTTTTAATTAATCTTGAGCCAAATGGAAGCTGGACAAACGAATTCATCTTGAAATTTTCCCATTAATTATGTAGTATATCAATATGAAAAGAAGATTAATAACATCTGCTCTGCCCTATGTTAACAATGAACCTCACCTTGGAAACCTGATTCAGGTGCTTTCTGCGGACTGTTTTTCGCGTTTTTGCAGACTGCAGGGCATGGAAAGCCTGTATGTCTGCGGTACGGACGAGTACGGCACAGCAACCGAAAATAAAGCGGCAGAAGAGGGTGTTACGCCAAAAGAACTTTGTGATCGATATCATTTGGTTCACGCTGATATTTACAAATGGTTTAATATCGCTTTTGATAAATTCGGACGAACATCGACGTTTATTCAGACAGAGGTTGTCCAGGATATTTTTAATAAACTTGATAATGCAGGTTTTATTTGCGAAAGAACTATTGAACAGTTCTTTTGTGAAAAATGCAAAAAATTTCTTGCAGATCGTTTTATTCTGGGCATTTGTCCAAAGTGCGGAAGCGGCAATGCAAGAGGCGATCAATGCGAAGCCTGTCAAAAATTACTGGACCCTACTGATTTAAAAGAGCCGAAATGTTCAGCTTGCGAAACTACTCCTTCTTTGCAAAAAACAAAACATCTTTATATTGATCTTCCTGCCATCAAAGACAAACTCGAAAACTGGATAAAAAAAGCTTCTGTAAGCGGTTTCTGGGCACATAACGCAATTCAGTTGACTCAGGGCTGGATACGCGACGGTTTAAAAGAGCGCGCGATAACAAGAGACTTAAAGTGGGGAATCCCTGTTCCTAAACAGGGTTACGAAAACAAGGTTTTTTATGTTTGGTTTGACGCTCCAATAGGATATATTTCCATAACAGGAACATTAGGTGAAGAAAAATCAGACTCGGCTGACTGGCGCAAATTTGTAGATTACTGGTGGAAAAGCCCGGATGAAGTTGAGCTTTTTCAATTTATAGGTAAAGATAATATTCCGTTTCATACGGTTATTTTTCCATCGAGCCTTTTGGGTTCAGGCGATAAATGGACGATGCTTCATCATATGTCAAGTTCCGAGTACTTAAATTATGAAAACTCTAAATTCTCCAAATCGAGGGGTGTAGGCGTATTTGGAACAGACGCGATGGAAACAGGGATACCCTCTGATGTCTGGCGTTTTTACATTTATTACAACAGGCCGGAAAAAACAGACTCAATGTTTACATGGAGCGATTTTCAGGAAAAGGTAAACGGTGAACTTATAGGAAACCTGGGTAACTTGGTAAACCGTACTCTTTCCTTTGTTACGCGCTACTTTGACGGAAAGGTTCCTTCCGGCAAAAGCGATACCGCTTTTTGGGAAGATGTTAAAACGCGCGAAAAATCCATAGCGGAAAAACTTGACAGGGCGGAATTAAGAGACGCTTTCCGTGAAATATTCGAACTTTCTTCGTATGCAAATAAATATTTTCAGGACAATGAGCCGTGGAAACTTAAGAATGAAAATCCGGATAAGGCAAAAGCGGTTATTTGCGATTTAACATACATTGTGCGCGACCTTGCCGTATTAATAGAGCCTTATTTACCCTCTGCCGCCGAAAAAATAGCGTCTTTCCTTGGTTTAAAATTTAAAGAGAACCTGTGCTGGAAATGCATTGGAAAGCCTGAAGGAATTGGTGATATCCTGATTACAAGCGAAGTTCTCTTTGCAAAACTTGAAGATGAGCAGGTAAATGCTTTAAGGGAAAAATATTCAGGCACGCAAAAGGAAAGACAGGAGCAAAAATCATTTTCTTCTGTAGTGGATCTTCGGGCGGCAAAAATTGAAAAAGTTGAAAGGCATCCAAAAGCTGATAAGCTTTATATAATAAATCTTGAAACAGGAGAAGGCGTTACAGGGGTGCGCGAAGAGCGGCAAATTGTATCCGGACTTGTCCAGCATTATACAGAAGAACAATTGCTTGGTAAAAAAATAATTGTCGCATACAATCTAAAACCTGCCAAACTTCGCGGAATAGAATCAAGGGGGATGCTGCTTGCCGCAGGAGATAACGTCACAGGAGAGGACGGGCAGAGCGCAGAACGCGTAGAAGTTTTGGACGCAGGGGATCATCCAACGGGAACGAGATTTTTACCTGAAGGCGAAGAAAATAAAGCTTTGGCGGAAATTGACATAGACACATTTTTTTCATATCCGATATTTGTAAAAGAGCATGTTGTATTTAATGGAGAAAAGAAACTTTGTTTAAACGGAAATCCTGTAAGAACAGAAAAAATCGCAAACGGAGAGGTTCATTAAATTGAATATCTCGCAAGCAGAATTGTCTGTATGCGAAAGCGCAGGCTCATTTTTGCAGTCTTCCATGTGGGGAGAATTTAAATCAAGATTCGGCTGGAGCGCGAGAGCTTTCCTTGTTGAATTATCAGAAAACGAAGAAAAAAAAACATTTCCACTTTTAGTACTTTGCCGAAAACTTTTGCCGGGCTTTTCTTTTGCGTATGTGCCATGGGGGCCAGAGCTTCCTGAAAACATTGCGCAAAACGAAAAGGAAAAAGCCGCATCGGAAATTGCAAAAAAAATAAAACCGCATCTTTCACGTAATAACGTATTCATTCGTTTTGAGCCGCCATGGCATGTTAATAATGAACAGGTAACAGATAATAAAGAAAAGAAAAATTCATTTTTATCCGCAGGATTTAAAGCGGCGGCAGCAACGGTTCAGCCGCCCGATACTGTTATCATCAATCTGAAAGATGGGTCTGAAGAAATTCTTTCGCAGATGAAATCAAAATGGCGTTACAATATTTCGCTTGCAGAGAAAAAAGGCGTAAGTGTAAAAACATGCGGAATCGAAGAAATTGAAACGTTTTACAATTTGTTAAAAGAAACAGCTCTTAGAGACGGCATTGCGGTACACGGAATTAATTATTACAAAACGCTTTTTGAGCTTTGCGGTGATAAAATCAAACTGTACACAGCTTTACACGAAGGCGAAACTCTTGCGGCGATCGTTGTTCTTTTCCGCGGAAAGGACGCGACATATCTTTACGGCGCTTCGTCTAACAACAAGCGCAATTTAATGGCGCCCTATGCGCTGCAATGGAAAGCGATGCAGGATGCAAAAAAAATGGGCTGCATAAATTATGATCTTTTCGGCATCCCTCCAAATGAAGATCCTGAGCATCCCATGGCTGGTCTGTATCGGTTTAAAACAGGTTTCGGCGGTAAAATAATCCACAGAAGCGGCACCTGGGATTTTGCTTATAATGGAATATTTTACAGTTTGTTCTGTCTGGCAGAGAAACTTAGAAAAAAAATATTCTTTAGTAAGAAAAAGAGATAATACCTTGTAACAAACAATAGAAAACTGTATAGTAAATCAAGGAGTAAACTATGGCTTTTGCATTAAACACGTATCCGATTACCTACCGTTCTCAATTTTCCGGCGGAAAATGGGCAGGGGAGTATTTGGAAAAACCGCACAAGACGCCGGAAGAAGAAGCTGCCATGAGCGAAGACAAACGCGCCGAGCTTGAAAATTCCCGCAATCATTATGGGGATATGCCTCTTGTCAATTACACAAGCCAGTATGGATTAGCGTGCTTTGAAGGACTAAAAGCGTTTCCTCAAAAAAACGGAGGACTCGCGATTTTCAGGCCCGATAAAAATGCAGCGCGTTTTGCGCGCTCAATGGAAGGGCTTCACATGCCGCCGTTCCCCGAAAATATTTTTATGGAAGCATGCATCGAAACTGTCAAGCGCAATGCCACTCTCGGTTTTTATCCTCATTATAATGCCGACTGGGAAAAAGATTCCTATATGACAGCAAACTCCGTTTATATAAGACCTTTCACAATTGCGGAAGGCGGCATCGGAGTAAATTTATCTTCTGAGCCTTACGTTATGGTAATAAATACGCCGGTAAGCTCGTATTTTTCATCGGGCAGATCAGATGCAATCGTATCAGATAAAGTTCGCGCAATGCCGAACGGTACAGGCTGGATTAAGGCATGTTCAAACTATGTAATATCGGCTCTTGCAAAATCGCAAGCGTTAAAAGACGGCTACATGGAATGTATTTTTCTGGACGGAACCAACCGTAAATACATCGAAGAAGGTTCGTCATGCAACATTTTCTTTTACCTGAAATCAGGCGAACTTGTAACGCCCGATCTTTGCGACACAATTCTTCCCGGCATTACGCGGGAGAGTATTATCGAGCTTGCCCGCGACAGGGGAGTAAAAGTTCAGGAACGTAAAATCTCGATTGATGAAGCGATGGAAGAGGCCAGGGAATGTTTCGTAAGCGGCACAGCGGCGGGAGCCACACCCCTCACATCCATCACATATCAGGGTAAAAAAGCTGTTTTCAACGACGGTAAAACAGGCGATTTCACCGCCGAAATCCGCGACACAATAAAAGGCATCCAATACGGCAAACTGCCCGACACCAAGGGGTGGATGGTAAAAGTAGTGTAGTGATTTGGAGTGGGGAGTTTTCCTCACTCCACTTGACCAAGCGTATGAATTATGGCTTAATTTCATAGGATACAGGGGATATAGCTCAGTTGGTAGAGCGATTGGTTCGCAATCAATAGGCCTGGGGTTCGAATCCCCATATCTCCAGAGGGGAAGCCGAATCCCCATATCTCCACGAAAATGCCCTATTGACATTTTCCGGTGTTTTTGGCATATTGACGATGTACCCTTTCGGGTGCATTTGATCGGCCGCCTTAGCTCAGTTGGTAGAGCAGCAGACTGAAAATCTGCGTGTCTGGAGTTCAATTCTCCGAGGCGGCAATCGTTTTAGGAGCTTAAGTTTATGGACTTGGGCACTTTTTTTATTGTTAAATTAAACCACTATAAACCAAAATTTAATCCAAATTTTTCAATCATTTAAATAAAAAATTTCTTGTCTGATTTTGCATAATTTTTTAGTTTTGATTCCAGAGAGGAAAAAATTATGAAAATTGGATTAAAAATTACAGTTTTAATGGTTCTTTTAAGCCTTATAAGCGCAGGCACTGTCGGGGTAACTTTACTTACTCAAGCGAAAAAAGATATCACGTCACTCTCGCATGACAAGGCAGTTAACATCGCTGAAACTTTCGCATCGGAGATCCAAAATTATTTTGCTGCGTATTGGTATACAGCGGAAATTCTTGCAAGCGTCATGGATAATTTTGATGTAATGGCGGAAAATGAAAGGCGTCCTTATATTAATGCTGCAATAAAACAAGAACTGGAAAAACACGAGAGTATTGTTGGAATTTGGGTAATTCTTGAAAGCGACGTACTTGAGGGTGATGACAGTTTATATATCGGAACGCCGGGAACCTGCGAAAGCGGACGTTTTGCTCCGTACTGGTACCGAAGCGAAAACGATATTTTAATGTATGCGTTAAATGAAGATGAGTTCGCTAATCCTCAGGCTGGGGCGTATTATCACGTTCCGTTGAATGCAGGTCATACAGTGTTTATGAATCCTTATCTTGACAATGTCGGAGGGAAACAGATATTAAATGTTACAATTGCATCTCCGATATTTTTATTTAATGGGCAAAAAGCGATAGGTGTTGTCGGGATAGATATCGATATAGAAACAATTCAATTTATTTCTGAGCAGCAAAAACCGTTTGGAAACGGATTTTCAGCTGTTTTTAGCAATAACGGAACAGTAGTTGCGCATTTTGATCCGCAGCGTATAGGAATGTCCATGAAGGATACGGAAAAAGATTTGGCAGGAAAGTATCTTGATGATATGATTAGCGCAATCTCTTTTGGAGAATCAATTTATTTTGATAATTATTTTTCTGAGTTAAATGAAACTGTTGAAGTTTATGCGGTTCCCATACATGCCGGACATAACGGAGACGCATGGAGCTACGCCATAATTGTTCCTTTAAAAACAATTCTTGCGGGAGTTAATAAAATGCTTGTATCAGTAATTATTATAACATGTTTTGTCCTTATGGCAGTAATCATAACGGCAGTATTCTTGGGTTATTCAATCAGTAAACCGATAATTAAAGTAACCAATACCCTTAAAGATATATCCGAAGGTGAAGGGGATTTAACAAGAAGTATTGATATAAAATCAAAAGACGAAATCGGCTCTCTTTCACATTATTTTAACATGACGCTTCAAAAAATAAAAAATCTTGTAATAATCATAAAAAACGAAGCAGGAAATTTACACGAAATAGGCAATATTTTGTCGGTAAATATGAACGAAACCGCGGCAGCCGTTAACGAAATAACCGCGAATATCCAGAGTATTAAAGGAAGGGTGATGAATCAAAGCGCAAGCGTTACGCAGACAAATGCAGCCATGGGACAAGTTACAGCTAACATAGACAGGCTTAATTCCAGTATAGAAGATCAGAGCGTTAATGTCGCGCAAGCCTCCACAGCTATTGAAGGAATGGCAGAAAATATTCAATCTGTAACAGATACGCTGGAAAAAAATACTTCCAATGTAAAAACATTAAAAGACGTATGCGAAGAAGGCAGATGCGGAATACATGAAGTATCGTCCGATATTCAGAATATAGCGCGTGAATCTGAAGGACTTATGAAAATTAATTCAGTTATAAACGGAATTGCGGGGCAGACAAACCTGCTTTCGATGAACGCCGCGATTGAAGCCGCTCATGCAGGAGATGCGGGAAGAGGGTTTGCAGTAGTAGCTAACGAAATAAGAAAACTTGCAGAAGATTCAGGCGTACAGTCAAAAATTATCGCAAAAGTGCTAAAAAATATTAGAGGTTCAATAGAAAAGATTATTTTTTCAAATCAAAACGTTTTAAATAAATTTGAAGCAATTGATTCAAGCGTAAAAACAGTTGCAGAGCAGGAAGATAATATTCTTGGCGCAATGGAAGAACAAAGAGAAGATTCAAAACAGGTTCTGGAAGGAATAAACAGCGTAAACGGAATAACAATGCAGGTAAGAAACAGTTCTTTGGAAATGCTTGAAGGAGCGCAGGAAGTAATCAGCGAAAGTAAAAATCTTGAGAACGTAACGCAGGAAATTACAAGCGGCATAAGAGAAATGGCGTCGGGAGCAGATCAAATTAACGCGGCAATAACGCAGGTTAATAATATAAGCATTAAAAACCGCGAAGGAATAGAAACGCTGCTTAAGGAGGTATCACGTTTTAAAGTGGCTTAAATTAAAATTAATAAAGGATTCTGTTTAGCGCTAGGACTTATTCATTAGATCAGAGGCAATGCAAAGATATTTGCGCGCTAAATTGGAATCCGGTTTAACGGATAAATTTTCGATATTGCCTGAATATATTTCATAAAGGGAAAATGCGCTGTGAAAGCGGGCGGTTTCTGCTCCTTTTTTTAAAGCGTCAAGCGCGGCATTTTCGTCTGCGCCTTTTTCACGTAACAATTTAATAATTTCGTTTCTAACTTTTCCTTCAGAGTTATTAATCGCAAGGCTAAGGGCAGTAATGCCTGTTTCGGTAACATAATTTACATCTGCGCCTGCGTTAAGAAGGAGTTTTACTTTTTCTATATCGCTTTCATTTATGGGCGTAAATTCCTTGCTTTCCCTGTTATAGTTGGAAGGCAAAAGAAGCAAGTGCAAAGGTTTTATGGGACCTGAAGCAATTTTTGTAAAGCAATTGGGATCCGCGCCTGTTTCAAGAAGCGTTTTTATTGTGACAGACAAACCGTTATCGAAACATTGATTTCCCAAAGGAGTGTCTTCTTCTTCACATGCCATATTAGGATCTGCGCCGTTAGCTGCAAGATAACGAATAATTTTTATAGGGTCTTCAAGAAAGCCGAAAAGCCTGTTTATCGAAATATAATAAAGCGGAGTAGGCCGCCACTCTATAAAATTTGGGCTTACACGTTCATTAATCGGTAAACCTTCGTCAAAGTATTTTTTTAAAAGAGGGTAATTTTCTTCTCTTGCAAGAACAGCCGCAAGATTAATAAAGTCTTCCTTGCCGATAACCTGCGAAATAGGTTTGTCCATTTCGGCACAGACACGCGCGCGAAGAGAGGTAAAAAGGGGATAACCGTCTCTTATAATAGATTCAATGGAATCCAGTTTTTCAAATACAAGAAGGATTTTAACGTTATATTCACGCGAAGAGTTTTTGTCTTTCTCTGAAATTACCAATTCCTTTTTATTAAAAATTGCGTCCCGAACATCGGTTTCGCTGAAGAATTCATCAGGCACCTTTGTTAAAAGAATAAACTGATCGGGATTTCTTCTAAAAAGCGCGTTTTCTCCGCCGGAATAAAGAATCTCGGGCTGTACAGGTTCGCCGTTCTGAGCCGCCAGGCACAGGCGGATTGTCCCTTCGCTTTTTTGGATTGAAACTTTCTCAGACATGATCAGCGGGGCATTATCAATGTCTTCTGTATTTTTATTCAGTAAAGTAACATTCATATTGCTGATAATATACCACAATTTATAATTATAGAATACCCATTTCCCGGTTATTTAATATCTTTTTAATATCCTTCCAGTTTGGCATATATTTTTGCATTAAGCTGTAAAAACGCTCATTATGACCCCTTTCCTTAAAGTGAACGAGCTCATGCAAAATTACGTAATCAAGACATTCAGGATTTTTTTTTGCAAGCTGTAAATTTATACAGATGGTTCTTTTTTTTATTTTACACGATCCCCAGCGGGAAGTCATATATTTAATGGAAAAACTTTCTGTTTTTAAGCCGGTTTTATTTTCCCATTTTGGAAGCCTCTTTTCCATTTCTGATTTTAATAATTCCCGGTACCAGTCGCGGATAAATCTTTCCCGCTGACGGACAGCGCTTTTTTTTCGAACTGTAAAAAATGCGTTATTCCCGTCAAGTTCGACAGAATACCTGCCGCCGTAATCAATCTGTAAAGTATATTGTTTTCCCCAAACATAAAAAGTTTCGCCTGTAACGTATTCAGGATTTGCCTCTCGTTTATAATTTTCGCATTTTTCAACCTGAACTTTTATCCATTCCATTTTTGACAAAACGAATTTTTCGATTGCGTCGTCTCTCATGGCAAGCGGAGCTGAGACCATTACGTTGCCGTCCGGAGGAGTAACGTACAAACGCATATTTTTTATGTCTTTTTTGGTAATCCTTACAGGTATGCCTGAAATATTTCGTATCAAATTATGAACCTCATATTTAAGGTTTAATTATACATCTAATATGTTTGATTAACAACTTTACGCACAGCGCCTGTCAGGTTTTTGATAAGTTCTTTTTTTACTGAACCGGATAGTTTGACCTTTTTTACAGGCTGTGTTTTAATTCCGCTTTTTTTGTCAAATTCATCGCAAAATAAAAGATAGGGTTTAACTTCAAGCGCAGAAGCGATTTTTTCTATTAATTCGAGGGAGGGGAACCTGTTCCCGATTTCAATTTGTCCTATGTAAGATGTCGATGTATTACACATTTCTGCAAGAGTCATCTGGGAAATATTTCTGGTTTTTCTGCATTTTCTTAGATTTTGAATAAATATGTCTTTTAATTTCATATTAGCTATATGATCATAGGTTTCATAACCTGTTGACAATGTACATACAGCTAATATATAATAGTATTAGCAAACAGCTATGTATTATTTATCGTAAAAGTGAAGAATTAATAAAAAATCATCATTTTTTCAAAAATAATGAAATTAAAGGGAGATTACACGTGAAAAGATTTTTATTTTGCATTACAGCTCTGATTATGTTTTTTTCAGGGTGCGTCAGCAGTTCTCAGCCAGCGTCAAATACCGGCATTTTAACGTTGGATCAGGCAATTGCAGAGGCAGCTGTGCGTATTGACGAACGGCTTACAGCCGGATCAAAAATTGCGCCGCTTAATTTTAATTCGCAGCATGACAGGTTTTCCGGTTACGTGCTGGACGAATTAACCGCAAATCTTGTAGACAGCAGAAGATTAACAGTTGTGGACAGAAGGGAAATAGACCTTATTCGCAATGAAGTTGACTTTCAATATTCAGGCGAAGTAGGTGACGATTCGATGCAGGCAGCCGGCCGCATGCTTGGCGCACAGTCGATCATAACAGGTTCACTAACTGACATGGGAGGGTTTTACCGCATTGTTATCCGCGTTCTTAATGTGCAGAACGCTTCTGTAGAAGTTCAGTACCGCGCCAATATAGCAAATGATGTAATCATGGCGTCTTTGCTTACAGGCGGAAGATCGACTGCGGCGGTTAACACACCGCAGCGCGCACCTTCAGCGCAAACAGCGCCTGTTACGCAGGTTCCGGCTCAGGCAGCGCCTGTGGTACAGGCTCCTACATACAGAATTGGTGACACCGGTCCTGCAGGCGGATTAATTTTTTATGACAAGGGAAATAATTCAGGAGGCTGGCGGTATTTGGAAGCTGCCAGCCGGGATGCCGGAAGCGTAGCATGGGGGACAGGGCAACAGATAAGCGGAACGCGGGATGAGATAGGAACCGGGCAACAGAATACCCGATTAATTATTGATTACATGATGGAAACTGGAGCAAATCATCCGGCAGCGATGGTCTGCAGGCAACTACGCCAGGGCGGTTATGACGATTGGTTTTTACCAAGTAAGGCTGAATTGAACCTGATGTATTGGAATTTAAAACAACAGGGATTGGGAAGTTTGGGAAGCGGCGGATATTGGTCTTCTTCACAATCACAAGGATGGTCTTTTGTATCGTATCAAATATTTAGTGATGGTAGGCAAGACACTAGTTCTCAAGGGATTTCATATTCTGTACGTCCCATTCGGCAATTTTAAATTCGTAAAAATTTTAAAGGAGGTAAAACAATGAACAAACCACGCGCTGTACCGGGATCGTGTCCTTTTCACGATCATCCAAGCTATAAGTGTTACTTGTCGGAAACTACGCCCTCGTCCGGTACTCGTGATCAAAAATGCAAGAATGAATCTAATTGCAAAAATTGCGGCAATTATGAAGCATGGAAGAACGGCAGTAATTTATAGAGGGAAATAAAATAACAGGCAAAATTTCCGTATGGAGATTTTAATATGTCGGTGGCGACAATAAACACCGTAAGGGAGTTTTTCAATGAAAAACATAAAAAAATTGTTAGGGATTATCGCCTTAGTTGCGATAATCGGGTTCTCTTTTATCGCTTGTGAGGAAGAACACCAATGTTCTCGCTCTTACTGGGGGTACGACAATAATTCGCATTGGGGGATATGCAGTTGCGGTAATATAGTAAGTACAAGTTTTCATACTTTGACATTGAACCCCACATTTGGGGGTTCTTTTTATTTTCCTTGCATTGTATGTGGTTACAATGGTAATTAACAGATTTAAACCAGCTTTTTTATCAAAAAATCTGCGTTAAACGCAGTTATCGCATAACGAGTTTGCAGAAAAAGTAATTTTTCTGCAAACTCGACAAACGGTATATAGCTTGAAAGAGCGGTGATAATTGTAGGGGGAAAGTAGAATAGTTAAGCGAAATAAAATCTGGCATTATGGGGACGGCGACATACTGTTGCTAACAGAACACCATAAAATAAGGACTTTATGAGCCATAACTCAAAAATTTTAATTGCCGAAAAGGAGAAAACAATGGCAAAAAAAATCATTTGGTTGGGAATGCTGGCAATGGTGTTGGCATTTGGAATAGTGATTATCGGATGTGATAATGGGCTAGTTACAGAAAATGGAATTAATGGGGTGTATGTTGGTATCTATGGGGAAATGACCTTAAATAATGGGAATTATGTATTTGAATATAGTTACGATAGTCGCAGCAGTATAGAAAGAGGAACGTATTTTATCAGTAACAACATTATAACTTTTAGACCAACTTACTACAGCAACATAAACATATTATCCATAGGTAGTATACCATATACAGTAACATATTATCCAAATGAAAGAAAATTTGTTTTTGATAATGGAGTAACATATACTCGAAGATAAGATTTCACTTCGCTTAACACACAAAAATGCAAGATTTGCGGCAATTATGAAGCATGGAAGAATGGTGGTAATTGTAGAGGGAAAGTAGTGAATATGACATTCTTGTGGGAATGTTCAAAATAAATATTTTATAGGAATTAATTATGGATTTTAATGAAAATTTTCAACAAGGTATGAAATATTTCCAAGAAAAAGAATACGAAAAAGCACTTGATTATTTAAATGCAGCTTTGGCTATTAATCCAGATAATGTGGGTATCAAAAAACTTATTGAGAATGCGAAGGAAAGTAAGGAATTAGAAGCAGAGATGGATCAAGCTCTTAATAATGAAATAAAACATAGGTTAAATTTTATCGGGATAACTGGTGTCAATAATGTAAATATAGATGATGTTGAACGGATAATAACAAAATCTATTAATACTCTTAATTTCAAACCAAATGATGTTTCAGCAAAAGAATATCTTGTGGAGGTTTATTATATACGCGGTATGATATTTATGTCAAAAAAAGAGTATGTTCGCGCTATTGAAGACTTCAGCGAAGCTATAAATTATTATCCTGATTGTGTTATTGCATATATGAAACGTAGTCAGTTATGTCTTGAGATAGAAGATTATGAACAAGCCATTAAAGATCGTGAAAAATTACTTCAAATTAGTCCAGAGGATGAGCGTAAAAAAAAGAAAAGGATTGCAACTGTATACGTAGCACGAGGTATTTCTTTAGATAGAAAAGGTGAATTTAAAAATGCAATTAATGATTTTGAAATGTGTTTAAAGTATGATCCAGATGACGACACTGCTCGTGAGATTCTTAAATTATCTAAAGCGTCTTTAGATAAAAAATGGCAAGCAGAAGAAGAGGAACGTAAACGTAAGGAACGTGAGCGTCAGGAGTGGCTTGCATCAAAAGAGGGTAAGAAATGGCAGCTAGAGGAGAATAAACGAATAAAACGTGATGAGCGCATAAAAAATTCAAAAATATCGTCAAAAAAAAGTAAAATGGTTCTCATTATTCTGTCTTTTTTTGCACTGGACAGATTCTATACAGGGTGTATTAAGTTAGGAATATTTAAAATACTTTCATTTGGTTTGTTTGGTATTGGATTTATTTGGGCTATAGTAGATATAATTTTGGCAATATTGGGTATGCAAAAAGATAAGAATGGATACTCTATTAATAGATATTGATAATTATTATGGATGTTCGTGTCGTTTATTGAAAAAGACTCTCACTGAGACGCAAAGGCACAAAGGATTTGGTAATCAATTCTCAGAGTGCCTTTGTGCCCTCGAGGTTCGTCGGCTAGGTGTCGTTTAGAAACTTCGGTTCGATGCTGCGCAAGCCCTTTTTCGGGCTGGCAAAACGCCGGTTACTTGGAATGTGACATTGGAGTAAAATATTTAAAATTATTAGGCTTTATACTTGACAAAATAGTCTTTGTTTAGCACCATTAATGTACTGACATTAATGGAGGATTTTATGAATGTAAATCTTAAAAACGATATAAAACCTATATCTTACATTAAAACAAATGCGGCAGAAATGATGGATTATATTAATGAAAATAAAAATCCAATTATTATTACTCAGCATGGTGAAGCCAGAGGTGTATTTTTAGATATAGAATCTTATCAAGATATGATTAATGCATTGGCATTAATGAAATTATTACAATTTTCTGAAAAGGCAATTCTTGAAGGGAAAGTCTATGATCATGAGGAAGTATTCGCTAAATTAAGAAAAAAATATAATATAAAATGGGCATCTCCTGCATTGGATGATCTGGAAGCAAATATAAAATAACATTGCAAATATTTAAACTAAACTTAAAAGACGCGAAGGGATACTTTAAGGAAAATTCCGCCTTGCCAATTCCCTGAATATGTGTTTAAATAATGCGAAGGAGTCATAAAATGAATAGAAAAAGTGTTTTAATTATTGCCAGTACTGCAATAATCGTTATGTCAATGTTATTTGTATCATGCGGCGCTTCCTTAAACGGAACATGGGAACAAAATGGCATGGAAATTACCTTTAAAGGCGGTAAAATAGATATTTCATACTTCGGCGACATTATGATGTCAGGGACTTATAAAACAAGCGGCAACAATCTCACCATTACCATAGACGGCGAATCAGAAACCGGAACATTCTCCATAAGCGGTAATCAGCTTACTCTTACAGTAGACGGTGATGCGGAAGTCTTTACAAGAAAATAGAAAATGAGCCGCAAGAGGCGCTCTGTACCCCGCTTTTGCCATTGACTTAAAGCCGGAGAGAGCGTCGTCTTCGTATTTTCCTTGTCAATTCAGTAAATTACGTGTTAACATACTAAAACTTCAAGGATAAGGAGAAAAAATGCCAAAACAGGACGGGTATGTAGTACCTGTGGATTATTACATTATACTTGGTATTTGTTTCCTCTTTTTAATCATAGCGTTTTGTATGGATACGCCTGCGCATGTTATGGACGGCTTTGTAAAAATTCAAGTCTCCAGAAGCGTTTTAGTAACAGATTATGTAAAACTTGCGGGTATTGGAGCAGCGCTTGTAAACTCCGCGATTTTAACAATATTTAATCTGTTTTTATTAATTATAAATAAACGCGATCCTAACGGTAAAATAATAGCTTCGCTTTTTTTAACAATTGGTTTTTCGCTGTTTGGAAAAAACATGCTGAATACGCTGCCAATAATGGCGGGCGTTTGGCTTTACGGAAAAGTTTACGGTAAAAAATTTTCGGAAATGGTAGTTTTTGCGATGGTAAGCGCTACAATCGCTCCCATCGTAAGCGAAATAGCGTTTTTAAATAACAGCTTCAGTATTGTAAAATTCATTACCGCGTACTGCATAGGAATATTTGTAGGATTTATTTTTCCCGTAATCGCTGATTATGTAAAAGTGATGCACAATCATTACTGCCTTTACAACGGAGGAATTGCAGGCGGCTTTATCGCGACAATGTTCGCAGGATTTTTACGAAGCATCAATATCGAAATAATCCCGGAAAATATCTGGGATACGGAACATACAATGCAGCTTGCAATACTCGCGTATTCAATCGCGGTTGCGCTGATAATTTACGGATTTGTAACTGATAAACCTTATAACGCGGTAAAAAAGTTTAAAAATCTGCTAAAGGAAAAAGACCCCGATGACTGCGATTATTTAACAAAGTACCATAATACATGTTATATAAACATTGGCATTATGTGCATAGTATCAACAACTGTAATGCTTGTTTTGGGAAAACCGATAAACGGACCTATATTGGGAGGAATATTTACAGTTTCGGGTTTTGCAGCCTGCGGTAAACATCTTAAAAATGCAACACCGATTATAATGGGAAGCATTCTTGCAGTTTACCTTAATCATCTTGATTCGACAGCTTCTGAAAACACGCTTGCGATTTTATTTTCGACAGGGCTTGCTCCCATCGCCGGCAGATACGGCTGGCACTGGGGAATTATAACAGGTTTTTTACATGTATCAATCGCGGTCTTTATAGGAGACGTAAACGGAGGGTTAAATCTTTACAATAACGGCTTTGCGGGAAGTTTTATCGCTGTTTTAATTTTACCAATAATTATGATATTCAGAAAATTTAAATTCAGAATCGGAAAAGGTAAATATGAAAAATGAGATTGACAGCGCATCTAATGAAAAAGCGCGTATAATTAAAATTGCGTCTCTTACAGCGCTCATTGGCAATACGATTCTTGCCGCGATAAAAATATCATCAGGTATTTATGCAAATAGTTTGGCTGTAATAGGAGACGGTATAGATTCTTCAGTTGATGTATTAATTGCGGTAATGTCTCTTATTGTAGCGAAGATTATCGCGCGGCCTGCAGATGAAGATCATCCATGGGGACACGGAAGAGCGGAAACTGTAGCGACAACGCTTCTTTCATGTATGCTCTTTTTTGCAGGCGCCCAGCTGGTTTTAAGTTCTGCAAGGGATATTATTTTCGGCGCCGAAAGTGAAGTGCCGTCGTTTATTGCAATTATTGGAACTGTTATATCGATCATGGGAAAATTATTTCTGGCGTGGGCTTTGTATATTTTTGGAAAAAAAGCAAACTCTTCCATGTTAAAAGCAAATTCAAAAAACATGTCGGCAGACGTGATACTTTCTGCAGGCGTTCTGATTGGCCTTGGACTTTCAATGTTTTTTAATATTGGAATTATTGATTCATGGGTTGCGATTCTTGTCGGTATATGGGTAATAAAATCCGCGCTTGGCATATTTATGGAAGCCAATACTGAGCTTATGGACGGCGGCTCTTTTAAAATTTATTACAAGGAAGTATTTGAAGCGGTCAAATCGGTTGAAGGAGCAGGGCATCCGCATCGCGTTAGAATGCGTAAAATAGCAGGTCTTTGGGATATAGGTATCGATATCGAAGTTCCTCCCAATAAAACAGTAGTAGAAGCGCATTGGATATCGTTTAACGTTGAAAAAACCATTAAAGAACGTATCGAAAATATTTACGATATAATGGTTCATATTGAACCTGCGGGAAATATGGAAGAAGAAGGTTACGGGCTTTGCGAAGAAAATCTAAAAAACGATCTTAAAGAATAAGCAATGCAGAAACCTGCAAATGCTGATATCAATCTGTCAATAATATTTACAGGGATTCGGGAAAATATTTCTGTTAATATCAGCGGTAAATTCTGTCCGCTTATGCTTGAACTAAAGGCGGCAGAAACGGTTGTTTTAACCGGAAAAGCCGAGTTGGATAAAATAATTGACGCAATTAACCCGCCCAATATGCTCATAACAAGGCAAAGAGCAAATGATAATAATATAAGGACGATTAGTTTATCCATTATCATGCTGAGCCGGCTGCTTTTATGCCAGGCGGGAAGTGGTTCCCACGCTCCGGGATTAAAGTTTAACTCACGCGGAAAAAGACGCATAAACAGCCAAACGACAAGCGCTGTCGCGGCGTTACAGATGGAAAACAGATAACCTCCAAAACCCACGCCAAAGATTGTGTGTGAAATTAAATTTGTCAATGTGCCGCATATGGCTCCCCACATAAGGCCGCAGGACAGGGTTACAGTTATTGTAAAAATTGTGTCAAGAAACAGGGGTAACCCAAAAAGAAATACGCAGATTTTGCCAATCGCAATATTCAATAAAGCGCCGGTAAGGGAAATTAACATCATCTCAATTATCTTGCGCATATATGGTTATATCATATATTATAGAACTATGCCGCTTGAAAATGCAAATCTTTCAGGAGAAATAGAGTTATATATTCGTCTGGTATGGCTCTTTGTGATTATTATATCATTTCTAATGCTGCTTTTGTGTTATTTGTATTTATCGGCAAAAAAATCCCGCGAACAGGAATTGATGAGTTTTAAATTTTCCAATCTTGCCATAGAAGGGCTCGAAATAGAAAGACGGCGTATTTCCCGTGAGCTGCATGACGTTGTTCTTCCCATGGTTCAGGATGCTGATGTTTCAAATATGATTCGTTCCATTTGCATAGATCTTATGCCTCCTGATTTTAAGCGTATTTCCCTTACAGACGCTCTCGCGCAGCTTTGCTCTATATTTATTCAAAAAACCAATATCGAAATTATATTTTCATTCGAAGGTGATCTTGATTTTTCGTCTTTCAGCGCGGATAATCAGCTTCATATTTACAGAATGGTTCAGGAGTCTTTAAATAACATAGAAAAACATTCAGGAGCAAAACGCGCGTCTTTGGTAGTAAGAAATTATCCTCATGGTTCATATGAAAACATTTTAATTTGCGTATCCGATGAAGGAATTGGAATAACGAATCTGAATGAAAAAAACGAAGGTCTTGGAATGAAAAGTATCCGTCAGAGAGCCGCAATTGTCGGAGCAAAACTTGATTTTATCAGCGAAAGCCAAAACGGTCTTATGGTTAGGATGGAACTGAACAGAGAAAACGCCTGTGAATAAACATAAACTTATAATAATCGAAGACCATCCAATCATGCGCGAGGGGATAGCCTCATTTTTTGAAGGAACAGGAAGGTGGCAGGTTTTGGGAAAAACGGGCAGCCTTGATGAGGCAAAGAAAATTTTAATAAAAACCAAAGTTGATTTTGTGCTTCTTGATCTTCATTTGGAAGACGGCTGGGGTCTTGATGTCATTTCATGGTTAAATGAACAAAATATTGAACGCAAACCAATCATGGCTGTTTATTCGGCATTTAATGATTTTTCTCATGTCAGCGCAGCGCTTAATTTAGGCGTACGCGTTTATATTTGCAAATGCAGAAGCGAGTCGGAAATTGAAGAAGCGCTGTTAAAAGCGCTTACAGGAAAACCCTATATCGACAATTCAGTGCAGATGAAATTAAAAGTTGTAGCGGATATTTGCGCTCTTTTAACAAAGAGGGAAGGAGAGATTTTAACGATGGTAAAGAGCGGGCTTTCCAATAAGGAAATAGCTTTAAGGCTTGGAATAAAACTGCGTACTGTCGAAAATATTTTATCCTGCATTTACGATAAAACCGGTCTTGAATCAAGAACGGAACTTCAAAATATATAAAAAATTTTAAAAATTTATGTAAAATTATAATAATATTATCAATAAATGAATAATATTAATCAAGAATTACAAAAACCGTGCGTGACTACTCATGACAAGTTTTTTAAAATAATTTAAATTTATGATGTAGTCATAAAGAAAAGGAGGTGTTTTTTTATGACTACCATTTAAAAAACTATATGGGTTACAAATTGATCTATCAGCACCAAAATGCCAAGGATAGCCGTATAAATTGCAAAACCGAAAAGTGATTTTTCCCGTATTATCTTTAGCATAAATTTTACCGCAAAAAAACCAACCGCTGCCGCTGCAAGCGTCCCCGCAATAACGGCGGCTGCTCCAATAGTGTATTCGCTTTCTGCCGCGCACGAATCAGTAATCATGTCTTTTGTCTGAAGAACTACAGCTCCAAGTATCGCGGGAATAGACATTAAAAATGAAAAACGCGCGGCAAAGTCGCGGTCAAGCCCCCTAAAGAGCGCTCCTGAAATTGTCGCCCCGGATCTTGAAACGCCGGGAGGAATCGCTATTGCCTGCATTATACCGATGATTAAGGCGTCCAGCCAGTTCATATCCTGCGCTTTTCTTAAATTGTTGTTATTCCTTGCCCGCCTTGAAAGTATTTCTGCTGTAACAAGTAAAATGGTTGTGAGTAAAAAACACCATCCCAGTAATTTAGCGGAAATAAAAATTTCTTCGATAGCGTCCTGAAAAGTAAGAGCCGCAATAACCGCAGGAACTGTCGCGAGGATCAAAAAAAATGTAAGTTTTTGAAACGGCTTTTTAATTATTTCCCAAATATCTTTCCAAAGAACTATAAATACCGCGGCCAAAGTTCCTGCGTGAAGCATTGTATCAAAAAAGAGGGAAGGCTCCTTCATTGTGCCTCCTGTAGCTTCTATTATTCTTTGAAAAAGCGCCAAATGCCCCGAGCTTGAGACAGGTAAAAATTCAGTTAACCCCTGCACAATGCCAAGGAGTATTGCTTCGAATATGTTCATTTAAAAATCTCCTTAATGCGGCAGGATCATTGCATGTACCGTGATATTTCTTTCGATAGCTGCGTTATCTGCCATTTCTCTCGTAATTCTTCCCCTTGGGCGAGGATGAGGAGGAGCGTCTCCTATAAGGATCATAATCCTTGCCTCTGCCTGCCAGTTAAATCTTACAGCACCTTCATGAAGCGCTTCATAAACAGCTTCGGGAATATCGCCGCCGCCGTGAACCCTTATCGCGTTTAAGTCGCGCTGAAAAAACGAAAAATTATTCGTAAACGGAATAACTCTTGTAACATATAGTTCATGATAATCTTTAAATTGAACCATGCCAATCCTGAAAGACGTAAAATTGCCGAGCATTTCCGAAAGCATTGGAATAAGTCTTTCGCGGATGGCATTTATATACCTGGTCATGCTGCCTGTAGTATCAATGCAAATGACAAGATCCAGAGTTTTTCCTCTTTCCCGCTCAAGAACTGTTCTAATTAAATCGACTACGTCATCGGGTCCTCTTGAATAAATCAATTGGCCTCTTGTCGCTCTTGCGATTTCTGAAAAAGCGGTTACTGCTTCTTCTATGTAATTTCCTGCGGGAGGACCTGGCTGCGGCGATTGCCTTGCTTCGAGTATAAAAGGATTGTCTCTGAAAGCGCCGCGGTAATCGGCATACGGTAAAGCAAAAGCGCGTACATTTAAAAAGGTACCGTCAGTGATTTGAACTTCGCCGCGGCGTCCCCCCTCATAGCCGTAATATAAAATGTATGGAATGTAGATATGAAATGCTTCTCCCAGAGTTGGATGAACTACTACGGTAGAGGAAATCAATGAAAAAATACGGCTCTCTCTTGGAATCGGAACGCCGTTTAGAAGGCGTATTTCATCGCCGTTAATCGGGTTCCATTCACCTGCGCGGTAGGCATAATTGTCGGCTCTCATGGCAGGATCTCTTGTTGTCTCTGTAAGCAAAACAGACTCTATATCCGGTTTTTTCCTGATGAAAAGATGAAAGCCGCCGTCTGCCCTTAATTCCAGTAATAAATCCCCCGAATTTATGCTCAAATCCTGGGCAAATACCGAAAAGCTTAAAAGAATCAGAGGTAAAAACAGGCATTTTTTCATACTTTATTATCGGCAGAGAGGAGCTTTTTGGTTTAATCCCTTGTATAAATAAAAAAATAAATATAAGATCTTTTGTAATAAGGACACCAAATGGAATTTATTTTTGAGAATTTTGCCAATTTAACATGGAAGCATCTTGTTATGTATGTTATTGGTATTATTTTAATAACACTGGCAATCAAGAAGGAATATGAGCCTTCCCTGCTGTTACCGATGGGGTTTGGAGCAATTCTTGTTAATTTACCTTTAAGCGGAGTAATTAATCAAATTATGCCGGGGATAGGTGAAGTTCACGGGCCTATCCAATGGCTCTTTGAAACAGGCATAGACGCAGCAGAAATAATGCCGCTTCTGCTTTTTATAGGAATAGGAGCGATGATCGATTTTTCGCCTCTTCTCTCAAGACCTGTGTACTTCCTGTTTGGCGCGGCGGCTACTTTTGGAATTTTTGCGACCATTACGCTTGCGGTTCTTCTTGGCTTTGACATGAAAGACGCGGCTGCAATCGGCATTATAGGGGCCGCAGACGGACCTACTACGATACTTGTTTCCCAGATTTTAAAGTCGAATTATCTGGGGCCTATAATGGTTGCGGCTTATTCATACATGGCTTTGGTTCCAATTATTCAGCCCGCGACAATTCGTCTTTTAACAACCAAAAAAGAAAGAATGATCCGCATGCCTCCCGAAGAAGACAGGGAAATTCCAAAATCATTAAAAATAATATTTCCAATCGCGGTAACGATGATAGTCGGCATAATTTCGCCTGCCGCTGTTTCTCTTATAGGTTTTTTAATGTTCGGCAATCTTATCCGCGAATGTACCGTTTTGGATTCTCTTTCGGAAGCTGCGCAAAAAAATCTTGCGAATTTAATTACTCTCCTTTTGGGTATTACTGTGGCGTTTACAATGCAGGCGGAAAACTTTGTAAAGGTCGATACAATTCTTGTCATGCTCCTTGGTCTTTTTGCGTTTATATTTGATACGGCAGGCGGAGTGTTATTCGCTAAATTTATGAACCTGTTTTTAAAGAGAAAAATTAACCCGATGATTGGAGCCACAGGGATATCGGCGTTTCCGATGTCCGCAAGGGTAGTGCAGAGAATGGCGCTTAAGGAAGATCCGCAGAATTATCTTTTAATGCACGCCGTAAGCGCGAATGTATCGGGTCAGGTATCATCGGTTGCCGCAAGCGGCATTTTATTAAGCTTGATTTTAAGTTATTTAGGATAGGGGCCGTTATATGGAATTTAATATTAATTTTGATGATTTATTCGCTTCGCTTGAAATTATGTGGAAGGGAATGGCAGGCATTTTTTTGGTCTGCGGCTTCATTATGCTTTTTACAATGTTTCTTTTAAAAATCGTAAAACCCAGGCAGGATAATAAGGAAAAAGAAACAAAGACAGAATAAATTATTTTTTTTTTCTGAATAAATTATTTCCCTGCGTATCAATGCTGACAATCAGCGGGCCGAACAGTTTTGTAGACATTGTCCACATGCATTCCGCCATTCCAAACTCCGGCCAATAGCAATTTTCTATTTTTTCGATTTGGCTGGCTCCAAGCACCGCGCATCCGCCGGGGTAAACGCAATGAATCGCGCCGTATTGTTTGCAGGCCTGTGCAGTTTTTTCTCCCATACCGCCCTTGCCAATCATGACTTTAACGCCTGTCTTTTCCAGGAATTCAGCCGCCCACTTTTCCATCCGCGCGGAAGTCGTAGGCCCCAAAGACACAAGTTCCCACTGGCGGTTAGGTGAAATTTCTTTTACAATGGGCCCCGCGTGATAAATCGCCATATCTTTTAATTCATCCATGTTGGGCGGCATTATGTTTTCTTCCACAATCCTGTGATACACTTCATCGCGCCCCGTGGCAAGCATCCCGGAAAAATAAAAAATATCGCCTGCGCTTAATTTGTTTATGTCAATTTTTTCAGTATCGTATGTGGTAACTATTTTTAAAAGATTTATCATGGTGATATATCCTTATAAGACGGCAGATCATAAGTCAAATCGCTTTTTAATCGTAATACACCGCGTCTCATCATATAACACGAAACATTAACTGCGCAAGCTCTTGTTGCAGTGTGTCTTGCGGAAGATTCAACATGCACTCCCATTACAGCCTGTCTGCCGGGAAGCCCCTGCGCGCCCATACCTGTATTGTTAAGCTCGTTAAAAAGACGCTCCTCCAATTCTGCTCCCTTTGGGTGAGGATGGCAAGTTCCAAGCTGCCTTAAAATTGCTTTTTTTGAAAGAGAAGCCGCATTTTCCATGTTGTGTCCAAGACCGATACCGACAAGAAGCGGAGGGCAGGCATTTACGCCGGGGCCTGTTACAATATCGAAAACAAAGGGGATAACCGCATCAAGACCGTCTGAAGGTTTAAAAACTTTTGCCGCCCCCGGAAGACTGCACCCGGCGCCTGAAAAATAAAGAATAATTTCCATTTCATCGCAGGAAGGAACAATTTCCCAATCAATCCACGGGCAGCGCTCTCCTGTGTTGTCATTTGTATTTTGCGTATCAAAATAATTAACGGCGTTCGGACGAAGCGGAACGCTCACAGTCGCGCGGCGCACAGCTTCTGTTATCGCTTCTGCAGTAATGTCAAGAAAAGGAAATTTGGTTCCGGCTTTTATATAAAACTGAAGAAGCCCCGTATCCTGACAGCACGGTTTTTTTTGCTCAGCGGCCATTTTTAAATTTTCAAAGTAACTGTCATAAATGGCTTTTTGCAGGGAGGAATCTTCGTTAGCGCGCATTTGTGAAAGCCGCGCCATTACGTCGTCACTTAAACGTATCGCCGCCGCCGCAATGAATTTTTCCAGAATTGTTACAAACAAATCATTCATATTTTCTTTCGAAGCTGTTTAATCTGACGTCTTACTTCTTTTGGCGCGGGACCTCCGGGAAGATCACGCGCTCTTACGCAGGCGATTGGCGTTATTGCTTTGTATATGTCTTCTTCAAAAAGTTTTGAATGTTTCTTTAACTCCGCGATGCTTAAACCTGAAATCGATTTAAGTCCCTTTTCGATACATTCGCGCACGATGGATGCCGCAGCTTCATGCGCTGCGCGGAAAGGCATTCCTTTTCGCACCAGATATTCCGCCGTGTCTGTCGCTTCCAAAAAGCCGCCCGTGCAGGCTGCCTTCATGCGTTTTAAATTAAAGTTTGCGCTTTGCATCATTCCTGCAAACATGCGAAGACACGTTTTTAATGTGTCCATGCTGTAAAAAAGCGCTTCCTTATCCTCCTGAAGATCCTTGTTATACGCATACGGAAGTCCTTTTAACAATGTAAAAAGAGCGACAAGGTTTCCTGTTGTTCGCCCTGATTTGCCGCGGATTAACTCCGCAAAGTCGGGATTTTTTTTCTGGGGCATTATGGAAGAGCCTGTGCTCCATGATTCCGCAAGTTCGATAAACTTAAATTCTTCGCTTGCCCAAATTACGACGTCTTCGCAAAAACGCGAAAGATGAGTCATTGTAATTGCAATTACAGAAGAAAGTTCCAAAGCAAAATCACGATCTGCAACGCCGTCCATGGAATTAATCGATAAGCGGCTGAATTTTAATGCAGCCGCAGTCAATTTTCGATCAAGGGGGAGGGAAGTGCCTGCAAGCGCGCCGCTTCCAAGAGGACATTCATCAAGTCTTTTTAAAGTTTCGCTTAAACGCGAATAATCCCTCTGTAAGCCGCAACACCACGCGCAAAGATGATGCGCAAGCGTTACAGGCTGCGCTCTTTGAAGATGCGTGTATCCCGGCATTATACTGTTTATGTTTGTCTCTGCTGTATCTAAAAGTATATTTATAAGGGAAGAAAGTTCCGCCTGCAGTAAAGGAATTTCGCGCTTTAAAAACAAACGAAAAGCAACTGCAACCTGATCATTTCTTGATCTTCCCGCATGAACCATTTTTCCCGTGTCGCCGAGGCGCTCTGTTAAAACAGCTTCCAAAAACGAATGAATGTCTTCGTGCGTATCATCAATTTTTAACTTGCCGTCTTTTAAGCCGGAAGAAATAACGTCAAGTTCTTTTGCTATTTTTGACGCGCTGTCTTTTGGAATAATCCCCTGTTTGCCAAGCATCGTAACATGCGCCTTGCTTCCAGCGATATCATCAAACACAAGCCGCCTGTCGGTATTTATGGATGCCTGAAAAGCAAAAGCTTCTTCTTCAGGTTTTTGCGATAAACGCCCTGCCCATAACGGCTTTGTTTTTGATGATGTCTTTTTTGCCATTTATTTCTTCTTTGCTGTTTTAGCGCTGCTTGTTGTTTTCTTTTTTGCAGTGCCTGCTGAAGAAGCTGTGCTTGCGGGTTTTGCGCCGCCGCCTTTTTCCTGCTGCATTAATGATCTTACAAGTACAGGAAGGCCGTAAAGCTTAATAAAACCTTTTGCGTCGGCATGATTATATAAATCGCCTGTTGTAAAACTTGCAAGGCTTGTGTTGTAAAGCGAGTAGGGGGATGTTGCGCCTGCAGAGCTAATCGAGCCCTTGTAAAGTTTTACCTTTACCTTGCCTGTGACAGAGCTTTGAGTGCTGTCAACAAATGCGGATAAAGCTTCGCGTAACGGAGTGAACCAAAGGCCGCCGTAAATAAGCTCGCCCATTTTTAATGAGGCTTGCTGTTTAAATGAATAAGTCTGTCTGTCGAGGCAAAGATGTTCAAGTTCCTGATGCGCGTAGTAGAGAATCGTTCCGCCGGGTGTTTCATACACGCCCCTCGATTTCATTCCGACAACCCTGTTTTCTACAAGGTCGCAGATACCGATTCCGTTTGCGCCGCCAATTTTGTTAAGCGCATTTATAAGGGCAGCGCCTTCCATTTTTTTTCCGTTAAGGCCGACAGGAATACCTTTATCAAATTCGATATCAACATATTCCGCTTTGTTAGGCGCTTTTTCGGGCGGTACAGTCATTGACAGCATTTTTTTAAGCTGCGGTTCATTCGCAGGGTCTTCAAGTTCAAGTCCCTCATGTGAAATGTGCCAGAGATTGTCGTCCATGCTGTACGAATTTCTTTTGTTGAACGGAACATTTATTTTTCTTCTCTTTAAATACCTGATTGCGTCTTCTCTGCTTTTAATTTTCCAAATCCGCCATGGAGCTATAATTTCCAAATCCGGAGCAAGCGCCATGATTCCAAGATCGAACCTGACCTGGTCATTTCCCTTGCCGGTTGCGCCGTGAGCAACGGCCGTAGCTTTTTCCTTGCGCGCGTATTCTACAAGTACTTTGGCGATTAAAGGTCTTGCAGTAGAAGTGCCAAGAAGATATTTATCTTCATAAACTGCGCCTGCTTTAAGAGCCGGCCAAATATATTCTTCGACATATTCTTTTTTTACATCTGCAATGTAACAGGCGCTGGCTCCTGTACTCATGGCCCGCTTTTGAATGGCTTTCCAGTCAGCGGCCTGCCCGACATCGACACATACGGCAATAACTTCGCAGTCCTGATTTTCTTTCAGCCACGGAATGATCACTGTAGTGTCAAGACCGCCCGAATACGCGAGAATTATTTTCTTTTTCATTATTTTTTCTCCTTAAAAAGATAAATGATATAAGTTACTTTATTATCCATAAATATGGAATATTACGCAATAGATTTGCCGATAATGTTGTATAAGAAATATGAAAAAAGCTGTAAAAACTAAAAAAATCATTAGAAAAACGTTTAAAAAAAGGAAAAAAGCCGATTTTTCGGACGCTATAAAAGCTTTTATGCTTGTAGGCGTAATTGTGGCGTTTTCTGCGTTAGTTTCATTCATTGTAATAATGGCTCATTCATCAATGAATGAAGAGGTTATAACAGAAATTATTAATGATGAGGCGGTTTCAATTGCAGTTGAGGAGCCGCCTTTAGAACCTGTAACCCCTGCACGGGAAACAACAATTGCACCGCCTCCTCCTGTATCCGCTTCTCCTTCAAGAGAGCAGGGACGCCCCGCGCGAAATACGGAAGCGCCTGTGCCTGCACCGATACCTCCTTCTGCAACTGTAACGCCGTCTGCGCCAGAGCAGACTGCGGATCTTGGAACTGTGGTTTTTGTCATTGATGATGCCGGAAATAATCTTCGCGAGCTTGAGCCTTTCCTTCGTGTTCCAGGCCCGTTAACAATAGCAGTTTTGCCGGGGCTTCCCCATTCTGCGGAAGCTGCAAGACGAATCAGGGCAGCGGGGAAGGAAGTGATTCTTCATCAGCCGATGGAAGCGATAGGAGCGCAGAATCCAGGTCCCGGCGCCATTTACACAGGCATGAGCGCACAGGAAATAAGATCGATACTTGCACGTAACATAGCGGAAGTCGGTCCTGTATCGGGCATTAATAATCATCAGGGGTCCAAGGTTACAATGGACAGGGAAATCATGCAGACCGTTTTGGA
>Ga0209755_10001150_pt1 | contig 43382 bp, 39 predicted proteins | sample TergutCo191P1_FD_187301 | JGI IMG/M metagenome (GOLD analysis project Ga0209755, IMG submission 187301) | Cornitermes sp. P1 segment gut microbial communities from Petit-Saut dam, French Guiana - Co191P1 (SPAdes) (version 2) | ecosystem: Host-associated > Arthropoda: Insects > Digestive system... | reverse complement strand
CGAGGTCGGGTATAAGCCCCTCGTCCTCGACCTTGGCGATCAAATCTAGAGAAATCCCGCTTCGTTCCGCCAGTGTTTCCCTTTCAAGGGAATAAGTCCCGCGAAGCCCCGTAATCCTTTGCCCTAACGTATGCGCTTTCATGCTCGACATTGTACATGATTTTGTCGAAAAAAACAATAGGAAGGCTTAAAGTGGAACGTTCTGGCGCAAGAAAACCCATTTCATGAAAGCAATGTCCCGCGCCAAACAAAAAAGGCCGCCTAGCGGCAGCCCTTACTCCCCCGTGGTGATTCGAACACCAGACCCAGTGGTTAACAGCCACTTGCTCTGCCAGCTGAGCTACAGGGGAATGCCACTCCAAGGGAGCGGACGCTCCAGGAAGCATTCCCTTGGAGCGTAACCACAATATAAATTTTTTCGGGGAAACTTGTCAACCGTCCGGCGCGGGAATCCGGGATTTTTTATCCCGGGGATCTGACCAGCCTTGCCTTTACGCCCGGGCGCTGGTTAAACAGCGTGACGCACAGTTCGGCGGCGGCCAGGCGCTCGTTTTCCCTTGGGGACACCCCGGGGGCTTCCGTCTTTATGGAGGCCGAGGGCGCGACGTGGATCGAGTTGGGCGCGTCGCCGTTTCCCCGGCACACAAAAAGCAAATCGACGGGGCGGGCCTTCGCTGACGTTCCCTGCCGGTGGGCGGCCTTCCTTAGGAACCTGTCCAGGGCGGTGTCGGTGCAGGACCGGGGAAGCGCCATAACCAGAATACCGCGCTCGACTGACAGATCCGGGGAATCCCTGGCTTCCGGCGGGGCCGGGGTTCCACAGGGCTTTGCGGCGGGCCAGGCAAGGGCGGTGGCCAGTTCCTGCGCCAGGGATCCCGAAACGCTCCCGCCCCCAAGGATCGCGCCGTCCAGGCAGCCGACAAGCACGTTCATCCCCGATTCCGCGCAGGCAATCGCCGCGCCAAGGGCGTTCTCGCAGAGCATGTCGATTCCCCGCCGCGCCTGGGATCCGTCGTACAGCGCGGGATCGTACTCGGTGTCGATAAGGATGGTCAGGTTCGCGTGCGGGGGCGGCTCGCGCTCGCCCTCCCGGACGATAAGGTTGCCCCCGTGCCCGTAAAGCTTCCAGTTGATCCTCCGGGGATCGTCCCCGGGCACGTATGGCCGGTGATCGATTAGGATATCGGAACGCTGGAGGGAAAACTCCGGCCTAAGGTTGGAATCCCCGGCCCGGGCGTTCACGGAGGGCGGTTCCCCGCAGGGCCGGGGTTTTGCCAGAAGCCTGGCGCCCGTCCCCGGATCCCCGGGCAGCCGGAAGGCGAAGCGGAAAAAGCCCAGGATGTCGAAGACGGCGAACTCGTCGTATGCGGAAAAATAGGCCCCCCGCTTTTCCACCGGGAACGGGTGCGGCCCGGGTTTCGCGGGGCTAAAGTCGTGCAGAATTCGCCTGCCGTCCCTTGTGGCAAGAATCAGGCGGCAACGAACCAGTATCCCGGGCAACTGGAAGATTCGCGTCAGCGGGGCCGAGGTTTCCCCCTCCGAGTAAAACGCCTCGGCCGGGGATCCGGTTTCGACCTTCCCCGGGCTTACCTGTATGCCGGCGCGGAGGGCCCGACGGCCGTGAACCAGGGCGAGCAGCAGCGTCATCAAAAGGCAGTAGACCCATATCGTCAAAAAAACCGCCCCCGCCAGCACCAGGCCGATTTCCCCCCCGGCGAATCCCGCGACGAACGCGGTCACGATGACGGCCAGGACAAGAACCCCCATCGCCCGGGGGGCGAACGCCACGCGCCGGGGCGCCGGTTTATGAGCCGACATTTGCCCCGTCTCGCAGATCCTGCAGTTCCCGCCGTATCCGGTCGCCGTCCTCCGGATCCAAGCTTAGGGCCTTCTCCAGGTCCCGTATGGCCAGTTCGGTTTCTCCCATCCGGCCATAGGCCCACCCGCGGCTGGCGTAGGCGACCGGATCGTCCGGGGCGAACACGATGGCCTCGGTAAAGGCCTTGACCGCGTCGTCGTACTGCTCCTGCGTCATGCAGGCCTTTCCCCGGTTCAGGCAGACCAGGGAAACGCCGGAGGAAAGCCCGACCGCCCCGGCAAAGTCCAGCAACGCCGTTTCGTAGCTCCCCAGCCTCATGTGGGCTTCACCGCGCATGTCGCGCGCCTCGACGGCGTCCGGGTTAAGCCTGATCGCCTCGTCGAAGTCCCCGATAGCCTCGTCGTATTTCCCCAGCCCCATGTGGGCTTTCCCCCGGCTGACGAAGGTAGCGAAAACGTCCGGGGCAATCCTGGCCGCCTCGTTAAAGTCGCTAATCGCCTCGTCGTACTTTTTCAGCTTTCGGTACGCCTCGCCGCGCATTCCGTAGGTAAGGGGGTTGCCATGGTCAAGCCGGATCGCCTCGCCGAAATCCCTGGCGGCTATCTCGTACTGCTCCTGCTCGAAGTAGGCCTTTCCCCGGCTGACGTATATTTGGGAAACGTCCGGATCGACCCTTATAGCCTTGTTGAATTCCCTGATCGCGCCGCCGAGCTTGCCCTTTCGCATGTGGGCTTCCCCCCGGTCAAAATGCCCGTCAGCCATCGGTGTCTATCCCGCTTGTCCGGGCAAGGCATATCTCCCGGATTATTTTTTCCCCGTTGCCCGGGTTGCGGAACTTTACCCGGTGGGCAAGAACCGGCAGGGCAAGGATCGACAGATCCTCGTCTATGACATACTCCCGGCCCCGCACCAGGGCCAGTGCCTTTGCCGCCTCCAGCAGGTGAAGCCCGGCGCGCGGGCTGGCGCCCAGGGTAAAGCCCTTGTGGATGCGGGTGTCGCGGACGATGTCGGCGATGGCCTCCTTAAGCGCCCGGTGGCAGAAGACCGCGCGGGCGGCCTTTTTCGCCTCCACAAAAGCGTCCAGGCCGATAACGGGTTCCAGCCCGGCCAGCCCCTCCTCGGCGGGGTTTTCGGCAAGGATCGCCAGTTCCGCGTCCCGGTCGGGGTAGCCCATCGAAAGCCTCATCATGAAGCGGTCGAGCTGGGCGACGGGGAGGGGGAAGGTTCCCTCGCTTTCGATGGGGTTTTCCGTGGCGATTACCAGAAACGGGTCCGGGGGGCGGTGGGTCGTCTGCCCCATGGTCACCTGCCGCTCCGCCATGACCTCCAGCAGGGCCGACTGAACCTTGGGCGTGGCGCGGTTTATCTCGTCGGCAAGCACGATGTTGGCCAGCACGGGGCCGGGGATAAAGCGGAACTCCAGCGTCTTGGGGTCGAACACGTCCACCCCGGTTATGTCGTATGGAAGAAGATCCGGGGTGAACTGGATTCGCTTGAAGACAAGCCCCCCGTCCCCGCCCCGGATAAGCTTCGCCAGGGTTTTCGCCACGGTGGTTTTCCCCAGCCCGGGGTTGTCCTCTATAAGAACGTGCCCGCCGGCAAGCACGGCGGCGACAAGCAGCTCCAGGAATTCCCGTTTGCCCTTTATGATTTGCCCCGCGCCCTCAAGAAGGGCGGAAACGGGGCCCGCGGGAACCTGCGCGGTGTTTTCAGGTGTCATGCGGACAGCATAGCACAAAGGGGGCCTTGGTGTCAGCGGCGGGCGACCCCTGGTTTGGCCGCTCGTTGACGCGACAGCGTAAAGGGACTATACTCAAGGCCCATGGATGCCAAGGTACCACACATAGATAAAATCATACCCCTTATCGTGTCTTTGGCATCGCCAGAGCAAATCGTGCTTTTCGGCTCGTATGCAAGGGGGGATCACGGGGAAAAAAGCGACATCGATTTGCTGATAGTAAAAAAGGGCCTGGAAAACGCCATGGAACTTAACGACAGATTGTACAGGGCCTTTTTTGACAGCGACATAAATATCCCGATAGACTTAATCTCGATAGACTACGACAAGTACATAAGGCTAAACGACCAGATAGGATACGTCTACAAAACCATAAAAGAACAGGGAAAGGTAATCTATGGAACGCTATGACGCCTGGATTTCCCGAGCGAAAAGCAGTTATGAGCTGTCAAAGGCGAACATAAGCACCGTCATTTGCTACGAGGATCTTTGCTATCAGGCGCAGCAAGCCGTTGAAAAAGCCTTCAAAGGGCTTTTAATCTATTTTGGCGTGGAGCCTGAGTTTACCCATAACTGCGTTACGGCCATGGCTCGTCATCGTTTACGTTCGTCAGCGTCAACAGGCCGGTATCCGTTATGTTGCCAGCGTCTTCAGGCGAAAGACTCCAGGTAACCGCCTGGGGTGCCCCCGTTGGCCCCGCCGTCGCCGCCCGGGGAAAGCTTTCTCTGCGTGACGATAAGACCCCTGGCCAGTCTTAGCAGGGCTTCCTGGGTTTCCGGTAGCAGGTTTTCGTAGATTTCGAAGAATTCCTTTTCGTAGATAGACGTGTCGAACATCTCGCCGTCGCCCGTGCGCAGCCAGGATTCGTTGATGTTAAAGGTCATGCAGGCCAGTTTCACGTTTTTTTCCGTCAGGGCGTTTTCGCCCAGCTCGATCATCGACAGGGCGGCCCCGTGCATCCCCATGCGCCGCGCGAATTCCGCCTGGCTAAGCTTAAGCGACTTGCGGACCTGGCGAATACGTTCGTTCATAGACATACTTGCTTCCGCCCCCATTCTAACCCCGCCAACGCCAAGCCGAACGCCAGCAACACGGCCGGCATTTTCCAAAAACCCATTTTCTTCATCTTAGTAACCCTCCTTGCCGATGGTTAAAACGGCAAAGCCCCTGGTTCAAAACGTGCCCGGATGACATCCGGGGACTGCCAGATCCTGTTTTGATCCCAGGGGCTTGTGCGGGAAATGTTAGATTTTGGTTAAAAAAACTGGTGTGGGCTAAGAAGCGATTGTTACGACCGCCAGCCAGGTGTATAATATTTGCGTTGCGTTGCGTTGCGTTGCGTTGCGTTGCGTTGCGTTGCGTTGCGCTAGTCAGAGCCTTTTGCAAAACCATTGTCGTCATTATATACCGGGCATCGTAATTTTCCAAGCGGATACCGAGAAAAAACCAAAAAAACGGCAAAGGAATGCGTTACGGCCAGGGATCGTCATCGTCAAAGCTGTTATCACAGACGCAGCCAATACCCAGGTTGCAGGAACAGCCCATCCCGCCGTAGCAATCGCAACCAATCGTAAATTGGCAGTCGCATTCCATGCCAAAAGGCCCCTCCAGCCCCGAGCAGGAGGCAAACGCAAATCCGGCCATTACAAGCAAAGCGACAATCCCAAAAACCCTGACCATCTTCCTCTCCCCTCTTTGCGATTGAATTATAGCATACGTCACCTTCGTCTCCAAGCACCGTTGTACTTCCCCATTGCTTGACTTTTCAAGCCGCTCCGGTATACTTTAGGTATCAAAGGCGGACGACGGGGCGTTTTGGACGTTTACTCCTGGGTTTTCGGATCAGTGGGGTACCGACGGGGCCTTTTTCTTTTTCCTGTAAGCGGTCTTTACGGACAGCCATCCATCGTGTTTTTTATGCACTGTTTCAACAAAAACGATCTCTCCGCCAAGGTCACCCTCAAACAGCACGACGCTAAGCCCCTGCGGGGTTTTCTGTGGCGACAGGGTTACTTTTGTCGGGTTATTTATTACCCCGACGCGGCTTTCTATATCGTCTGGCTCAAGGTTGTGCTTCGGCGCGTCAATATGGGCAATGGATACTTCCTCGAGCACGATTTTTGAAACGTCAACCCCGGTAAGTTCCTTCACCTTTCCCTTTGTCGAGTCCGACACCATGCCGACAAGCGCGTTGCCCGGATTTTTGCCAGAACGCGCGTCTTCGATAAACTGTTTAAGCTCGCCGCCGGTCAAAACACGGCGGAACCATTTTCCTGCGCAGGCTTCATTCCTACTATGGTTGCTCGCGTCGAAATCGCCTTTTGCCATCCAGAGGTATTTTCCACACTTCCAGTCCTTTTGTCCAGCGTGGCCGGGCGATCTCGACGCTTACCGCCCCCACTCCCCCCGGAACCTAAGCGAGACCATACTGTTGGAAGGCAGGCTAACGAACGCGGAATCCCCCTGCCGATCCAGCACGACCAGGGCGGGCGCGTGTCTTTGGTTGGGGCCGGAGATAATGCCGTAGGCGCTTGTCGCGCTAAACCCCGGGGGAAGCTCCACCCTTATGTCGACGGATCGCCCCTGGAGTCCCGGCGACGTGCGGCTGTCGAACAGAACCACGCTTACCATGTCCTCCCGCGCCTTCAGCTCCGTTTCCTGCCAGGTCTCCGGGCTGGATGTTCTGATGCCGGCAAGCACGCGGACTCCCCCGCCGCCCATGGAACCGGGGCCGGAGGGCGAACCCACCGGAAGCCCGGGGGCCTGCTGGGGGTTGCCTATCGGCAGGTGCCCGGCTCCGCCAAGCGCGGCGGGATGCCCGGTAATGGACGCCTCGACGCGCACCGTGTCGCTAAGGAACCTGCTGAAGTGCCCCATTCCGTAGCCCCGGGGAAGGATCTCCCCGTTCACCGTGCCGAACGCGCCCTCGCCGATCATGCTGTACCAGCGTTTCAGGTACCACCAGGTGTAGACGCTGGACTCGTTGTGCGCGATTACGTGGTGGATCTCGTTCATCAGGATCCAGATCATGTCCCAGGTAAAGTCGATCGCGGCGTTGTCCGCGCCGGAGTTCACGTTTTTCTCCATCATCCAGGTTTCCCGGCGCGGGGTTCCGTCCAGGGCCAGGGCGCTTCTGGTTCCCCAGTCCCCGTAGGTGTGGTAGGCGACGATCTCCAGGTGTTCCCTGGCCCGGGGATCGTTCAGCGTGGCGTTGTTCCAGTGCACGTTGTTGTGGGGAGAGCCGCCCATAAGCCGCACCCGCCCGTCCCGTCCGCCGCCGCGCCCGGGGATCCCGGCTCCGGCGTTCGCCCCGGTTATTATGTGCCCGTACTCGGCCATGAATTCCCGCTGCTGCTCGGCCGTCCAGGCCATGGCGTAATAGTCCGGGTCGTAGGTCGGCTCGTTCTGGATCGAGATCGCGTGAATCGGCGCGCCCCGGTCGGCCATTTCCTGCGCCCAGTCCCTAAGGAATTCCGCGTAGTCCCTGTAGTGCTCGCGGCGCAGGTTGGAGGTGGCCTGGGCGATGGTCCAGCCGGCGTTGGAACCTTGCAGGGAATTGTTGTGCTTCCAGTGGGCGAACGGCGCGGTCCAGGGCGCCGCCACCACGTAGCCGCCGAAGTCGCCGACCCGCCGGACGAAATCCAGCAGGAACGAGTTCGACGGCTGCATGAAGGGGGCGTAAACCCCGGAAAGAACGTCCGCTATGGGGGCCGGGAACACGTGGATGCGGAAAATGTTGAAGGCGAGCGGGCCCTCTGGATCGAACATCTTTTCTATGTCCCGCATCTTCATGTACATCTCCGGCCTGGTGTCGCCGTGCTCGTCGCGGATCCAGAAGGCGTTGCCCATTCCGCCGAAGCCCCGGACGTACTGCCGCTGGCTGGCGGTTATGGCAAGGGTCGCCGGCGGGGTTGCCGGGGTCTGGCCGACCCTGATCCTGGCCGGATGGCTGGCCCGGCTCAGGGTTCTTCCGGTGGCGGGATCTACCCCGGTGGCGACGGCGTAGAAGTACCCCGGGCCGTCCGGGGTAAAGGTGCCGCCCGTGGCCCCGGGGATCGCCGTTCCCCCGGAATTGGTGAAGGCCCTGGCCCTGAACCACTGGAACGACACAGGCATGCCTTCCCTTTCCCGGACCCGCACGCTTAGCTGGCCAATCGCCTCGCCGGCGGCGTGGTCGGCGCTGGTCGGGTGCACCAGGAAAAACGGCGAGCCGGCGACGAAGGGCTCGCCGGACACAAAGCCGTCGTGGATTCCGGGACCGCCGCGGCAGCCGGTCATAATCGCGAACACAAGAAGAAACGCCAGGGTTCCCCCGACAAACAGGCCGCCGTGTCTATCCATAACGCGAAACCCCCGTTACGGCAAGGCCACAAGGCCGGCGTTGGCGTCGGCGATAAGCGCGTTCCACGCAAGGGAAACCGCCTCGATAAGCTGGGCGGCCTCGCCGTCGTGCCAGTACAACTGCCAGGTAATGCCGCCGACGTTAAGCCCGGGGATCATGACGTGGTACTGCCACTGGACAAGGCGGGGGTCGCGGATAATCGCCATGGTTTCCGTGACGGCCCGGGCATCCCTAAAGAGGGGCCAGAGACCGTCCTGCCAGGCGTAGGGGGTTTCGTCCACGGGCCTTTCCCACAGATCTATCGCCGCGACGATTCTGGCGACCTCGTTGGGGGGAAAGGTGGCGGGAACGACAATCACGTTCTCGTAGACGTAGACCACGAAATCGCTGACCCTTGGGCCCATCGGGAACATGACCATGCCCCAGTCGTCAGTCATTCCCTGCAGGTTGTTCCTTACGTGCAGGGGCTCGACCGCCATCGCCACTATGCCGTCCGTGAACGCGGCCTGGTACCAGGTCCAGTGGGCGCCCTCCGGCGGGGGCATCATCACGCCCTCGTCCCTAAGCCTCATGGCGAACTGCAGGGCCTCCAGGAACGCCGGGCTGTTGGTGGCGTTGTAGAACCTTCCGGTGGCGTTGTCCCTGCCGACGTAGTTCGCGCCGTTGCTCGACACAATCGCGTTGATGACGTGGGTGGCAAGATCCGGGGTCATGGCCCAGGTATCGACAATTCCGTCGCCGTCAAGATCCCTGGTAAGCTGCCTGGCGATGGGAAGGAAATTGTCCCAGGTCCAGGTGCGGTTCCTCTGCATGTTATAGGGAAGCTCCGGATCGAGCCCCGCCTCCCTGAACAGCCGCTTGTTGAAAAAGATTACCATGGCCTGAAGGCTGTCGCCGTACCCCACGCCCATCGCGTAGGTGTTGCCCCCGAACGTGAACAGCCTTCTGACGCCCTGGTTCCAGTCGGTCCTGCCGTCCCCGGGAACCTTGGGGGAAAAGTCCACGCTGCCCGTCAGCGGGGCCAGAAGCCCCTGGCGATGCAGGGTCATCGCCCAGGACGGAACCAGCACGAAGGCGCTAGCCGCCGGCTGTCCCGCCATAATAGTCAGGGCCGCGGTCTGCAGCATCTCGCCCCAGCTTGCCACGTTCCTGACGCTCATCCTAAAGCCGTACTCGTTCATCACCCTTCTGCGATGGGCAAGCACCCTCGCCTCCATGTCGTTTCGCGGCTCGAAGGTGTTCACGTCATAGTCGGCCCACCAGTTCCCCATGACAATATCCGCGCCCCTTAGATCGTTCCGACCCCCGGCCCACGCGGGAAACGCCATAACCAGCATCAGCGGGATCACGGCAATCCCGGCCGTCCATTTACTCAGCATCTTGTGCCTCCTTAAAACATTGGCAATTGTACCACGGATTTGCTTTTTTGGGGGAGGTAGACAAGGCGACGCCTCGGCAATAGTATGTGCATGGATGAGCATGAAGATACTGGTGACCCCGACCTCACTCGGGCCCGATTCCGACACCCCGGCGATGAAAAAACTCCGTTCCTTTGCCGACACCCTGGTCTTCAACCCGACCGGCAAACCCCTGGCCGGGGACGAGCTTATCCCCCTTCTTGACGGCTGCGCCGGATGCGTCGCCGGGGTCGACTACTTTACCGCCGGGGTAATGGAAAACGCCCCCGGGCTAAAGGTCATTTCCCGCTACGGCACCGGCGTGGACAGGGTCGATCTGGCGGCGGCCAGGGCGAACGGCATAACCGTGTGCAACACCCCGGGCGCGAATTCCCAGGCGGTCGCGGACCTGACCTTCGCCCTGCTTCTGTCCCTGGTCCGCAACATACCCGTCCTGGACAGGAAAACCCGGATGGGCGAATGGCCGCGATCCGGCGGAGTGGAACTGTACGGCAAGACGCTGGGGATCCTGGGGCTTGGCGCGATAGGCAAGGCGGTGGCGCGGCGGGCCGGCGGGTTCTCGATGAGGGTTCTCGCCTGCGATCCCTACACGGACGCGGGATACGCCAAGGCGAACGGCATCGCCATGGTGGACTTTGACACGCTGGTTCGGGAGTCGGATTTCCTAAGCCTTCACCTGCCCTTTACCGAACGGACCAGGCACATCATCTCGGCGGACGCGCTTAGGGCAATGAAAAAGGGAGCCTTCATAGTGAACACCGCCCGGGGGGGGCTTATCGACGAGGCGGCGGCATACGGGCTTCTTAGGGAAGGGCACATCGGCGGGCTAGGGATGGACGTTTATGAAACCGAGCCCCCCGGAACCTCGCCGTTCTTCGAACTGGAGAACGTCGTGGTAACCCCGCACACCGCCGCGCACACGGTCGAGGCGACCCAGGCAATGGCGGACATGTCGGTGCAGAACCTTATCGACGTGCTTTCGGGCGGGGTCTGCGCCCACACGGTATGACACTGTAACGTAAAAGGCGACGGAGGTATGGTTTGGCAAACGACACCAATCTGGTAAACAGGGTAAAACTTGCGCTGCTGGCGATGCAGCGGCACTCGTGGGAACAGGGAACCGCGATGCAGGCGTTCCTGGAACAGGGGGACATGGAGATCGTCGTCCTGATGGCGAAGGAGGCGGTAAACCGCAGGCTTTCGGACGGGCGGGCCGCCAACATCGGCGACACCGGCGCGGTGACGGATCCCTGCGCGGTGGGGGAGGCCCTGATCGCCGCCCACAAACACACCGGGGATCCCGCGCTGAAGCAGGGGCTGGACGAGCTGCTTTTCTGGTCGCTGCGGACGGCGCCGCGCAACGAGGCGGGCATCGTGTACCACATGGACGGCGCGCCGCAGATGTGGAGCGACTCGACCTTCATGCTTCCGCCCTTCCTGGCCGCCGCGGGGTACTTCGACGCGGCGCTGCTGAACCTTTACGGCTACTGGGACATTCTCTTCGACGAGGGGGCCGGGCTGATGAGCCACATGTGGGACGACGGCGCGAAAAGCTTTGTCCGCAAGGCGCACTGGGGCGGCGGCAGCGGCTGGACGCTCGCGGCCATCGCCCGCGTGCACGACCTGCTTCCGGGGGAACGCGCCCAGGACAAGGAAAGGCTCGCCGGAATGGGCAAGACCCTGGCCGACGGGGTTCTGGCCCACATGCGGGACGACGGCCTTTTCCATGACGTGGTGGACGACCGCGAAAGCTTCGTCGAGACGAACCTTTCGCAGATGCTGGCCTACACGCTGTACCGGGCGATCCGCTCCGGCTGGCTGGACGAATCGTACCTGGAAACGGCGGAAAGACTCCACGCCGCCGCCGTGTCCAAGATCGACGCTTTCGGCCTGGTGCGGGACTGCTGCGGCGCGCCGTTCTTCGACAGGGCGGGCGTGTCGCCGGAGGGACAGGCCTTTTTCCTGCTGATGGACGCGGCTAGAAAAACATGCCGATGTTGAAGGCGAACTGAAAGGAATTCCTGGCGACGTTGTACGCCCCGCCCAGCCCTATGCCCGGAACGGCCAGCCTGTTAAAGTAAAGCTGCAGCGTCGCGGCCGGCCCGTGGTCGAACTGGTTTCCCCACATTAAAGACCCATAGGAAAACACGCCCTGGTACGCCACGGCGACGGAAACGGTTCCTTGGGGAAACCTGAAAAGGTGCCTTTCCAAACCCAGGGAAAGCCCCGCGTAATCCCTTGCCGAATAGCTTGAGGAAAGAATGTTAATGCCGAAAACAGGCCCGGATTCAAAAAACGGCGTCGCCGACCTGGTGGAAAAAACAAAGCCGCCCCTGGCCGTCGCCCTGAACCCCGGAACAATTGTCCGGTTATATGCGACCCGTAACGATACCCTGTGGACATTGTCATTGCCGAACACAACGGCGTAATAATATTCAAGCGACACGAAGTTTTCCGAACGCAGGTAGCCATCCCAAGCGCCGTGGCGAACCTCGATATTAGGCGAGACGGAAAACGACCGGATTCCATCCACTGGAGCGCCAACCGAGTCTTCGCTGTCGCGCACGGAAATGAAATTGTATGAAAATCTTATTCCCGGGGTCAGCCGCTCGGTAAGCGAATATGAAAGACCGAACACCGGGCTTATCCTGATCATGTCAAAACGCCGAAGCACGGTTGCCCCAGTCTGGTCGGTATGCTCCGTGGTCGCCAAACCGAAAGGGGCCGCAAGCATCAGGCCAAAATCGCCCACCGCGTTGGGCATGGCCATGAACATGGCCATCGCGAACCATTCGTTAGAACCGTAAGCGCCAGCAAGCGCCAGCATGTTCCTTAACCCAAATGCGTTAGTGTCCGCGACGCCCCCGCCCACAAGCCAGCCCCTGGAGGAAACCGTAAAAAAGGGCATACCCAGAATCGACCACCTTTCGCGCACGGTTACCGCCAGTATTTTGCCGTTCCCATCCTCGCTATACAGGATTTCCACCGCCAGCGGCTCAAGAACGCCCAAATTCCCAACTATGGCGTGGACCTCGTTGGTATCGACGTCGCTCGCCTCAAGCCCGATAAACCTTTGCAGCGGCGTTTCTATTACGCGGGGCTGCGTCCTTCTTAGACCCACCACGTAGACGCCGGTGATTTGCCCCGCGAATATGGGCGCCGCCGCCGCGCAAAGTACGACCGCCAGGCACAGCCGGCGTCTCATTCCTTTCCCCACATTTGTTGTTATTATGGTTTTTTACGGCGGAAAGCGTCAAGCGGTATTTTCGAAAGGGGGTTACAGAAGTTCCGCCCTGCCGGCTTCCTTAATCCGTTCCACAACCTCGCGCACCTTTTGCGTCTGGCCCTTCCGGGTTACAAGCGCCGTGGCGGGGCCGCCGTTCCTGCCCGAGCGAATCACCACGATAAGATCCTCGACCCCCGCCAGGGCGACGGGAATGTCGGAATCCACGTAACAAGAATCCCCCGAGGCGCTGAATACCTGCGATCTATTTTTTTCGCAGATTTTGACATATTCCTCCCAGTTGCCGATGTCGATCCAGTCAAAATTGGCGCGAACCATAACGGTGTCTGGGCATTTTTCCGTGATGGCGTAGTCGAAGGATATGCTTTTCGTTTTGCGGTAGGCGGCGTCCAAGCCGGGCCACGACTCCAACACCCGCACTCCGTTGGAAACGCTAAAGGCATCGAGACCGGGAGCCTTTAGTTTCGCGAAGGGCCGGATAACGTCCGGCGCAAGATCGCGGAACCGCTCCGCCATGGATCCCACGGAAAAAGCGAACATTCCGGAGTTCCAGAAAAACCGTTTGCTGGCGGCGTATTTTTTCGCGGTCTGCGGATCGGGTTTTTCATGAAAGGCGGTTACCCTGTTCACGCCGTCCACGGCCTTGCCGGTTTCTATGTAACCGTAGCCCGTCTCGGGGCGGCCGGGCGGAATCCCAAACACGACAAGCTTTCCCTCCGCGGCGGCAGAGGCGGCCAGCGTCGCGTCGGCCTTAAAAACCTCCGGCGGTTTTATTATGTGGTCGCTTGTAAGGACAAGCATGTTCCTTTCGCCGCCGCTTAAAAGCGAATAGGAAACGGCGCAGGCCACGGCCGGGGCGGTGTTTTTGGCGGCGGGCTCGCCGATGACAACCAGACGCTTCTTTTTGCCGGCGCTTAACCCGGCGGTATCGGCGATTACGTGGGGGATGTGGGACTTTCCCGCTATGACAATAACCTTGCCATTATTTTTGGTAAGCGCAAGGGCTCGCTCCACCGCCATGGAAAAAAAACTCGTCTTTCCGGAGGCGGGCAAAAACTGTTTCGGCAGACGGGAGCTGCTTGCCGGCCAGAGCCTAGTGCCGGAGCCGCCCGCCATAATAAGACAATCGTCGAACATAATTTCCCCCTGTCAAGTCAATCGCCGTCCATGGCTTTTATCACGTCCCTGATTTTGGCGGCCTGTTCGTACTCCTCCTTTTCCACCGCGTCCGCAAGCTGCTCGACAAGCCGCTGGCGGTGCCTTTCCTCCAGGGGATGTTTTCCGCCGCCGGAAAAATCCCCGTCCTGCAGCGCCTCGATAAAGAAATCCACGGGGATCCCGGCCAGGCTGATTACCTCGCCGGAAATAAGGACCGGGCATTTCCGCCGCGCCGCCAGGCACAGGGCGTCGGAGGGGCGGCAGTCCAGGTGCAGCGGAGCCCGCCGATCCCCGTCGATAACAAGCCGCGCGTAAAAGACGTTCTCCTTTAGCCCGTGGATTTCCACCCTGTCTAGAACAAGATCCTGGCTTTCGAGCAGGTTTAGCAGGAGGTCATGGGTAAGGGGGCGGGGAAGGCGCCTATCCTCCATGCCGGCGAGCATGGACTGGGCTTCCAGTTGGCCGATAAAAATCGGCACGGCTATGTTTTTTTGCAGGGTACGCAACAGGACGGCATTGCCCTCGCCGGTTTGCACGACGGTCCATATCTCCGCATGAAGCATTTTTTGCATTTCCATACCTCGCCTTTCCCCACCTTAGCCGATGGAATCGGCCAGTCCCGCAAGAAGCTCGCGGCTTTCGGCGGTCCAGGGAATCGAGGGCTTGGATATGGTAAAAATCTCGCGGGCCTCGTATATGAAGGCTTTCGCGCGAGCCTCGGCCTCGGCAAGAACCCCGGATGACGCAAGCGCCTCGATAAGCTCCTCCACTTCCGGCGCGGAAACTCCGCCGGCGCGGGCCTCGCTGAAACAACGGTTGACCATCTCTTTTTTCTCGGGCCAGCGGTGCAGGAAAAGCAGAATGGGCAGGCTTTTTTTCCCCTCGACAATATCGTCGCCCCGTTTTTTCCCGGCTATGCCGACGCTGACGTTCTTAACGTCGTCAAGGATTTGGAAGCCAACCCCCAGTTTTTCCGCGGCGCTGCCCATCCTTCCCGCCACAAGCAGCCCGGCGTTTCCGATGGCGTCGGACGCGATGTCGGACGCGAGAACCCCCAGTTCCGCGGCGAAGCGGGCAAGGCAGCCCGTTTTAAGGCCGCACATCTTGTAGTACTCGTCAACGGACGGAATCGCGTCGGCGCTCCGGTGCCAGTGGATGTCCATGGCCTGTCCCAAATGGACCTTCCGCATGAACCCGGCCCAAAGCTCGTATACCTCCGCCTTGGCCAGCTCGACCGCCGATTCGGAAAGCCCCTCCTTTGACCCAAGCCCCGCCGCCCAGGAATTGATGCAGGCCGGCGCCAGGAAGTACAGGAAACTGCCGGAGTTGATTGCCACGTCAACGCCGTGAATCAGGTGCACCGCAGGCTTGCCCCGGCGCTCGTCGGAGTTGTCCTCTATGTCGTCATGGATAAGCGTGGCGTTGTGGGAAAATTCCACCAAAGGGACAAGCGGCAGGGCCGTGTCCCCTCCGCCAAGCGCCTCGCAGACCAGAACCATAAGCAGGGGACGCCAGCGCTTGCCCCCCCTGGACACAAGGTCCCTGCCCGGCGCGGTAAGGGCGTGCAACAGCGCCGGGTCGATGTCGGAAAGGCCGGGGAACACCTCCTGCCGCCAGAAAGAGTCGGCCTTGACCGCGTCCGCGCTTTCCCTCTTTGCCTCGGCCTTTCCGGGCAACCAACGGTCTATCACCGCCTCGATGTTTTTCAGTCTTAGGGTATACTGCTCGTCCATTGGTACAGTATATTTCATATAATGGCGGATTACAAGAAACCGGATCCCTGGCAGATTAGGGCACGGAAGGAAGGATACCCCGCGCGCTCGGTTTACAAGCTGCAGGAACTGGACGACAAGTTCGGCCTTCTAAGATCCGCGCGTCCCCTTAGGGTTCTGGATCTGGGGGCCGCCCCGGGAAGCTGGAGCCTTTACGTCCTGCGAAAGCTTTCGGGCAGGGGCGCGTCCCTGGTTGCGGCGGACCTTTCCCCCCTTTCGCGCGGGTTTGGCGGCGGGCTGTTCGACGGGGAAAACTTCCGCTTCGTGCAGGGCGACATTACCGATCCGGCCATCCGCGATTCCATTTTATCGCACGGTCCCTACGGCCTGATCGTCAGCGACGCGGCCCCGGCGACAATGGGCAACCGCTTCGTCGATACGTGCAGATCCCTGGAGCTTGCCGAGGAGGTTGTCGCCTACGCCGAAAACGCCCTCGCGGACGGCGGCAACCTGGTCGTCAAGGTGTTCCAGGGGGGCGACACGTCGGAACTGCTTAGACGCCTGCGTGCCCTGTTCAAAACCGCGAAAAGCCACAAGCCGCGGGCCTGCCGAAGCGAGTCCTTCGAGACGTACTACCTTGGGTTGGGGAAATCCTAGCCCGTGTCGAAAAAGAGGGGGGATCCTGTAGCTTTGAAGCCGGAGCCGCGCGATTGACTTTTCGCGGCTTATGTTTCAAAATAACCCATGACCTTAGCCAACCGGATAACCCTTCTTAGGGTTGTCCTTGCCCCGGCGTTTTTCCTCCTGTACTTTGTCCCCGCCGGGTGCCCCATATGGGCCTGGGCAAGCCCGATCCTGATGGTCGCGCTGCTGTGGGTCATCTTCCTGGTCGCCGAGATTACCGACGCGCTCGACGGCATGGTGGCCCGCAGGCTTAACCAGTCCAGCGACTTCGGCAGGCTTTTCGATCCCTTCGCCGACACCCTTGTGCAGCTTACCTTTTTCCTGTGTTTCGTGCTGGACGGGATTTTCCCGGCGGCCCTGTTCCTGGTGGTTGTGTACCGCGAGTTCGGCATCCTCTTTGTCCGCAACCTGATGCTGAAAAACGGCGTGGCCATGGGGGCCAGGATGAGCGGAAAGATCAAAACCGTGGCCTATATTACCGCCTGTTCCACCGCCATGGTCTACGTCACGCTAACCCGGCTCGACATACTCCGGTTTCTTCACGGGATCCTCGCGGTCGCGGCGGTCGCCGTCTTCGCCGCGTCCGTGGTTCTCTCGGTGGCGTCGTTTTTCGATTACGTGTCGGTGTATAGATCCTCGCAAAAGGCCAAGGCCGCGGAATAGCGACAGGGCCTTACTCTTGCCTGGCCTTGGCTTGGTCCATTTTTTGATAGAGCTCGGCTATCCTGGCCAGTTCCTTGATTGAACCGGCGTGAATCCTGCCGTCTTTTACCTGGACGTTTTTGTCCTTTTCCTGCATCTCGCCCATCAGTATAAAGCCTTCCTTTTCGGCGAACCCCAACATGCGTACCAGATCGTCCCATTTTAAGTCAAAGACGTGGGGGGACTGGCTGTCAAGGTTGGCCCAGCTTTTTTCCAGGTGGATAAGAAGGATCCCGTATATCCTGCCCAAGGGGTTGGGGACAAGGGCATTTTCCAACTGCCTGTGGGCAAACCATATCCTGCCGGCAAGAAGGGTGGTAATCTTGGAAACAAGCTGGGGCTGTTCCCTAATCAGAAGCTCGAAATTGGCCTTGTTTACCGCCATTACCGCGCAGTCCTCGACGACCACGGCGCTGGCGGCCCTGGGCTTGTCGTCCAACAGAGCCATCTCGCCCAGTATGTCCCCGGCCTTGAAGATCCCCAGCAACACTTCCTCGTCGTCCACAATTCTTGCGACCCTTACGGAACCGCTTTGGATGACAAAAAGCTCGTTCCCCGGCTCGCCCTCGACGAAAAGCATGTCGCCCTCGCGGTAGGCCCGGTTCAAGTCGCCCTTTTCGTGGCCCGCCCCGGCCTTCCCGGCGAGGTCCGCAAGCTGCTTAAGCCGGCCGGTTGCGGCGGCAAGCTTTTCCCCATCCGGATAATACTTTAGGTAGTTGCCGTAGGCATGGAAAGCCTGGCCGTGCAGCTTCCGCCTAAAATAATACTCCGCCGCGTCAAAAAGGCGGAAGGACCCTTCCTTTACCGGTTTTTCCCCGTCCCTTTGAATAACCTTTGTAAGGGCCTCGTCCAGAACCCGCAGACGGCCGGAAAGCTGCATGATTATCTTGGCGGCGACCTGGGCGTTTTTTTGGATAAGCGATATGTACTGCTGCGGGCGAACGGTAATAAGGGTAACGTCGGTCAGTGCCACGGCGCTTTCGATATGGCTGTGGGAGGACATGGCGGAAACCACCCCAAAGAAGTCCCCCGGCACGAGCACCTCGTCCCCATCGTCCTTGAGCCTTCCGGATACCTTTACCTGTCCCTGCCGGATAATAAAAAAACAGTCGGCCTTCTGGATGCTCTCGACCGCCGTTATATAGGCGTCCTTCCTGTAGTTCGCGATGCCAAATTGAAACTGGTCAGACACGGGTTCGCTCCTTGTGTAATTATATCAGCTTTGCATGGCCCGAGTACAGGGGGCGTTTCATTCATAATTGCGTCGGGAGGCGACCAGGCGGGAAAAGTCGTTGATGTTTTTGACCACCATGCGGTTTTGGTACACGCTTATGCGGCGCTGGGTAACGTAATAGTCAAGCACGGCCTTCGTTTCCACAAGGTTCAGGCCCGCCCAATGGGCGACGTCCTCGACGCCAATCTTGAATTCGCGTGAATAGTCGCCGGTCTTGTCGTGGGAGGCGTTCATGGTCTCGTCGAGCATCAGGAACACGTCGGCGATTTTTGTATGGGAATCGGACAGGGTAAGAATCATGGCGCGCCGTTTCGCGTTGTGGATACGCTTGGCCAGGACCTTCAGCAGTTTCACGGAAACCTGCGAGTGGCTGCGCATCAGAACCTCGAAATTCTCCCCCGTAAATTCAAGCAGGGTTACCTCGTTGACGGCAATGGCGCTGGCGGTGCGCGGCGACTTGTCCAAAATCGCCATCTCGCCGAATATTTCCGGCTGGCGCAGGACGTCAAGGGTCTTCTCGTACTGTCCGGTGTTCTTTACCACTTTGACGTCCCCGGACAGGATAAGGAAAAAGGTGTTTCCGGGCTCGAACTCGGAAAAAATAATCTCGCCGGGCCTGAAGCCCCGCGAAAACTTGGCCAGAAAATCGGCATCCATCTGCAGGACGCCGTCGCCGATAACGGATTCCCCGGGCGGCGCCATGCCGGCGGGCCTGTTGCCCGGGCCGTCGGATCCCGGGCTTTTGCCCAGGGTTCGAAGGTTGTCCCCGGCCTCCTCCGAATTTTCCTCGCCGGGGTACAGCTCAAGGTAGCGCCTGAAAATATACCTTGCCTGGGAATGGCGGCCCTGCTTCATGTACCTTTCGCCGATCTCGAACAGCCCGTAGTCCGGCTTTACGTACTGCGTCTTGGTGATGCTGGAAATATGGGCGTGAACCCGCCGCAACTGGCCGGAAAACACCTTGATCATCTTCATGACGATTCTGTCGTTCGACAGCAGCAGCAGCTCGAACTCGGAAAGCGAAAACGCCAGGACGACCGCGGCTTTCTTTGCAAGGGCGTTTTCCTCGCGGGGGAACCGCCCGAGCACCGGTTTTAGCCCGAAGAATTCCCCGGGCTCGACGACGTCGGACGTTTCCTCGCCGGTTTCGATGTCCAGGTATTTAAGCCAGATCGTCCCCTTTTGCAGAAGAAATATCCTGTCCGCCTTGTCGCCGGTACAGTAAACCAGCGCGTTGGCGCCGAACTGGATTGATTTCGGCATAACCGGCTATTCCCCGCGAGCCAGCTCGAGATCCGGCTCGGGATCGAATGGGGGGTCAAAGGGCAGGTATCCTAGTATTTTCCTAAATCCGATTTTCCGCCGCACCCTGTCGTACAGCCCCTGGGGATCGCCCTTGACGAACATGCCGCGCCCGCCGACCTCGATCCGCGAATACCCGGGCGGAAGATCCCCCCCGAAAATGTCCAGGAACCGAAGCTCGCCGTAAATCGGCCTGCCGGCCAGGACAAGCAGCTCTATGTCCCCCATCGAGGCGTTGACGAGGTTCTCGTAGGGGTTGTCGTGGCCCGTTTTCAGCACCAGGACGTCGCCGAGCTTGCCCTCGTCCAGCGTCCCCACGCGATCGCCCATCCAGAAGGCCCTGGCCGCGTTGCACGTCACCATCTCGAACAGTTTTACGGGGGAAAGATCCTCGCCGTACATCCTGCGGTACAGTTCCCTGCCGTATTTAAGCTCGGCAAGCAGGTTTTCCGATCCGGTCGCCGAGGAATCCGTCCCCAGGGTCACGTTTACCCCGGCCTTGATCATCTTGCGGATTTTCGCGGTCACGTTGAACATGAACATGTTCGAGCGGGGGCACCAGGCGACGCTGGCCTTTGCCTTCGCCAGTTTCTTGATGTCCTTGTCGCTAATGGCTATGCAGTGCACAAGCAGGCAGTGGCTGTCCAGGCTCCCGAAGTTTTCGAGCACCTGGACGCCGTGCATCGCCTCCCACTCGAAACCCTCGCACAGGTGCGTAATAAAAGGCCAGCCGTTCTTGACGGCCCGCTTGTGCTCCAGCTCCACCCCGTCGCCCCAGTCAAGATCGTAAGAGGAGCACTCGTGGGAAAGGCAGTACTCGGAAATCGCCCTGATCGGCAGGTTCGGCAGGTGCTTCTCGTTCATCTCGTGGGGGAAATGGTCGTTGACGGTGGTCACGCCGGAAAAAAGGCACTTGTACCCGGCAAGGGCGTAAAGCTCCTCGCGGTCAAGCTTGGATCGTTCCTTGTACGTTTCCGAGGCCTTGAAATCACCGTCCCAGGGCAGCCAGGTAAGATAGAAGGTTCCGGGCTTGGGGCCCACGGACGGAAGGTAGGCGCCCTGCAAATGGTCGTGGGTATTGATCAGCGAGGGGTAAACGCACGATTTTTTCCCCAGATCTATGGAGACGGCACCCTGCCTGGAAACAATCCGCTCCCCCTGGATGCTTAGGCTGCCGACTTTCGCTTTTTTTCCGTGGGAGACGACCGTCCCCCCAACTAACGTATAATCCACTCAGGTCCATCCTTAAAACAATCCGCCCCAGTCTGCCTCATTTTACGGCAACAGGGCACGGATATCAATGCCGTTTTCCCGGCGCTCTTACCGCTTGGCCTTCCCCCTGGCGTCGATTTTCCGAAACAACTCGGCCCGCATGGCCACCTCGTGAATCGAGTAAACGTGAACCCTGCCGTCCTTTACCTGGACGTTTTTGTCCTCGTGCAACTGCCCCATCAGCACGTAGCCCTCCTTTTCGTTAAGGCCGAGCGTGTTGACCATGTCGTCCCACCTGACGTCGAAGGTATGGGGATCCGTGCTTTCAAGGGCAAGCCGGCTTTTTTCCAGCAGGGTAAGCATGACCGAGTATATCCTGCCCAGGGGATTGTCGATGTGGACTGCCTCCAACTGCTTGAACGTTGACCATATCCTGCCAGAGAGCAGCGTGGTAAGCCTGGAAATAAGCTGGGGCTGGTTCGTAATCAGCGCGTCGAAGTTGGCCTTGTTCGCCGCCATCACCGTGGAGTCCTCGTTGGCCACGGCGCTGGCGGCCCTGGGCTTGCCTTCCAGAAGGGCCATCTCGCCGAATATGTCCCCCTCCTTCAGCGTCCCCAGAAGAACCTCCTTGCCGTCGATGATTTTGCAGATCTTTACGGAACCGGTCTGGACCACGAAAAACTCGTCCCCGGGCTCCCCCTCGGCGAAAATCATGTCGCCCTTGCCGTAGGACCTGTTCAGCTCGCCTTTGGCGTGGCTCGCCCCGGCGCCCCCCATGCGGCCCGCCAGTTTTTCCAGCCTGGTTTTGGCGGTGTCGACGTTTTTCCCATCGGGGCAGTGCGTTAGGTACTTGGTATAGGCGTAAAATGCATGGCCGTACTGTTTCTGCCGCGCGTAGTACTCCGCCACGTCAAAAAGGCGGGAGGGGGTTTCCCTTGCCGCCAGCGTCTCGTCCTTTTGGGTGAGCTTTTCAAGGGCCCCGTTCAGGAACCTTAGCTGCCCGGAAAGCTGCATTAGTATCTTCGTGGCGATCTGGGCGTTCCTCTGGATAAGCGACACGTACTGCCGCGCCTGGACGACGATAAGCGTGACGTCGGTCAGGGCGACGGCGTTCTCGATGTGCCTGGAAGAGGACATCGCGGAGGCGACCGCGAAGAAATCCCCGGGCACAAGGATCTCGTCCTTGTCGCCCGCAATCGAAAATTCCCTGGAGATCTGCACCTTGCCTTGCCGGATAATAAAAAAGCAGTCCGCCACGCGCCTGCCCGCGACCGTTATGTACGAGTCCTTTCCGTAATTCGCGATCGTCCATTCGGCTTGGTCGGGCACGGCACTCTCCTTGGGTTATAGCATATCACCATTTGGCGAAAATTGCAACCACAAAGCGGGCGTTTGCCGGCGAACTCCACAGGGAAGGCCCCGTTATGCTACACTCTGGGGAATGATTGACCTGCACACCCACTCGACGGCCTCGGACGGGGACCTTAGTCCCCCGGATTTGGTCAAGACGGCAAAAAAAAGAGGGGTCGGCGTCCTGGCGCTGACCGACCACGACACCCTGGGGGGGCTGGGGCCCGCGGCGGAGGAGGCCAAAGCCCAGGGAGTCGGTTTCGTCCCAGGGATCGAGATCAGCATAAGCTGGAGCGGCGACGGAAGCGTCTCCGGGCTCGGCCCCGGAGGCGAGATGCACCTTCTGGGTCTGGGCCTGCACTCCCCGAGCCCCGCCTTTCTGGAGGCGATCGACGGGCTTTCCAGGCGCAGGGAGGCAAGGAACCGCGAAATCCTGGAACGGATGCACGAGCTAAGCATCGACGCGACCTGGGACGAGATCCGGGGCCTCTCCGGGGGGCATTCCATAGGCCGGCCGCACTTCGCGGCCCTGCTTATCCGCAGGAAAATCGTAAGGAACCAGGAACAGGCATTCGCCCGCTACCTAAGCAGGGGAAAGCCCCTGTACGTGCCCAAGGTTGGCCTGGGCTTCGACGAGGCGGCCGCCCTGATCCGCGAGTCTGGCGGGATCCCGGTCCTGGCCCACCCGATGTCGCTTTTCGTGGCCTGGGGCCGCCTGCCCGATTTGGTAAAGGCCCTAAAGGATCGCGGCCTTATGGGCCTGGAGGCCTGGCACCCGACCACAAAACCAAAGTCCTGCCGCCGCCTGGAGGAGCTGGCCGGGATCCTCGGCCTGCACGTAACCGAGGGAAGCGACTTCCACGGAAACGCCTGGCCTGACCGGAAGCTGGGCTGCTCCAACAAGGGCAGGGAAATCAGCGCGGCCCTGCTAGAGGGGCTGCCCGGGCTGGCGCGCTGAACCCGCTTATTTTTCCAGCAGGAACAGGTACTCCTCGACGTGCGTCCCGCGCCCGGCCAGGTTCCTGCTGCCCCGGAAGGCGTTGTACCTTGTCTCCATGATCTCGACCCTGCCCATTTTTTCCAGCATGTCCCTCATCCGCCCCATGCCTATGAACCCCTCCGAGTTGAACGAAACCAGCACGTACTTTGACTTGACGTTGGCGACAAGATCGGCCAGCGAGTCCAGGGCCCTGTGCCCCTTGTTGTAGTCCGAACGGTTCCAGTTTTCGGGGATGCCGGAAACCGCGCTTACCCTTTCGGGACGCCGGTAATCGTGTATCAGGTTGAGCATGAAGTAATTGGATCCATAGGGGTGCTGGTTGTACGGGGGATCCAGGTAGGCTATGTCCACCTCTGGCGCGGTATCGATAACCCTGTTCGCGTCCCCGCCCAGGACCAAGGTCTCGCAGTCAAAGTTGCTGAATACCGGGAACGGCAGGTGTATGTCCCCGGTAATCCTGTCCAGGGCGTCCCGGCTCCTTCCGCCGAACTGCCCGACGCCGGTGGACTTGTCCTTGTAAAAACCCTTGAAGACCCCGGCCGTGTTTACGTGTATCGACGCCTCCGACAGCAGGGGCGCCAGGAAATATTTCCTGGCCGGCGCCGGAAGCCCGTCTATCGCCTGCCGAACGGTGTCGATGTACATGGCGTTTCTTGTCGTGTAAAAAACCCGCTCGCCGGGTTTTATGTCCCCGTCGTCGTCCGGGGCGTACAGCTCGGAAATCATTCCCCCGGCCAGCCCCGCGTCCGCCCGGCGGGCAAGCCAGGCATGGTATTCCCTCAACAGGGCAAGGTCGAGCCCGCTCTCGTTTGACAGGTAGCACCCGTTTATCGTCGCCGAATATTTTTCAAGATCGTTGACGACAAGCAGTTCCGAAAACCGCTTGCAGTACCTGGCGACAATGCCCGAACCGCTGAACACGTCGAAGACCCTAAGCTTGGCCTTGCCCGTCCTGCGCCGGACTTTCTCGATGCCCTCGCCGATAAAGTCCAGCAGGGCGCGCTTGTTGCCAATGTAGGTAATGAGTTGCCGGCTAAGGTATTCCTTTTTCTCGTCCATGGCGCGACTTTAGGCTAGCACGAAACCCCGCGTCGATTAAAGAAGCCGGCCATTCCGCGCCATGGCAAGCCAAGGGAGGAGTGGGAACACAAAAAAAGCGACGACAACCACAAAGGAGGCCGTGGTTGCCGTCGCTGACTGAAAGCCGTCTTTCGCAAGACGCGCCAAGTCTGACTGAAAAGGCCGCCTTATTCCTCTTGTCTGAATAAGGCGGTTCGAAGGGCGGCCGTTCGATGCCATGGGTTCATGCGCACCATCATGACCGGCACTCTCGTGCCGCCGCCAACAGTTAGGAACATGCTTCCTGCTCAACAGTGCCAGGAATACCGTGCTGCGGAGCAACACCAGATGGGGTAACAACACGAGGATGCCTTGCAGGGTAACCAGTTATGGGCTCCCATTGGCCAGCGCTGGAATTCCTGGGCCAGATTGTGTACAACTGATTATTTGGCGTGCGCGCAGTACCTTCCCAATGACCGCGGAAATCAACCTGATGAAAGTCCGCGCCGTTATTGTTGGTATCGGTAAGCGCGCGACGGCGGGGGCCTTGCGGCTGGGACGTTGAAGCGAACGCGGCTTCGCTGACCGTACTATTGCCAGCGCCGAGCAAGTCAACATGGTAAGCATCGGGCCACGAAGCTGGATCCGTGAAAGGACTACGATGGGTCATAAGGGCTACCGACCACTGATTTGCGCTTACGTTAAAATTAAAATCAGCGCTCTGATCCGCCGTAGGAAGATCGGCCCTGAAAACAGGGTTAGTGTCAGTCGTACTCACAACAAGGAACGAACTTCTGGCGGGGATCTTCCCGGTCAGCTCTATGACATAGTTCCAAGTAGTGGCAGGGGCAGTGGCAGTACCAGTGCCAGCACCGATATGCAGATAATAGCCCGCCAAATCGATGGGCTCCTCAGTAAGATTGAACAGTTCCACCAGCGAATTCGGGAATCCACCGCCGCCGCCGTTATTATTGCCGCTCCTGTTCGCCTGCAGAATAATTATTCTTTCTGCAAGAGGCGCATTCGGCGACGGGGAGGAGGGAGACACAGGCGGCTGCCAGTTCGGTTCCGGGAACGTCGGCGTCCACTCGCCGGCGGCAAGGTTCCGCGGCCTGAACACCGGTATCTGGTCGTCGGCAACGGCGCCCCCGCGAGCCTGCCAGTCAATGCCCCGGAAGTCGTTGAAATTGTTGGTGGCGTCATCAAGGCTCGTGCGGCGAATGCTCGTCTGGTTGGAGATTCGGTATGCCGGAGCGCCCTTGGCGCCGTGTATTATGTCACTGTCTTCTGTCCGCTCGTTGACGACCCCAAGCATGTCGATAAGGCCAGCGGCAGTTTTCTCCCCCACGGTTGCGTCGGAAGACCCAGTAGCCGGCATAAAGGTACGCAGATCGACAGACCCGTCGTGGCTCATGTCCGACGGGTTGTGGACGGTCAGCGGCATAGTGCCTTCCATCAACGCCAGCCTGAAGGCACGGTTGTTAAGTTGGAAATCAGGCAGGAGCATGTCCGCGTCCCCATCGGAAAGCTGTAAGCGCGAACCCTGACCCGCAACAGCGCCCAGAATAAGGAACGAGTGGCCGGCAGGGATGTTTCCGTTCAGGGGGATTACGTTCCAGGTATTGCCTTGCCCAATCGCATATTGCAGGGAAAGACCACCCAAATTGATAGTGGCATCGGAACGGTTGTACAATTCGACAAAGGTGCGGTGGGCGTTTCCACCAGTGGATTGAACCGCGGCGGCCTGCAGGATAATCAGGTCGCCGGCATGTTGGCTCTTGTCCCCAGGCTCGGTGGGCGGCTCGAACCCGCGAACGTTAACGGCAACGCTGGCCGTGCGCCCGGCCGCAGTGGTGGCGGTGATTGTCGCCGTGCCGGCGGCGACCGCCGTTACTAGGCCACCATTGCTAACAGTGGCATATTCGGGCGAGCTTGAACTCCAGGTTGCGTTCTGGTAGTACGCGGTGCCGGGGATTATACGCACGCTCAACTGCACGCTGTGCTGGGCACCGTCTTCCCCGTGCGGGTATACCCACAGATCAAAACTGGCCTGGGCGGGCTGGCCGTTATGGAAAATGGAAATATCGGCAATATCCCCCCCGCTGACGTTGTCGCATCCGACAAAAACCATTGCCAGTAAAGCCAAGCTGACCAAGGCAAGGCTGCCCACTGTCAATTTTTCTCGCATAAAATTTCCTCCAAAAGTTTGTTTCAGGGGATCGACCCCTCTTAAGATGCGGCCAGTGTAAACGGGACGCATGGGACTGTACACAGGAATCCGCATGTTTGACGTAATTCTAACAAACATTTAACGCCCGAAAAACGCCTCACCGCAGGAACCCGTCCATCCAAATTACGCGCTGGTGGAACCAGTTGTTCAGGTACTCCACCTGCCCCCTCCATGTCGGTATGGCGACAATCGAGGACGGCGTGCGGAAGGTCGCGCGGCCCAGTTTCTCGTCCCAGCGCTCGAAGTTGCGCTCGAAGCAGTCCTGGTAACTTACCGCCACGCGCTCCAGTTCCCCAAGCATTTCCTGCACCTCGTTGTCCCTTATTTGGTTCCACCGCGCCCGGACTTCCGCCCTAAACCAGCCTTTGCCCATAAGGTAGCGCAGCCACAGGTTGTCAACGGCGGCCCACGCGCCCGTGGGGCCGGGGTTCCAGCCCGGCCGGCCGCCGCCCGAGGAAGCGCCGGCGCTTTGGTCAAAGTCCCACATCGGGCCGGCGAACAGCTTGGGCCTGGTCGCCCCGGTGCTGTGCGTCCAGTCGTCGGTGTTCGGCACCTGCCTAATCTGGAAGCGGACGCTCGACACCGCCACGTCGTGGTTCTTGAAAAACTCGTGCATCAGGTAGAAATCGACGAAAGAGGGAACGTCGATTATGCGCCGGACGGCCGCCTCGTCAAAGCCGGTCAGCAGGCCCTCCATCCGTATGGTTTGCTCGACCAGGTTCACGAAGTCCCGGACAAACGCCCAGCCGCTTTGTGGGGTCGTGCCGTCCCGCCATCCGGTGTTGTTCGCCGTAGTCCCCCTCATAAAGCCCGCGGTTTCGGGAAAGGCGATCTCAAACGGAATGCCCTGGTTCGTCCAAAAAAACTGCTCGAAATTGTTGCTGACATGGCCGCCGACGGTGGCGGCGCCTGGGGTCGGCTCGGGAATGCGCCAGCTTCCAACCTGGTTTTCGGTGACAAGGGCCTCCCCCCAGAAGCCTGTCGGCACGGTGTCGTTGTGGCGGCACCATTCAATAAGGTACTCCGCCAGGTGGGGGGCGGCGTTCGACCTCTGGTTGCTAAGCCCGATGCGCGTGTTGTCGATCTGGTCGCTGAACAGGTAAAGGCCGCGGTATTCGCCGGCCATGTACAGGTGCACCATGCGGCGCATGGGCGTAAAGAACATGGGGACGGGGCTGTGGCGGCTGCGATCCAGCGACTCGCTCAGAAAGTACGCAAGGTATGTCCGCATAAGGGTGTAGTCAAGGGCGTTGGCGATCAGCGTCCAGTTGGCCGCCGAGTACTCGCTGCCAAATATGTGTCTGGCGGCGGAAAGCCTGATCCGCAAGGGGCGTTTGACGAAATAGCGCCAGGTGGAATTGCCCCGGCTGCGCACCTCCGCGTTTGGGACGACAAAGTCGTATCCCCCCGAGCCGAGCAGGGCGACGCTTGAGTTGGGGCCGGGCGGCCACACGTTGATCGACGTGCCGTCCGGACGGTAGCGAACCTCGAACCCGCCGTGCTCGTAGGCGGGAACGGAAAGGAACAGCGACGGGAAAATCCCCCGGGCCACCGGGCGCGTCCAGCCGATGCCGTTAACGCAGTCGGCTCCGTTGGAAACGGGAACGTCGCAGGAAAGAACCGTTCCCACGAAAACTAAAACCGAAAACAGAACCATCGCCGGCCTGCCTATTCGCGACACGAGCTTCATATCATTCCTCCAAAAATTGTTGGCGATTTAGAGCGAATATTCCAGGAAGAGGGGGACGGTCAGGACGCCCCTTTCCCGAATGCCGTTGACCTCCGTGGGGAACCTGTAGGCGACGCCGCCCCTCGCCCTAAAGCCGCCGGGAAAACCGTGCTGCATCGAAAGGCCCAGGCCAAAACGGATCCCGCCGTCCCCGACCACCGTCGTGTTTTCGGTCACGGTCCTTGTCGTTTCGCCTATAAACTCGAAGCCGGCGTTCAGGATTACCCTGGACGCGCCGAAGCCAAACGACGGCCAAAGATGCGCGTTCACAATCGGCGCGAAGGAAAGGGTTCCCAGGGTGCCGCCGTTTTCGCCGCTCACGTTTCGCTCGCCGCCAAACCAGGTATCCACGCGCCCGGAGATCTCCAGATCGCCAATGCTGTACCGCGCCCCAAGCGACGCCCGGAACGGCGACTGCCAGGTCTCGGTGATGCCCGGGAAAGACTCCCTGACGGGAAGCGGCGCCTTGCCGCCCAGATCCAGAACCAGGCCCTCGACGCCAGTAAAGGCGAAGGCCGCCTCGACGCGCGGGGCGACGATGGCCCCGGGCAGTATGTCCAGCTCGCCGGCGTCCGGATCGATGGCCGGGGATCCGGGGATCACCCCGATATACTGCACCCTAACCAAGCCGATGCCCGGTATGGCATACCCGGCCGCAACGTGCACGTTGCGCCACATGTCGCCGTTTCCGAAACGGCTTTCCCAGGGAACGAAACTAAGGGTGGGGAAATAGGGTCGGTGGTGCTGGGGGCGGTAGCCCGGTTCGGTTCCCAGGGGGCGGTCGTAGTTGTGACCCTCCAGGACAAGGGGGCTAAGGTTGTTGAGCAGGGCGGTAAAAAGCAGGCCCTCGACCGGGGAAAGGCTAAACATCAAGCCGCCGCGCGCCCTGACGCGGTTAAAGATCGCGTCCTGGTCCTGCATAAGTACGGTAAAGGAATGCATGTCGTCGTGGCCGATCCTTCCGCGCAGGCGGTCGTCGTCAAAGCGACCCATGTCGATCCGCAGCCACCCAAGCGGGCTCCACCATGCCTGCAAAAAGTTTTCCACGCCGACGGAGGCATGGCCCTGGGCCTGGAGCCGCAGCCTTAACCCGGCCCCCGTACTAACCGCGCGAGCGTCAAGCCTTATCCTTGGCCCCGCCGTGCCGTCGAGCCGCCCCAGGCCGGCGCCCATTAACGGGCCGTACCTTACGACGGTGCCGTCCGGGTATTCGACCTCGACCCCCTGGATAAACTGGAACGGAATGGCGGCCATGTCGGCGGATAGGCCTATGGTCACCTGCGCGTAAAGCGTTGTCGTTGCCGCAAGCGCAAGCGCCGCAAAAATTATCTTCGTTTTCACCTGTTGTTTTCTCCGTATACGCAAGCCGCAGACAAGTTTTGCCCTGGACAGGGCATGGGTAACCATAATTTTTTGGAAACGATGCGGCAAGCGGCTTTACGGATTTTTAACAATTCGCGACAACTTCTAACAATGCCGGCGTTTTTCTAACACGTCGCGCCGATGACGGGTTTGTGCAGGCGAGGCAACCGTCGCCTCGCCTGCGGCACTAGGCGTTCCCCTAGAGCAACTCAAACTTATCCTTCGGGACCGAGCACAGGGGACAGACAAAACCCCCGGGCAGATCCCCAACGTGCCGATAGCCGCAGACGGTGCAACGATACATCCGGGCGTCGGAAAGGGGTTTTTCCACGATACCCTTTGGACCCAAGTCCTTGCTGCGGTCATAGTACGACGTATGCAGCAATCGCTCGGCGATCGGGCTTAATGGTTTTTCATAATGCCGCACGTACGCCGCCCTAATGTCGAGGTTCTCGTGGCTAAAACGAAGCTGCATGTCGCCGTCCTTTTTGTAAAGCGCGGCTATGCGGGCCTTGCGGATGTCATCGGACATCGGCACCTCGGTTTTGGGTTGTCCGCCGCCGCCGATACAGCCGCCCCTGCAGTTCATTACCTCGATAAAATCGTACTCGCGCTTGCCCGCCGCCACGTCCTCCAGCACCGGCCTTGCGTTGTCCATGCCGTGGACGACCGCCACGCGAACGGGCATTCCGGCAATGTTTATCGTCGCGCTTCGAATGCCGTCCATTCCGCGAACGGCCTGCAGATCCAGGTATTCCCCGCCGGGGTTTTTGCCGGCCAAAAAGTAATAGGCGCTTCGAGCCGCCGCCTCCATTACGCCGCCGGTATTGCCGAAAATAACGCCCGCCCCGGAGGCCGCGCCCATTATCTGATCGTAGTCGCCGTCCTGCAGAGCCCGAAAGTCAACGCCCTCCTCCTTAAGCCATTTCGCCAGTTCCCTTGTCGTAATGACATGGTCCATGTCCCGCATTCCGGGAATATCCGCCTCCCTTGACGCGGCGTCCATTTCCCCCCTGAGTATCTCGAACTTCTTGGCCGTGCAGGGCGTAACCGCCACGTTTACGATTTGCCTAGGATCAATCCCATGGTACTTAGCGAAATAGGTTTTGACCGTAGGGCCCTGCATACCGATCGGGCTTTTGGCGGAGGAAACGTGCGGCAACAAATTTGGATAAAACGTTTCCACAAATTTTATCCAGGACGGACAGCAGCTCGTAAACTGCGGCAGCGGTTTTGTCTTGCCGACAATCCGCTCGACCAGCTCGGAGGCTTCCTCCATTATCGTCAGGTCGGCGGCGAAGTTGGTGTCCAGCACGTAATCCGCGCCCAGCTCCCACAGGGCCGCGACCATCTTTCCCTCGACAAAGGCGCCCGCCTCGAGCCCAAACGCCTCGCCAAGGGCGGCCCTGACCGAAGGGGACGTGTTGAAGATTACAATCTTGTCGGGATCATTAAGGGCTTTTCTGACGTTGCCATAGTCGTACCTTTCGGTAATCGAGCCCACCGGACACACGTTGGCGCACTGCCCGCAATGGATGCAAATCGGAACGTCACCCGTACTTTCCAAATCGTAAAGCCTGCCGACCACGATGTCCGACTCGCACACGCGCCTGCACGCGCCGCATTTTACGCAAAGCCCCTCGTCCCGCATTATCGCGGGATTGTCGGCGTCTATGGGGATGCGAATTTCCGTGAATTGATGGGCGCTCAATAGGTTATCCTCCTGGTTTAATTGAAAATGATTCCCATTTTATATTGGGCGCATGGCCTGTCAATCGAGAAAATCCCGCCCAATGGTTATTCCTACAGGATATTTGCGTTATCTATCGACAAGCCGCAAAAGGCGGACACGGCGGCCTTGGCCGGACGGATATTCCTTTTTTCCACCCATGATGCTAATCTGGGTTGCATGAGGGCCTACCACGACCTAGTAGAGAAGATCCTGGCGGAGGGCTTCCGCAAGGCCAACCGCACCGGAACCGACGCGCTTACCATTGCCGGGGCGATGTTCGAACACGACATGGCGGAGGGCTTCCCCCTGCTTACCACCAAGAAAGTCCCCTTTGGGCTGGTGGCCTCGGAACTGGAGTTTTTTATTCGCGGGATTACCGACAAGGAATGGCTTCTGGCGCGGAAAAACCACATCTGGGACGAATGGTGTTCGCCGGACGCGGTTCCCTACGCCACCGACGACGAAACCAAGGCGCGGATGATGGCCGAGCGGGAGATGGGCCCCATCTACGGCTGGCAGTGGCGAAACTTCGGCGCAAGGTACGGCACCCACGACAGCCCCCCGGATGGCGAGGGCGTTGACCAGCTTAGGGTTCTGGTGGAAGCGCTGAAAGCCGAAAGCGACAGCCGCCGCATGATAGTCAGCGCGTGGAACCCCGTGGATCTTCCCCGCATGGCCCTGCCCCCCTGCCATTACGCTTTTCAGGCAACGGTTATCGACGGCAGGCTTAACCTTTTGTGGAACCAGCGCTCTGTGGACGTCGCGCTGGGGTTGCCCTTCAACATCGCAAGCTACGGGTGTCTCTTGCACCTGTTGGCGAAGGAGGCGGACCTTGCCGAAGGAAAGCTTATCGGCTTTCTGGGGGACACGCATATTTACGTGAACCACCTTGACGGCATTCGCGAGCAGATGGCACGGGAACCCCGCCCGTTGCCGAAGATCAGGACGGACAATTTCACGTCGATTTTCGAGTGGCGGTACACCGACACCGTTATCGACGGGTATAGCCCGCACCCGGCGATAAGGTTCGACATCGCGGTTTAGGGGGTTGGGGAAACAATAGTTGAAAAAGATGAAAGACAGGCTGAAAATCGGAGGGAACGGCGCATGTGCGAGTCATGATAAAACTCGCACCACTGTCGCGAGAAATCACTTTGCACCAAATCACGTCCCAGAAACTACCCGAAAAGCATAATTGGCAAACAAACAAGAACCCAGTAGAATATATCAAGGGAGACCAGAAGATGAATGCCCTGCTCAAACAAATAGCCCTTGGCGAAGACAGCATCCTCGAATTAAAAGGTATGGAGTACACAGGTAACACCGTATCCGGACCGCACGGAAATTCAATGGCCGATGAAATGGCGGGAATGGCGAATTCCCACGGAGGCACTGTCGTTCTCGGGGTTAATGACAAATCCCGCGAGATAACGGGTCTGCCGGCCGAAAAACTGGATTTAACCGAAACATGGGTGCGCAATATTGCCAACGACCTAATCAAGCCGCCACTGGGGTGTAAAATCGTAAAACTGTCCGTTCATCCTCATGGCACGAGCGAAAAAAACATAATCCGCATCGATATTCCCAAAAGTCTCTTTGTCCACAAAAGCCCCAACGGGTATTTTTACCGCATAGGAAGCTCCAAAAGGGAAATGTCCCCCGAGGTCTTGGCAAGGCTGTTTCAGCAGAGATCGCAGAGCAGGCTTATCCGCTTTGACGAGCAAATGCTCATGGATGTCGGTTTTGATGCCCTTGATAAAAATTTGTGGGAACGGTTCAGAACGCCGCTTTCGCCACAGGACGACAAGGAATTCCTTGAAAAACTTAAACTGATTTCCCTTGACGAAAGCGGTGTGCCCCGGCCGACAATAAGCGGCATATTGATGGCCTCGGAATTCCCGGAACGGCATCTTTCAAGCGCCTATATTCAGGCGGTGTGCTATAACGGCGAAAGCCGTAATGCTCCCCAGTTGGATGCACAGGATATTACCGGGCCGCTGGACGTACAGATCAAGGAGGCCTGCAAGTTTGTAAAAAGAAACATGAAGGTCAGGGCGATAAAAAATCCAGGCAGAATTGAAACCCCGCAGTATTCCCTAAATGCCGTATTCGAGGCGGTTGTAAACGCCGTCGCGCATCGCGACTATTCGATTTACGGTTCAAAAATCCGTCTGCACATTTTTTCGGACAGGCTGGAGTTGTATTCCCCGGGCAGTATTCCCAACACGATGACCGTCGAAAGCCTTTCCCAGAGGCAGTCTTCCAGAAACGAGCTTTTGAGTTCCCTGCTGGCCCGTTGCCCGATGAATTTTGACGCAATCGGAAGTAAGCGCATTTTTATTATGGACAAGCGCGGCGAAGGGGTGCCTATCATAATTTCCGAAAGTCTTGAGCTTTCTGGAAAAAAACCGGAATACACCTTGATTGACGACACCGATTTACGGCTTACGATATTTGCTGCTTAAGCAATACGGCTTATTATTACAATCGCCATGCTTCGCCCGTGTCGCTTTGCATTCTGACGGTTCCGGTCGCAATGTCCAGTACACGAACGTTAAGACGGCGCAGGGTACCGGTTCCGGCGATGGCGACAACGATAATCGTGTTTGCTCCGGCGGCGTTGCCTATGCTTATAAAGTCGCTGTCCGCCACGGTACCGTCAAGGTGGATGCCTTGCTCAATCGCGATCAGGTTGATCAGGCCACGCTCGACAACGGTTACGTTGTCACGGATAAACGCGGCGGTTATGTCGTCAGCGGCATCGTTTGCCAGACCACGATCCGTTGCCGCGCCGTTGTGGATCCACAGCCTTGCGTCCATGGGGAGCACCCTTCGTACTTCCTTTAGCGCGTGCCCAGTTGCCGCCATCCTTATCCTGGCCGTCTGAATGTCAAGGGAAATAACGGTTCCTCTTGCGGAAATCATGTCATGGCCATGCATCAACGCCATTCCAAAGGTGACAGCCCTTCTTGTTATTTTTATGTCCCCAACATCTACGTTGTTGCCGTATATCTGCCTAGCTCTTGTCAGTAAAATATCGTGTGCCGTTGTCATTATCATTTCGCGACTGCTTCCTATCCGCACTTGAAATTCCATATTTATGTTTCCAATAACCGCATCTCTATCTTCCACAGCCAAAGGTCTGCCTACTGGGATCACCGCGCATGAAAAGAAAAGCCATACAGGGAGCAAAGCGAAAACCAATTTTGAGAAAATTTTATTCATACTGCCCTCCAAATATATGTACCCAAAGTCACGCTTGGCGCAAGCCCGAAAACCGGAGCCTGCACCAAGTGCCGTGCGTTCTTTGCCTGATGCCACGCAAAATTAGTCGATGCTTGCAATTTATCTGCGGGGCTCTGCGGCAAATTCCACGGCAAGGGCTGTTACGGTATATCTACGCGAAACAGCAATGATAAAACTCGTTTCAGATCTATCGATTTGCATGTTGATAACAGCATTGGCATTTGGAAAACGCCTTTGTGCTTCGGCAATCAGATCGGCATACCTTACGCCTCCCCATTCCCAAAGGAAGCCCTCCAAAACAAGATCAACAACAGGAAGACCCGCTAAAATGTTGTTGAGAATTGGCAAATGAAAACCTATAATTCCTATCCGCGTCCTTTCAACCTGTATTACCCCAAGGATGGTATAATCGCGCATGTATTTGTTTGCCTCTGTGAGAACCCGCCATGTGTCCCAATACCTCCTGTCAGGATCGGGAGTATGCATACATCCCGTCATTGAAACCCCGATTACCGCCACCACGACGACAATCCCGAAAAACCTAAATACGCTTTTCATCTGAAACCTCCTTCCGAAAAGCCAAGTTTTTTGCGCCAAGTGAATACCACTAGGCCGATACAGTATCCACTGTTTCCTTTCAAAAGTCAACCCAAAGGCAATATAACCGTAATATCAACCGTAAGGCAATTTGCCTAAAAGTATATGTCCCCATATCATTGCTCGATAGGCAAGCGAACTATGACAAATATCAAGCAATTGCTGGCATTTAACATAAAGCAGAACCGGTACCGACTTGGCATTTCCCAGGCTAAACTTGCCGAAAGGGCAGAAGCGACCACACAGTATATCTCCATGGTCGAAGCGGGAAAAAAGTTCCCCAGTGCCGAAATGTTGGAACGATTGGCGTTTGCCTTAGAAATTGACAGCCTGGATCTGTTCTCCCCGCCCCCTTTCCCGGAGGGAACCCTGCGCAAGCTTCAAAACGCGGTTTTGGCCGATCTGGAAAGGTCGATAGCGAAATCGGTTAGCAAGGCGGTGCAGGACACGGTTTCCTCGGTTATCGCCAGGTACGCGATGGAGTCGAAAAACAACGCTTGACGAATGACACGCACAATGTGTATCGTTATAAGCGGGAGAGTGCCATGCAGCTAACATACCCCGCTATTTTCTATGCGCGGGAGGATGATTCCGGTTATACCGTGGAAGTTCCAGACCTGCCCGGATGCGTCAGCGAAGGGGATTCGCTTGCCGAGGCGATCATCATGGGAACCGACGCGGCTTCCTGGTGGGTTCTTGACAAGCTAGAGGACGGAAAGCCCGCGCCAAAGACAAGCCCCATAGGGGCGATTCACCCGGAGAAGCCTGGCGGTTTTGTCAGTATGCTCGTGCTGGACATGGGTGCCTTCGCCGAAAAGCACGGCAACAGGGCGGTAAGAAAAAATCTTACCATACCGGCCTGGCTCAACACCTTCGCAGAGACAAGGCGCGTCAACTTCTCCAAGGTTCTGCAGGACTCACTGGTGCCCTGTACGAAAAGGAAAACGCGGCGTCATGACACCCAGGATATAGGCGAGACATGGAAACAATCATCGTGGTCGCGATGGCGCAAAACCGCGTAATCGGCAGGGACAACGCCCTGCCTTGGGCCTCGGCGGCGGACATGGCCGGTTTCAGGAAGGCGGACCTTGGGCGATTCAAGGAGATGACCCTGGGATTCCCCTGCGTCATGGGAAGGAGAACCTGGGAATCCCTGCCAAGGCGTCCGCTTCCAGGCAGGCCCAACATCGTCGTCTCGCGATCACCGTCAGACATCCGGGGAGCCACGGTCCTGGGCTCGCTGCCGGAGGCGATACGGCACTGCGAGAACCAGGGGCACGGAAAGGTCTTTGTCTGCGGCGGAGCCGCGGTTTACGGGGAGGCGCTCGCCGTCGCCGACAGAATCGAGCTTACGCTGGTACACCGGGAATTCGACGGCGACGTTTTCTTTCCGGAGATAGACCCCGGCCTGTGGAAAAAAACCGACGCCACGGACTTTGACGGCTTTTCGTTTATCGGCTATAGTAGGGTATCCGTTACGGGCTAAGGAGACACGATGAAAGGCGCGACTTTGGTGGTGCTTGCCGCCGGCATGGGGAGCCGTTACGGCGGCCTAAAGCAGATGGACAGGCTTGGAAAAAACGGCGAGGTATTGCTCGACTATTCGGTGTTCGACGCCGTTCGCTCCGGTTTCGGGAAAGTGGTGTTTATCATACGCCGCGACATAGAAAAGGACTTTAGGGAAACGGTGCTTGCCCGCATGGAATCCAGGGTACGCTGCGAGCTTGCCTTCCAGGAAATGGACAGCCTGATTCCCCCGGACATTTTCGCCCGGGCACGAAAGGCCGAAAGAACCAAACCCTGGGGTACCACCCACGCGCTGCTCTGCGCGGCGGACAAAATCGACGGGTCCTTCGCGGTCATCAACGCCGACGACTTCTATGGGCGCCAGGCCTTCGAGGTTCTGGGCGGGCACCTTTCCGGCCCCGACGGAAACGATCCGGTGATCGTGCCCTATCGCCTGGACAGAACCCTAAGCTCCCAGGGAACCGTCGCCAGGGGAGTCTGCGAGGTCAGGGACGGATACCTGGTCTCGGTCCAGGAGCTTACCGCCATCGAAAGGAAGGACGGCCGGATCGCGAACACCGCCCCGGACGGATCCGTGCGAAGCCTGGCGGACGACAGCCCCGTGTCGATGAATTTCTGGGGTTTCCCGGCAAGCCTTCTTCCCGAGTTCCGCAGGTATTTCGACGAATTCCTGGAAACGTTCGCCGCCGACATTCCGGGCAACATCAAAAGCGAGTGCTTTATCCCCGGCGCGGCGGACCGGTTCATTGGCCGGGGTATCGCCAAAATCAAGGTTCTGGAGGCGGACTCGGACTGGTTCGGGGTCACCTACCGCGAGGACCGGGAGGCGGCGATCAAGAAGCTGTCCGACCTGACCCGGGCGGGCGTTTACCCCGAGCGGCTCTGGCAGTAGGCGCCGCCTATTTTCCCCGCGACAGCTTAATCCGCTTTTCCTTGGGTATCCACGTTTCCAGGACGCTGTTCAGTTTGGCCACGTCCACGGGCTTGGACATAAAATCGTTGAAGCCGTTTCCCATAAAAAACTCGCGCATCCCGGACACGGCGTTGGCCGTTAGCGCCACTATCGGGATCTCGGCAAAATACCTGTCCTCCGCGCCTAGCTTTCTTATCAGCCCGGTGGCCTCCACGCCGTCCATTCCGGGCATCAGGTGATCCATGAATATCAGGTCGTGGCGGTTTGCCTTTACGGCGTCAATCGCCGTCTCCCCGTTCTTGCACAGGCTCACCTGCATCTCGTAGGGCGACAGCAGGCCCTTGACCACTTTCAGGTTCGTAAGAACGTCGTCGACAACAAGGACGTTTACCGTGGGCGCGGTAAAGCCAACCGCGAACTCGGTGTTCCCGTGGTACGACAGGCTATTCTGCCCCCCGTTCAGCACGCTCGCCACCGAAAGCGAATGCACCGGCATGGTCAGAACGGCTATGTTCTTTTCGGAAACGGTCTCGCCAAACTCGGTCATGACCACGATCCTGGTTTCGGTGTTCAGACCCAGTATGGCGCCCATGTTTTCCTGGTACAGATCGAACGAGATAAAAGCCACCGCGTGTTTCCCGCCAGACAGCCTTTCCAGCAGGTCGGCGTCGTCGGAAACGATCGTGCGGCCGACGCCCAGGCTGTCCACCGCAAAGACAAGCGAGTCCGCGTACATGCCCCGCCTCTCGTACACCAGAACGTTTTTTTCCCCGGCGTTCTCCACATAGTCAAACGAGTCGCTCTTGCGTACCTTCTGGGGAAAGGTCGCCGAGAACGTGCTGCCCTTGCCGTACTCGGACTGAACCCCGATGTCCCCGCCCATCGCCTTTAAAATGTGCCAGGTAATGGCCAACCCCAGCCCCGTGCCCTCCGTGCTTCTGTTCCTTTCCTTGTCAAACCTGGTGTATTCGTTGAACAGGTTTTTCATGTCCTCCTTTTTTATGCCCTGCCCGGAATCCTCCACCTCTATCGTCAGGTTCACCGTGTCCCCGCCGTCGGTTTCCCCGCGAATGTACAGGGAGACGAAGCCATCGCTGTCCGTATACTTAACGGCGTTGCTAAGAAGGTTCAGCAGCACCTGGCGCACCCTTGACTCGTCGCCACGTAGCGAGTTGGGTATGCCGCCGCCTATCCTGACGACAAAACGGAGTTGGGAATCCATCACTTTCATCCTGATTATGCTGATAACGTCGTTCAGCAGATGGGCAAAATGGTAGTCCACCGGCAGGATTTCCAGTTTTCCGCTTTCGACTTTTGAAATGTCCAGGATATCGTTGATGATGGAGAGCAGGTTGGTTCCCGCCTGCTTAACGGTAAGCACATGTTCCTGGGCCGTCTCAATCCTGTCGGCGCGCAGGGCCAGTTCCGCCATGCCTATTATGGCGTTCATGGGCGTGCGAATTTCGTGGCTCATGCGCGCAAGGAACTGGGTTTTAACCTGGCTTTCCTCCTCGGCGGCCTTACGGAGCCTCTCTTCCCGCAGATCCCGCCGGTATACCGCAAAGCCGTGCCCGCCTTTGTATTTTATAGGCACAATGGTTACCTCGCAGGGAATCGTCTCGCCAAAGAACGACACAAAAAAAAGCTCGCACCTAAACATCCCCGTTTCCAAGGCCTCGGCGCAGCGCTCGGCAATCGATCGCTCGATCTGCTCCTTGTTTTGTTCGTAGCCGGGAAAAGTATACTTATAGTTATCCAAAAGAAACTGGCGGGCGGCGCAGTCATCGTGCCAGCGGCAGCCACAGTCCTTGCAGTCCAACGCCGCACAGGACTCAAAACCCTCCTGATCCGGGTAAGTCTGGGAAAGCAGCTTCCCGGGCTCCTTCACGAACAGCTCAATGGAGGCCTGGTTGCAGTCGATGACCTGGTAATCGGAATCAATCAGGTAACAGGGCATGGGTGCGGCCTCAAGCAGGAGCCTGACCCGTTCCTCGGCTTCCATCTCGATTTTCATGGCGGTCTTGACCGGGCGCAGGTCGTGGTTGTATGCCAAAACCAAGGCCTTGCCGTCGCGCTCGATACGCACGCAGGTAACGTCGACCGGCAGCGGCTCGCCGTTCGGCCCCTGGTGCATCCACTCAAACCTGGAGTGGCCCTCCCGCAACGCCGTTTCCATGTAGCCAACCAAGTTCTTGTAGGAAGACTTGCCGGAAGGCTGGACTTTGGGGGTGAATTCGTCGTACCGCCTTATGTATTCGTCCTTGTCCGAAAGGCCGAACAAAGCAAGCGTTTGCTGGTTGCAGTCGATTATGTTAAGCCCGTCATCCCAGATTTCGATAAACAGGGGTGATGTTTCAAGAACGACATGTATCATTTCATAGGCTTTTCGTTCTTTTTCAATCGCCGTTCTAACCCTGCGAAGTATGACGACCGCCCCGGCGGCGCTCATAACGGTGAACAGAATCGAGAGCGACTGAGCCAAGCCCTTGACGTTCAAAGGCAACATTCCCCAGACCGCAAAAGAGAAGAAGAATATGTTCAGTCCGGCCAGAACCACGAGCATTCCTATCAGTACTTTAATCAACCTAGTAACAGTCATAGGTACCTCTTTTGATATAACTCTATCCCATTAGGGTATCGGCGTTACCCTAGGAATTCTACACCATTCCTCCCCGTTTCGTCAGTTTAGTTGCTTTTCCTTCGGTATCCATTGTTCCAAGACGGCATTCAGCTTGACCACGTCCACGGGCTTGGACATAAAGTCGTTGAAGCCGTTTTCAAGAAAGAACTCGCGCATTCCGGACACGGCATTGGCGGTAAGCGCCACTATCGGAACCTCCGAAAAATAGCCGTCATCCGCGCCAAGCCCCCTTATCCGCCTGGTGGTTTCCACCCCGTCGATTTCGGGCATCAGGTGATCCATGAAAACCATGTCATAGCGATCCGCCTTTATCGCGCCAAGCGCCATCTCGCCGCTCTTGCACAGGCTAACCTGCATTCCGTATGGCAACAGCAAACCCTTGATTACCTTCAGGTTTGTAAAAACATCGTCAACCACCAGGACGTTTGCCTCCGGCGCGGTAAAACTTGCCGCAAATCCGGCGTTCTGGTGGTACGAAAAATCCCCCTGAACATTGTTCAGTACGTTCGCAACCGGCAGCACGTACACCGGCATAACAAGGGCGGTCACGTTTTTTTCGGGAACAGTTTCCCCAAACTCGGCAAGGACTACGACGCTGGTCTTGGTGTCCATGTCCATAATTGCCTGGCGGTTTTTCCTGTACAGGTCAAACGAAACAAAGGCAAACCCGTACCTGCCGTCGGCCAGCTTCCCCAGCAGATCGGCATCGTCGGAAACCTGCGTAAAGTTAACCCCCAGGTTCTCCATGGCAAAAACCAGCGAACTTGCGTATATGTCCCTTTTTTCGTACACGAGCACGCTTTTTTCCCCGGCATTCTCGACAAGGCAAAACGGCATCTGGGAACGCACCTTTTGGGGAAGCGTGACCGTAAACGTGCTGCCCTTTCCGTATTCGGAACTAACGGAGATTTCCCCGTCCATGGCCTTCACTATGTGCCAGGTAATGGCCAGCCCCAGCCCGGTACCTTCCGCGCCCTTGTTCTTTTCCCTGTCAAACCGCGAGTATTCGTCAAAGAGAGTTTCGATGTTTTCCTTTTCTATGCCAAGACCCGAATCCTCGACATCTATCGTCAGCTTTACCGTCTCGTCGTCGCCCGGCTTTGCACGGATGGACAGGGACACGAACCCGCTTTCACGGGTGTACTTTACGGCGTTGCCCAAAAGGTTCAGCAGCACCTGGCGTATCCTGACCGCGGCCCCCCTTAGCGAGTTGGGTATCCCGCCGTCAACCTTTACCACAAAACTGAGGTTCGCCTCCGCGGCTTTTACCTGAATTATGTTGATAACGTCGCTTAACATGGACAGAAAATGGTAGTCCGCGGGAAGGATATCCAGCTTGCCTTTTTCAACTTTTGAAATGTCCAGAATGTCGTTGATCATGGAGAGCAGGTTCGCCCCCGCCTGTCTGACCGTAAGAATATGCTCGCGCGCGTCCTCAATCCTGTCGGCACGCATGGCCAGTTCCGCCATGCCTATGACGGCGTTCATCGGCGTGCGGATTTCGTGGCTCATATGCTCAAGGAACCTGGTCTTCGCCAGGGTTTTATCCTCGGCGGCCTTGCGTCGTCTTTCCTCCCGCAAATCCTGCATGTACATGGCAAAGCCGTACCCTTTATGGTATTTGATCGGCACGATGATTATATTGCAGGGAATTGTATCACCGTACAGCGTCACGGCGGGGAACTCAAACTGGTATACCTCTTTTTTCAAAGCCTTTTTGCAACACTCGGCTATCAAACGCTTGGTATGTTCATTGCTTTTATAATAGGTAGGAAAAATACTGTGATAATTGCGAACAAGGTATTTACGGGGGAAACAGGCGTCATGCCCGCGATAATCGCAATTCTTGCAGTTCGATTCCACGCACTTGTCGAAGTCCTTTTGGTCGGGATAAATCTCCGCAACCGGCTTGTCGGGTTTCTTGACAAACAAGTCAATCGCGGCCTTGTTGCAGTCCATGGCCAGGTGGTTTTCGTCAAGAAAACAACAGGGCATTGGCGCGGCGTCCAGCATGAACCTGACCCTTTTCTCCGCCTCACGCTCCCTTTTGATTGCCTCTTTGGCCGGGCGCAGATCGTGGTTGTACGCCACGACTATTTGCCTGCCGTCGCGCTCGGTACGCACGCAGGTAACATCAACCGGCAACTGTTCCCCGTCCGATTTTTGGTGCACCCACCCGAACTGGGCGCTGCCTTCCCGCAACGCAACCTCCACACAGCCCACGGCGTTCTTGTACGAGGGCCTGCCAGAAGGCTGAAGCTGAGGGGCGAATTCGTGGTACCTGTCAAGGTACTCTTCCTTGCTTGAAAGGCCGAACACGTCCAGCGTCCGCTGGTTGCAGCCGATTAAATTAAGGTTGTCGTCCCATATCTCGATAAACGTGGGCAAGGTATCGTTGATGATTTGGGTGGCCTCGTCGGCCTCGCGCTTTTTTTCCATAAAGACGGGCAAGGTATCATTGATCATCTGGGTCATTTCATCGACGTCGGTTTTTTGTTCCGCCGTCGTAGCATTGGCCTTGCGCAACATGCTACATGTAACAACCAAACCTACCACCGCAAACAAAATCACAAAGAGCATTCCCAGTATAATCCAAAAAATATTGTCAACCACAAATGTTTCAAACATCTTGACACTCCTTTATGTGCAATATAAATTGTGCGCACTGGAATGAAAAAACATACGCATGGGGGGGGGGGGGGGGGTAGCAAATAGTGATACTCCCATTATACAACTATCACGATTATCGTGCCCATGGTAATTAATAACAATACATGTAACAGCAAAAAACGGCTGGCGGCTTACAACCGCCAGGCACATGCCGTCGTCAAAAGCGGCAATGGAAAAGGATTCCAAACCTACCACGCCAAGAACCGAAATCGGCACGATGACACGTTTTTTCCGGGTATCCATTTTTTCCCTCCTTACATTCTCTTACCTCAAAATGCCAGCCTGTCCCATTATACCACAATTCGCAATTAATACCAACACATTAATAACCCACCGGGGCAAAAGAACGCCAGGAGGTGTCCTTTGCCATGGCTTCTCACGGCCAGTCGCTTGCGTTATACTCGGCTTATTATGGGGAATATACTGAACCGGGGGATTTCGGCTTACCAGCAAACGATGCGCCCCCAGACTTCCGCGACAGGCGACAGTCAAGAGCCTTCCCCTCCGGTAAAAACGCCAAAACCAGCCCCGGCAAAGGAAACAATCGCAAAGGCACAGGAAATCATCGCCATGGCCAAGGCGCGAATGCGGGACGAAACCGGCGGGCTGCTTAAAACCGCAGTGCCGCCACAAGGCGAGGGCACCAAAACCCAGCGGGTGGCAAAATTCCTGATACTTATCGGCTCGGAACAGGCGGCGGGTATCCTGGGCCAGCTTGACAGGCAGCAGGTCGAGGAGGTCTCCAGGGAGATCGCGCTGA
>Ga0209755_10001149_pt1 | contig 43399 bp, 28 predicted proteins | sample TergutCo191P1_FD_187301 | JGI IMG/M metagenome (GOLD analysis project Ga0209755, IMG submission 187301) | Cornitermes sp. P1 segment gut microbial communities from Petit-Saut dam, French Guiana - Co191P1 (SPAdes) (version 2) | ecosystem: Host-associated > Arthropoda: Insects > Digestive system... | reverse complement strand
CCCCAGAATCATAAAAAGATTTTTCTTCATAAAGTCCTCCTTAGAACTCCTGTTTAATATCCGGTTTTATACCGGTTTTATAGTTATTAAAAATTATACCACGAAAAATTTTTACCTGTAAAGAAAAAAAATAAATATTATTAAATGATGTTACAAATGAGTATATTTCAAAACCCGGTTAATTCAAAAAACGCTCAATTATTTGAGGCTTTTCCAAAACTTCAGCTTTTGGAAAAGCTTCCTTAGATTTATTTTTAAAGAGAATCCAAATCAATTTCTCCGGCAGTACATGGGACTGTAACACCCCATTTTTCCAGCACTTCCGGGTGAATTTCGCCGAAAACGCCTATCTGTCTGCCGTTATACATAATTGAAGCCGCACGCCCCGTAATAAATCTTTCATCGGAGGATTCATCAACATTATACTCGCGTGAAAGGTAGTAAAAAAGCGTTTGAAGCTCCGCCGCAGCTGTGTTAAAGTTCGCGTCTGTTCCGGCATGAAGGAATCCCGCAAATTGCCGCGTCTTACTGCGGTAATTTTCCGCATCATCAAGCCAGGCAACCTTTCCAACTTCAAAAATTTTATGAGGATAGACCGATCTTGAGGAGATCGATTCGCTTGCCATTAGCGACGCTATTACAGAATCGCGCACATATTCATAATTCTCGGTCATTGGATTGAAAATGCGGATAATTTTGCCGCCGTCTCCCCTCATATTATCAACCAAATCCTTGCGGGAACCGAGGTAATTATAAATCATTTCCTGATAACCCAAGCCGATAAGGAGCTCTTTTACCTGCCTGCTGAATAAAGTAATGGGCAGAAGCCTTCCAATCGTAGAATCGGAAGGACGCTGAGGCTTGAAAGAGCCAAGAGAGCGGCCGATCATCACATCTTCGGCGACATCGGCGGCATGGAGAAAATCATTGCGGTATTCAGGCGGATACGCGCGGATTCCATCTTCGGGGGACAAAGCATGGTCTGTCCCCTTGTTTAATTCTGTCCCTTTTTCAAAATCAGTCGTTTTTTCAGCTTTTACGCCCATTTTCGCGAGAGCCTGCACGCATTCATCTGCGGTCAGTTTTTCGCCAAGGAACTTTTCTATTCTTGAGAGCGAGCAGAAAACAGGCTCCTGAAAGTAAAAAGGCGTAACAATTTTTCTGCCGAAAGGAGTGTCAAAATCATATTCAATTTCGACAGGCTCGATAGTAAAACCATTATCCGCCAAATCGCAGGCTACAATGGAAGCGGCAAGAGTGATAAGCGGCAGATCCGTTCCTGTAAGTTCGATAAAAACCTCATTATCGCCGACCTGCACTGCGCCAAGATCATTGGAATTGATAATCGGCGGATAAGAAAGGACAGTTCCGTCAACATCAGTTAAAAGCGGATGAACAGGCTCATGCTCCTGAATAAAGGCAAATTCCCTGCCTTTTGGATGCTGTTTTAGGATTTCGCGCAAGGTGAGAGCGCCGGAAATACCGTATTCTTCCGACGCAAGAGGCACAAAGGAAACAGCGTCAGGATCAGCTCCTTTGTAAATAATATGCCACTTAATTAAAGAAGTCCGGTAAATGCCCATCGACATACTTCGCCGTTTTCTTCCGAAATTCCAGGCAAGTTTTTCCTGTGTCTGGATCATGTCGCGCAGCATCGGATCGGTTATCGTCTTGCCGCGCGCGATAAAACCTGTAAGGTACGGTCTTACCTTTTTAACGCTGGCTTCAACTTTTACTTTACGCTCCGCTTTTTTGATATCGCCGGAACGTGAAAAAAACGGATATGCCGGTATGCTGCCGCCGTAATAAATTCTAAGCTGACGGGCGCAGCCAGCAGTTCCCCAAAGATCAGGACGGTTTGTATCATTTAACTCAATTTTTAATGTTCTTTCGGATTCAGGAAGAGATTTATCACTTTCTGCAGACCAAGGGTCTGAATCAAGTTCCGCTTTAGCGCAGACAAGCGCTTCCTCAAATTCATCTTTGCTGCTCCACCTGCGGCCTGCAAGCGAGTAAAAAACCTGTTCATTAACTTCTATTTTTGGCATGAGAATTATAATAACATTTTAAGATATTGCTAACAAGGTGACTGACACTTTTTCCACAAGGTGTCTGACACCTTCTGTTTCTTTTTGAACGATTCGGATAAAAGGATTTTCCTCAGGTTTTCCAAGCACCTGTTCCATTTCCGCCTGATTGCGGAAGGTGGCTTTTTTAAACTTGTTGTGATAATCCTTTTCCCTGCTTTGGTAAATCTGCTTTTCTATCCATACGCGGATTTCCATAAACGCGTTAAGTTCATTTTTAAAATCTTCTATACTAAGCGGATCATCCGAATCATGAAGGTACGCCAGCACTGCCCAGGCATGGCGGCATTTATCAAGCTGATATGATTCATCCCATGTGTCGTATACATGATGAATCTCGTCCCAGTTTTTATATTTGCCTTCGCCGATTTCTTTTCGCAGTTTGTCAACGCGGAAAGCCGGAACAATCTGTCCGCCGATGTTAACCCAGTCTTTAATGCGCTCCTTTTGCAGTGAATTTTTCGTTTCGGCGCCTAAAAGTTTGCAAAGACCGGAATAGTCAAGATCGCTTCGGGAATCAAAATAAACCGCGATTGTTTTTACCGCATAATAGCGAAGCATCTGACGGTACGCGGCGATGCCGTCAAAAGGTTTCATTATAATCTGCTCTCGCTTTGAGTTTTCAAAATGACGGCAGAAAATTTTTCGCACGGATTTTTTATCAAGATTGATATTATCTTCAGGCGACAGACCTGATTCATGAATCCAGCCTTCAAGAATATTGACGGCAGAAATAATTTCTTCCGCTGTGTCAGGAGCGAGATAATCAGATTCTATCCGCTGTATTTTAATTTTTCGTTTGTCGCGGTTTTTGGTTTTCCATGAATTGCGTTCCAGCGCGTAAAGATTGTGCATCCAAAAATAAGCAGGCATTACTTCCAGCCTGTTTTTATTTACATTGTTATTTACAAGAGAGAACGGCAGAGGAATATTAAGCTCCGCCGGATACTCGCCTTTGGCGATAATCACAAACGAAGCGAAAATGCTTGAGTGCTTTAAACTGACGGCAAGCCCGGGCCAAAAACCGCGTTTTGCGCGAATCTCGCCGTCATTGGCGCGGCTGTTATGATTGCTGCCGATTGTCGCCGCCGCAGCCATGTTCGACATCCCCTGAATCAAACTTGCTATTAAAAATGAATTGTTGTGATGCTGCTCATGCACAGGAAATATCAAATTGTTGAGAATCTCGCAGCACGACACTGTAGAATTATCACCTAACACCGAGTGAATCAGCCGCGCGCCGTATTTTAAATTGCTGTTTCTGCCCATTATAAAACGCACAGCCTTAGAGCCGTAAAAAACATTGCAGCCGTATCCTACAATGCCGTTCACCATTTCTACGCCTTCGCCTATCTGCGTCGGCTCTTCTTCGGATGACAGTATCGTAATGTTTTTAAGTTTGTTTGCTCCTTTTATGTAAGCGCACTCTCCAACCGCCGTATCTTTGATAATCGCGCAGCTTTTTATCACTGCGCCGCTTCCTATGATTCCATAGCTGCCGCGATAAGCGCTTGTCTTTCCGTTTACAGGGCAGGTAATCAGGCTGTATTGTTTCTGGGTAATCTCGGCAAGTTTTTCCGTTAAGGCTGTATCATCGCGGTAAGAAGCCCAAAGATACGCATCCGCGGCGATTATATCTTTAAAAGGAAGAATGGAGCGTCCTCCGGCTTCGTTCATCACATCGATCCATACCCGCACGTCTTCGTCCTCGCCGTCCTTGATCACGCCGTTTCCAAACTTTGAATGATTGGTAGTCTGCAGTTCATTTACTTCGGAGAGGATGCAGTTATTCCCGATGATATAATGAGAAATAAACGCGCAGTTTTGAATTGCAGTATCATCGCCTATATCGCAGGAAATTATTGTGCTGTTGCGAATTCCCGCAGGCACGCAGAAGTCATGGTGTTTAAGCAAAACTTTTTTTGTCGAGCCGATACGCACAAGACCGTAAAAATATGAGTCGTATATAAATGAAGGATCAAAAGGATCACGGACAAAAAAATCTTTCCAGTCCGCGCAATAATTTCTGTTGCTTTCGAGTGTTTTAATTTCTTCAGGTTTTAATCTGCGCCAGTCTTCAGGTTTTCCTGAAAATTCCTTTTCCTGCTGAAAATTGCGAAGCCAGTATTCGTCAGTTCCTTCTGGAAGATAATTTGAGGGAATAAAACCATAACCGTAACGATCCAGCGGCAGAATGTTACTTGCTTTCATTCGCTCTTCTAAGCCTGACATTCTCGATGTCGTAACTAAAAAGTTCTCTTAAATCGTTTAATCCAAGCGCCATCAGCGCCATGCGGTCGATGCCGATGCCCCATGCAGCAACAGGAACATTTACTCCAAGGCTTGCTGTAACTTCCGGGCGAAAAATGCCCGAGCCGCCCAGTTCAAACCAGCCAAGAACAGGATGTTTAATATGCACTTCTACCGACGGTTCTGTAAACGGAAAGTAACCGGGAACATATTTTACTTCTTTCGCGCCTGCGACTTCCACGGCGAACATTTCCAGCATTCCAAGAAGAGTGCGAAGATTGACGTTTTCACCTAACACAATTCCTTCAGTCTGATAAAAGTCGGGAAGATGCGTCGCGTCCACGCGGTCGTAACGGAAACAGCGGGCAATACCAAAATATTTACCGGGGATTTTTGCCGTTGGAAGCTGTTTTGCGGAAAGCACAGTGCCTTGTGAGCGCAGAATAAGCCGCTTGGTAAAATCGCGGTCGAAACTGTAATTCCAGCCGCGGCTGCCTGTAGCGCCTCCGTTTTCATGAGCGGACGCGACATTTGAAAGCCACGGCTCTTCTATCAACTTGGCGCGGGCGACTCCGTCCTTATTTGAAGCGCCGCATGGCTCTGCAATGCTGTACGCGTCATGAATGTCACGCGCGGAATGGAACTGCGGCATAAAAAGAGCGTCCGAATTCCAGAACTCGGTTTCAACTAACGGTCCGTCAAATTCCTCAAAGCCCAAAGATGTAAGTTTATCTTTTACATTTTCCAGGAATTTAGCGTAAGGATTGCTGCGCCCGGGTGTCAGGCGGACAGGCGGAGTTTTAACATTATAAGAGCGGAACGTCTTTCCCTTCCAGCTTCCGTCTTCAAGCATGGACTGGGTAAGAGAGCCGATTTCATCGCCTGTGATCCCCGCGGTTTTAAGAGCTTTTGCGGCTTCTTCGGCAGGAACGCTGCCGTCCTGCATTACGGTAAAACCAAAAAAAACTGTTTCGCGGTCTATCTGGCGGAACGGCGCGTCTGCGGCTCCTCTTTTTTTTGCGATTCCTGCCATTAGAATTTTTTCGGCTTTATTCAGCGCTGTCTCGGGAATTGCATTCCCGGCAGACGCTGGGTTTATCTGATAATTAGATGTTTTCTTATCTGCCATATTCAGCGCTGTCTCGGGAATTGACGCTGAACGCTCCAGCAGTCCGCGAAGAACTGCAAAATGATCGGAAGCAGGCTCCTTTTTCAGAATTACATTTTTATCGCCGTCCATTGCCAAAACACCTGCTTTTGAAAGACTGCCGAAAGCGCTGCCAACGTCTTTATTATCGAGATTAAGCGCTTTGGCGATATCGGGCAGCTTATAGCTGCCTTGCAGCCTATAGCTGTCTTGCAGCCTATAGCTGTCTTGCTGTTTAGATCCGTCTTGCGGTGCGCCGGATTTTTCTTTTACAAGATTGATAATCCGCTCTTCGGGGCTGCCTTTATCTTTCCATTCGCCGCCAAGATCGGTCAATTCAAAAAAGATTGCTGTCTCCCTGCGGATTTCGCTCACAAGCCCCTTGCCGGAAAGCCACGAAAGCGCCTGATTTGCGTTCCCAGGTTTGAAACCAAGCTCCTGCTCAACTTTTTCGATAGTAAGTTCATCGCCTTTTTTATACGCAAGAAGAATTCTAACTTCCAGAGGATGAAGATTTTTAACAATATTTTTTATATCTAACATGAAAACCCCGGCTTATAGCTTTTATTGACTTTATTACTTTAATCTATTTAATTGATTAATTCAATATTAATGCTATAATAAATAAAGCCATGAAACGAACACAAAGATTTATTACAATAAAAACAAAGGCGATTATTTATACAATAACTCCTTTGGTTATCGGTTTTATAATAATTTTTTCCTTCCTGTTTATATCGCTGTTCAATTCCCAGCAGGACAGGGTAAAAGCTGAATTCCAGAATATAGTCAGAAAACATGCAAGAGTATTCGAAAATAAATTCAGCAATGTAGTTGATTACCTGTCTTTCGTTTCAACTGTTTTGGAATTTCAGGTTAAGGAAAATACTACCGACAGGGAAAAACTGCAAAAGTTGCTTTTAGATATATTTGAAAAGCATCCTGACATCAATGGTTCCAGCATCTATTTTGAAAAAGACATGTATGACGGCAAAGATTCAGAATATATAGGCACGCAGTTCGGAACAGAGCTTTCCGGTAGAATCGCTTTTTACTATCAGCGTACCCCGTATTCAAACAGAAACGTATCATATTATCCTGAGGCTCTGGAAAACGATATAGAATTTTTACTTCAGTATTATCTTGATGTTAAAGAGGCAAACGCGCCGGTTTACACAAACCCGGCCATGTTTGAAATTGAAGGCGAAGAGATTTACATGTTTATTATTGCGTATCCCATACGCGGTAAAAACAATGAATTTATCGGCGTAATCACGGCAGATATTCATTTAAAAGAAATTCACGATCAGCTTCAGAACGAAAAAATTTATGAATCCGGTTACATGATCATCACTAACGATAAAGGACGCGTTATCTTCCATCCGTCATACGAATTTATCGGCAAAACGCGCGAAGAAGCCGGGCTTACCCGCGCAATACCATCAGACGCTTTATCTGAAGAAATCGAAAATTTGGTGAAAGAGGCAAGAAAAAATAGTTCTATGCATCCTATTATAGAAATATCAGAAACTACCAGCGTAAGATCAGTTGTTAATCAAAAAGAAACTTTAATATCCAGAGAAACAATTTATTTTCCGCGGGTAGGCTGCCATTTTTATTTTACTGTTGCGGCTCCTTATTCAGAGATAAATATTCAAGGAACCAGATTATTAATATTGGTTATAATAATCAGCGTAATAATTTTAGCTTTTATGACTTTTATTCCGTTTTTCTTAATAGAAAAAACAATGCAGCCGGTAGTGGACTTTATAAAAAGCGCGGAGAAAATAAGCCACGGAGATTTCAGCGTCAGAATAAAAGAAAATTATACGGATGAATTCGCCGCGTTACGCGACACCATAAACCTGATGGCGGCGCGAATTGAATCGAGCATGGATGAATCCAAAAAAATGCTCAGCATATTGTCAAATATTCTGGACGGCATTGACGCGTTAATATATGTTTCCGATCCTGAAACATGCGAAGTTCTTTTTATTAATAAAGCGATGAGGAAAAAACACAACCTAAACGATGACGATGGCATCGGACTGCAATGTTATAAACTTTTTCAGAATATGGACAAGAGATGCGCATTTTGCCCATGCAAACAGCTTGATACAGAGCCGGACAGATTAATTGTGTGGGAAGATAATATGAACGGAAGGGATATCCGCCACACAGACTGTTACATCGACTGGCCGGGACGAGTCAAAGTGCATCTCCAGCATGCGGTTGATTTTACGGATATAAATACCATTACAGAAGAAAAGTTAAAAGCGGAACGCGAAGCGCTTGATTTACTGCGTAAAAAAAATCAGGCGGAAGAAACCTCCCGCATGAAGTCCGTTTTCCTCGCAAGCATGAGCCACGAAATAAGAACTCCGATGCACGGGATTATCGGGTTCACGGAACTTGCGTTAGACGACATTGTACCGGAAAAAACCAAAAATTATTTACAAAAAATAAAAACAAGCTCAGAAAGTTTATTAATGATTATCAACGATATTTTAGACGTATCAAAAATCGAAGCCGGAAGAATGGACCTGGAAAAAATTCCATTTAATATTAACGATGTGTTTAAACTTTGCAGAATGATCGCGTCTCCCAACGCAAAAGAAAAAGGCTTAACGCTGTTTTGTTACGCCGAACCCTCGGTCGGCAGGATGCTGCTGGGCGATCCGACAAGGCTGCGGCAGATACTTCTAAACCTTCTTTCCAACGCGATAAAATTTACAAATAACGGCATGGTAAAACTTCTTTCGGCTATTTCAAAAAAAACATATAACACTGTAACGATGCACTTTGAAGTCAAAGACAGCGGAATTGGCATGACAGAAGAGCAGCTTAGCAGAATATTCCTGCCTTTCATACAGGCAGACGGCAGCACAACGCGTAAATACGGCGGAACAGGACTTGGGCTTACGATCACAAAAAGTTTTATCGAATTAATGGGCGGTGAACTGGAAGTAGAAAGCAATTACGGAATTGGCAGCAAGTTCAGTTTTAATCTGACATTTGAAACCATAGAATCACCTTCCGATATTCCGCAAACTGTTCAGGCGATCAGTGTAAATGAAAAACCGGTTTTTGACGCTGAGATTTTGGTATGCGAAGATAATACGCTCAATCAAATGGTTATTACCGATCATCTTTCAAAAATAGGGATTAAAACAGTCATCGCAGAAAACGGAAGAATCGGTTTAAATTATGTAAACAAACGCAAAGAGAACGGAAAAAAACCATTCGATCTGATATTCATGGATATTCACATGCCGGAAGTGGACGGACTGGAGACAGCAAAAAAATTAATATTAAGCGGCTATAAAAAACCAATAATCGCGTTAACTGCAAATATTATGACCAATGACATGGAAACATATATTGACGCAGGAATGTGCGACTGCCTTCCAAAACCTTTTGTCGCGCATGATTTATGGGCATGTCTGTTAAAATATTTAACGCCTGTCAGCATGTTATCGATCCGTAATGAAGGAGAGTTCGCCGAAGAAGAAGAGCAGCGAATGGAACTTATAACAACTTTTGTTAAAAGCAATCAGAACGTAATAAGCGACATAAAAAAAGCTCTCCAGGAAAATGATTTAAAACTTGCGCACAGATTGGCGCACACTTTAAAAGGCGTTGCCGGAATTGTCGGAATGACATCGCTTGTAGAATCGGCGCAAATTGCCGAACATTCTTTTTCTGAGGGCAAACTGGATAAAATTGAAGATCAGATAAAAGAAATTGAAAACGAATTAAATATAGCGTTCGAAAAATTAATTCCCATAATAAATGATTACAAAAAATTAACTCGCATGGAAAAACCAACTGAGTTTTTGGATAAGGAAAATTCCTTAAAACTTCTGGAAACTTTGGAGTCTCTGCTGAAATCAGATAGTTTTGACAGTTTGAACCTTGTAAAAGAATTGAACAAAATTAAAGGCGCAGAGGAACTGGCGTCTCAGGTAGAAAATATGAAATTCAAACAAGCCCGAGAAACGCTGGCAGAAATCAGAAATAGTATCGCCTCAGAACAACAACCGGAGAAATTAGATGGAGAATGAAAGAAATAAAATCCTCATTGTAGATGATGAAAAAATGAACATCCTAACTTTGGCGCATTGTTTAAAAGAGCAATATGATATTATCGTCGCAACAGACGGAGAAACCGGGCTTGAAGCCGCACTAAAGCACAAACCGGATTTAGTTTTACTTGATATTATAATGCCTGAAATGAACGGATTTGATGTTATCGAAAAACTTAAAGAATCCGAAGCAACCAGACATATTCCCGTAATTTTCATATCGGGATTAAACAATCAGGAAAATGATGAAAAAGGCATGTCGTTAGGCGCGGCTGATTTTATCACCAAACCTTTTTCCAAAGTGATTGTTAAGGCAAGGGTAGACATTCAATTTAAACTGATGGAACAAGAGAAAACAATAGAGGAGCTTAAGAAACTTTTGGGAGATAAGGGAAACTGAGGGCAAAAAATTACCAATTTTCGTAATTTTACCGGTGCAATATAAAATTTCCGTCGAATTTCCTTGACCCAAATTGCAATTTTCAGTATTTTAGTAGTAAGGTGGGTATTTTCCCATTTATTTAAATAAAGTGAAATTGGGAATATGTAATGTCAAAACAAGAAACTCAAATTGAAGAATCGGAACTTGGAAATGTTCAGGAAGAGCAGGCGGTAAAAACACCAGAAGAGAATACTCCGCCGTCACCTGAGGAAAAAATCGCGGAATTGGAGGCGCAGCTGGCGGATGTCCGAGACCAGCTTTTACGGAAAGCCGCAGAATTCGAAAATTTCCGCAAACGGATGAATCAGGAAAAACAAAGTTCGATTGAATACGCGAATCAAAGCCTGCTTCTGGATATCATTCCGGTAATTGACGATTTTGAACGCGCCATCAATGCCGGAGAAAAGTCCGAACAATGCGAAAGCAATGCAGACTATAAAGCTTTTCTGGAAGGCATTAAAATGATAGAAAAGCGCCTTTCCAATCAGATGGAAGCAAAATGGGGTTTAAAACGCTTAAACGCGGCAGGAGAGGTTTTTAATCCAAACCTGCATGAAGCCGTGATGATGGAAAAATCCCCAGATATAACCGAAGCTGTTGTACAGGAAGATTTTGAAAAAGGCTATATGCTCAAAGATAGAGTTATCAGAGCTGCGAAGGTAAAGGTATTAATGCCTGATAATAATGGTTAATAAATTAATTATAAGGAGAGGTTAAAAAATGGGAAAAATAATCGGTATTGATTTAGGAACGACAAACTCATGCGTTTCTGTTCTTGAAGGCGGAGAACCCATAGTCATTCAAAGTTCCGAAGGCGGACGCACTACCCCGTCTATCGTGGGTTTTACAAACAAAGGCGAAAGGATTGTCGGAGCGCCCGCGAAAAACCAGATGATCACCAATCCGGAAAACACTGTTTACTCAATAAAACGTTTTATGGGCAGACGTTATTCGGAAGTTTCAAACGAAATGAAGCTTGTTCCGTATCGCATTGCAGAACAGGGTGATGATGTGCGCGTTGACATAGACGGAAAAAAATATTCACCTCAGGAAATATCCGCCTTTGTCCTCCAGAAAATGAAAAAAACAGCGGAAGACTACCTTGGCGAAACAGTCACCGAAGCTGTTATCACTGTTCCCGCGTATTTTAACGATGCGCAAAGACAGGCGACAAAAGACGCAGGGAAAATAGCTGGTCTCGATGTAAAACGAATTATAAATGAGCCGACAGCGGCATCGCTCGCTTTTGGTTTTAACAAAGATTCAAAAAAAGACAAAGTTATCGCGGTTTACGACCTTGGCGGCGGTACTTTTGATGTATCAATTCTGGAACTTGGAGACGGCGTTTTTGAAGTAAAATCGACCAACGGCGATACTCACCTTGGCGGCGATGATTTTGACCGCCGCATAATGGAATGGTTAATCGCGGAATTCAAAAAAGACACAGGCATCGATCTTTCACAGGATCGCATGGCTCTCCAGCGGCTCCGGGAAGCATCAGAAAAAGCAAAGATCGAGTTATCTTCAATGCAGACGACAGAAATCAATCTATCGTTCATCACTGCCGATCAAAACGGTCCGAAGCACCTGCAAAAAAGCATAACACGCGCTAAATTTGAGCAATTGGTCGAGGATTTACTGGATCGATCTAAAGAGCCCTGCAAAAAAGCACTTGCAGACGCAGGACTCAATGCAGATCAAATTGACGAAGTTATACTTGTCGGCGGCTCTACTCGAATTCCGGCAGTTCAGCAGATTGTAAAAGATTTATTTAAAAAAGAACCAAACAAAGGCGTAAACCCGGACGAAGCTGTCGCGGTAGGCGCTGCAATTCAGGGCGGTATCCTCGGCGGCGATGTAAAAGATGTTTTGCTTCTCGACGTTACTCCGCTTTCACTCGGTATCGAAACGCTTGGCGGCGTAATGACAAAATTAATTACGCGCAACACCACAATTCCAACCCGCAAAAGCCAGATTTTCTCCACAGCGGCAGACGGTCAAACAGCTGTTTCAATTCAAGTCCTTCAGGGCGAACGCGAAATGGCAAGCCAAAACCGTATCCTGGGCAGATTCGATCTTGTCGGCATACCTCCGGCTCCGCGCGGGGTTCCGCAAATCGAAGTTACCTTCGATATTGACGCAAACGGCATAGTGCATGTCAGCGCGAAGGATTTAGGCACAGGAAAAGAGCAGAAAATCCGTATCGAAAGTTCAAGCGGCTTAAGCGACAATGACATTGAACGCATGGTAAAAGAGGCGGAACTCCACGCCGAGGAAGATAAAAAAGAACGTGAAAAAGCCGAAGTGCGCAACGAAGCCGACTCGATGATTTACAGCACAGAGAAAAACATCAAGGATTTGGGCGACAAGGTAAAAGCCGAAGACAAGGCAAAAACCGATGAAGCGATTGCCGATTTACGCAATGCTCTTGAAAGCGGCGACATTCAATCCATCAAGGATAAAACTGAAACGCTTAAACAAGTTTCATATAAAATTGCTGAAGAACTCTATAAACAGCAAGGCGCATCAGGACAGCCGGGTGATCAAGGAGCAGGTCCCGATATGAGCGGCGGAAAAGGTTTTGATCAGAACCAGGGTTCAAGCGGCGGCGATAACACAAAAACCGCCGAAGACGCTGATTATGAAGTTGTGGATGACGATAAGTAATGGCAAAAAGAGACTATTACGAAGTTCTGGGTGTTCAAAAAAATTCCTCCAAGGATGAAATAAAAAAGGCATACCGTAAACTTGCGCTTCAATATCATCCTGACAAAAATCCGGGCGACAAACAAGCCGAGGAAAAATTCAAGGAAGCAACCGAAGCTTACGATGTTCTTGCGGACGACCAGAAAAAAGCCGCCTATGATCAATTTGGATTTGCCGGAGTTGAAGGCATGGGCGGCGGAGGTCAGGACTTTAGCAACTTCCGCGGTTTTGAAGATATTTTCGGAGAAGGCGGCTTTAGCAGCATATTTGAAAATTTCTTCGGCGGCAGTTTTGGCAGAAGCAGCAGAGGCGGCTCAGGCAGCGTAAGGCAGGGAGCCAACCTCAGGTATGATATCGAAATCCCGTTTAAAGATGCGGTCTTTGGAACAAAAGTAGAAATACAGTATTCTCATAACGAATCATGTAAAACCTGTAACGGCGCAGGCACATCAGACGGATCGAGCAAAAAAACCTGCCCTGTTTGCCGCGGATCAGGACAGGTAAGACACAGCCAGGGATTTTTCTCGGTAGCGACAACCTGTCACCAATGCCACGGCGAAGGTTCTATAATCGAAAAACCATGTACTGACTGCGGCGGCGCGGGAACACAAAAAAAACGCCAGAAAATCATGGTAACAATTCCTGCTGGCATAGAAAACGGCAAACGCGTTGTAATTCCCAGACAGGGCGATACAGGTCCCAACGGCGGACCGCCGGGTGATTTATATGTATTTATCAGGGTAAAACCGCATGAATATTTTGAAAGACAAAGTTATGATCTTTACTGTGCCGTCCCGATTTCTGTCAGTCAGGCAGCGCTTGGCGCGGATATCCATGTAACAACACTGGACAACAAAACAATTAAAGTAAAAGTGCCGGCAGGTGTTCAAAACGGAAAAATGCTTCGTATCCGAGATGAGGGAGTTCCTTCGGGAAGTCAGCGCGGAAATCTCTATATCAAATTAATGGTAAAAATCCCCGAAAAACTCTCACGCCGCGGAAAAGAACTCCTCGAAGAACTTGCAAAAGCCGAAGGTCAAAATGACAGTCCCAAGCCGATACCTCTATCACAGCTTGGAGATGTATAAACGTAACAGGACAAACTAAAAAGACCGTTCACAACGAACGGTCTTTTTTATTAAAATTCCAGAGGTAAAATCGGCATAACATGACCGTTCTTCATTAGCCGATAGCGAATGTCAGTATCGGGAAGAAACAAATCAATTAAGGAATATTCTGTTTTTATTTTATTGCCGGAACCGGCAGATATAGATAAATTACCCATAAGCTGTTCCATAAATGTAGGTTCGGGAAATTTCTTATACACTGTCTTTCTGTCTTCGGGAATATCCGCAAGGCTGCGGGCAATGCGTACCGCGTCATAAATACCGCCCAAACTGTCAATTAATCCGGCTTCCAAAGCCCGAATACCCGAAAATATTCTGCCTTGAGCGGCTTCTTCAACTTTTTCTATATCCATTCGCCGCCCGGCTGCGACCTTCTGCGTAAATATTGAATAGATATCAAGAATATTCTGCTTGTAACGCTCTTCTTCCGCTCTTGTTAAATCACGGTAGGGAAAAAGAAACCCTGTATATAAATCCGAATGTTCGCCGCGCATAATTACATCAGTGCTTAATCCCAGTTTGGCTGTAAGACCGTTATCATAAAGCCAGCTTCCTATTACTCCGATGGAACCTGTAATCGTATACGGATTGGAAACAATATGACTTGCGCTCATTGCAGCCCAGTAACCGCCGGAAGCGGCAACCTCTCCCATGCTGACCACGACAGGTTTTTTTTGTTTCGCGTAACGTACCGCTTCGTCAATATAATCTGCGGCTTCCGCGCTTCCTCCAGGGGAATTGATTCGCAGCACAATTGCGGCAAAACGTCTGTTATCTGCCAGGCTGCAGATTATGCGCGACAGACTGGAAGCGGACATTCCCATTTCCATATCCGTCTGACCGTCCGCATAAACAACCGCTATGGCAGAAGCGCCGAATCCGGCGTTTGATACAGAATATCTTCTGATTGCTCCTGTCAAACTGGTATTGGAATCACCGTACAGGAAAAAATTATTTATCTCTTCACCTTCAATTTCATTAACGGCTTCAAAAACCGCATCCGCCCTGCCGGTATGATCAACAAGATTTCCGGCTATTGCGCTTTTTGCCGAAAAAAGAAATTCATTGTTAATTATTCCGTTAAAAATTTCATCTGTCCAATTCCGCGCGTTAATTATTGTATTTTTAGAAAGAGTAAAAATATCATCAAGGTAATCGCTGTACTGCTTTCGATCAGCTGCCGATAATGAGTCTCTTGTATACATTTCCCCTGCGGATTTATATTCAAAATAGCGCAATTCCCTGACGCCTATTCCAAATTTTTCCAGCGTATTTTTTACATATCCTCTGCCCATTGAATAACCCATCATGGTTAATGTGCCAAGCTCATCCATTACAATTTGATCCGCCGCGGAAGCAAGAAGGTAGGTATCCATATCGGCATAACTGATAAACGCGATTATTTTTTTACCGGCGGCTTTAAATTGCACAAGCGCCGACCTTAATTCCCACAAATAATCACTGCTGCCCGCAAACGAACCGATATTAAGAATTATTCCGCGTATCCTGTCGTCAGATGCGGCTTTTTCGATCACTGCAAAAATTTCAAGCGGCTGCCTTGCCAAAGAAAAAAAGGTATTACCCTGTGATTCATTCAGGTTTATCTCCAGATACGCGCCGCGCACTGAACTTTGATTTGTGCAGGAAAAAAAAGCAAACACCGGTAACAATAAAGCAAAGATAAAAATTGATATAGATTTAGTCATAAGCGATCTCCTGTTTTAAAATTTATATGGTACGCTGCATATAGCGTACCATTTTTTACATAGGCACAATGAAAAAGCGGTTCCAGGCACCTATTTTTTCTTTTTTGGTTTTGCGGTTAAAAAATCCAGAAGATTATCAAGCCTGTATCCGGCTTTTGCCTGCGCTTTTGTCATTACATCGTAGATACTGGCTATTTTTTCTATTCTCTCTTCCATTGGCATTTTTACGGAAGTTTCCATCATGAAGAAAAGCGACGAGTAGAAAAGGGCATCTTCAAATCCTTCCTTATTGAACCACAAAACATCGTTAAAGATATTGATTCCCAAAATGCGCCTGAAATCTTCGTTATGGTAATTTTCATCTATAATTAACGCGGCAAATTCCGAAGGAGAAAATTTCGATCCGTTTTTCTTTGACTTATCCCATTCATGCAAAATATTTGTGCGGCTAAGAACAGCCCTGACAAGGTCTGTTATGCGCCATGCTTCGGCATCAGAGGCGCCGAAGAGCATATATGTCTGCCTGAGCTTGCGCCCCAGATCCCAGTGATCAAATATAAGGGAAGCGGCATGAATACCGGTCGCTTCTTTGCCGATTACCGAGCGCAGAATACCGAGCATACCGTAACTGAGAGCTATTGCGTTTAACAGCTGCCTTTCCGATAAACATTTATTAACGCGCTCAAGTAACGGTGATTGTATCGCTCCGCGATACTGTGATTTTTCAAGCATGTCTAAAATATTTTTTAGCCCGCTTATAAATGATTCAAATTCTTTCCATATTGTGTTTGTGTCAACAGCGGTAAATTTGCAGCTAACGCTTTTGCCGTTTTTGGCGGAAGAAGCCTGCGGAGTTACCGCAGGCTGTTTCGCCTCCCATGGATCCCATAAACCATCCGCTCCGCTGATAAACCTGGACGCGGTTTCTATAAACGCAACGGCAGGTTCTTTCAACGAATCAATAAAAGTTTTTTGGTTAATCGAGTCCTTCATGTCGATAATAAAATCCGCTTTTAATAATTCCATAAAGCGGTAATAAAGTTCGCCGAGGAAAATATCTTTTATCGCTGCATAAGGATCGGGAACTCCGCTTCCGTTTAAATCATTGTTTAGTCTTGCCCAGCGTCCTTTTACGTCATCTTCAACTTCGTAGACATCTATAAAAACCTGAGTCTCATATCCTTTAAGCGCGACAAAAAATCCGCTTTCGCTGATTGCCTTTGAAGAACGGACAAACCATAAATTTGACTTTTGTTCGCGCAGCAGGGTAAAGTATTGGCTTTCGCCGTGAATAGCCAGAGCTTCGCTTAATTTATCTCTTCGTACATTCGAAGAATGTGTTCCGCCTTCGCATGGAACCGGAGGATCACTTACATTGATCCAGCCTGATGTTTCGTAGTAGGAATTGTTGTAAAAAATCAGCGCCTTTTCGTCACGTCCGTTTATCCATGCACGGTTGGAATAAGCAAAAACATTTTCATTTACAGAGCCGCCGCCGCAGTAAAGGTCATAAAGCCTGAATTGCGCGCTGCCAGAAAAAAGAGCTCGCCGTTTCATGAGCGGGAAAATCTCATATTCATGGCGACTGACAAGGTAGCTGTCCGGAACTTCATCGCGGTAAGAGCGGCGGTATTCCATGCCGTATTTTTCTTCAAAGCCCTCAATTTGCCCATGACCGAACATCGGTAAACCAGGCATCGTAACAAGCAATGTACAAATGCCGAAATATTTATCACCCTTGCCGAATTGCGCCACGGCTGTTTCTTCATCAGGGTTATTCATAAAATTGACAAACCGTTTTAAAATTTCATGATCAAACTCGATAGTATTTTTTATGGTTGCGCGGTATTTATCATTTTCTTCGTTTTTAAGCATATTCATAAATGCCGAGTTATAAACACGGTGCATACCGAGGGTGCGCACAAAATAGCCTTCCATCATCCAGAAAGCCTCTGCAAGCAACAGAGTGTTCGGAGCTTCTGTTGCGCAGCGGTCAACCACTTCGCGCCAGAACTCGTTAGGAATACGGCGGTTAAATTCATCGGTAGTGATAGAATGTTCGGCGCGGCTCGCAATGGCTCCGCCTGTGCCTGGCGCAGGAAACCACAACCGCTGAATATGACGCTTGGCAAGCGTCATAGCTGCATCAAAACGCACAATCGAAAATTGCTGACACACGCCGATGATTGTGCGGATAACAGCCTCGCGCGCTTCAGGATTCAAAAAATCAATCTGCGCCGTATCATTCCACGGCATCGATGTCCCGTCATTGCCGTGATAAATGTAACGCGTCTCTCCAGTACGGTTATCGATCCGTTTAAAAACAACAGCGGCATCGCTGCGGGAAAAATAATGTTCTTCAATTTGAACAGTTATATCGTCCCTGCCGGAAAGATTGCCGCAGTTGTAGTTGTAGGTCGGAAAAGGAGGATAAGGAAGCTGTAAAAATCTATCTGGATGTTTGATCATCCATTTGCTGTCAATTCCTGTGTGATTTGGAACCATGTCGGAGCCTAGGCGGATACCGCGGTGCATACAGCGTTCGCGCAGGTTGCAAAGCGCTCCCCATCCGCCAAGTTCGCCCGCAATATCATAATCGTTCAAACTGTAAGCTGAAGCCGCCGCCTCGGGATTACCCGTCCATTGTTTTATCGTCTTGCTTGCCTGACTTCTCTCCCAAACACCGATAAGCCAAAGCCCTGTAAAACCGCGTCTTGCAAGTTCATCAAGCTCTTCATCCGGAATTTGATCCAAGCGGGTGATATCGCAGTCGTATTTTTGTGATAACTGAAACAGCCAGACAAGGGTGCTTTTTGCGATTAATACAGTCTTTGGCATCCAGTCCTGATCTGGACTGAACCGCTCGTATTCATCAAGTCCTGCAAAGCTCAAAACCTGACTTGGACCGGGACCGAAAAAACTTGGTTTGTCTTCTTCGTTCATAACATCAAGACTCATTAAAAGACGCGCCATAAATTTAGAAATCAGCAGCCCCCAATGACGGCGCATATAATCAAGCTGAGCGAAAAGCGAATCAGGATGAGCCAGCGCGGGAGATCGCAGGAAATCCCAAAGGTTCATTCCATCCGGACCAAAGGATGGCATCTCTTTAAAGTGCGCTTTTAATTCTTCGATAGCATCAGGATAAACGGTCTTTTTCGCAAGGTCTTTATCATCAAATAAAAATTTAAAAGGATTAAAAGCAGGGTTTAGATTCGCAAGAGAAAGAAGCAGCGTCTCTTCGATGGAAAGAGCGCGGCAGCTTTCGCCGTCCTCTTTTCCTTTCAGGTATTCACTGACTTTTTTCTCTCCCTTGTAAACAGAGCGCGGCGGAAATTGATTTGAAAATGTTTTTAAAAGACCGTCAGTTTTGTCTTCGCCGAGATTTGTATCAAGCCTGTTAAGCGCAGTTTCAAAAACATCACCCTGAACTTCTTCGCGGTACAGCGAAACGACAAAATGCAGAATTTCGTCAATTAAACCCATAGCATAAAGATGACCGGCTTTTACAAAACGCTCTGGATGAGCCGGATCCTGTTTTTGATTGAATTTATTGGCAAGCTCCCTGCACTGTTTTAAATCGGCAAGAACAACATTTCCGGTCAAGGAAAAAAGGCTGTCACTCAGGCTGTACTCTTTACGAACATCGCGGTTTATATGAAACTCCATCAAGGCTTTACGATTTTTTGCCCAGATAGAACTTGATTTTTCAAGCTTAGTAAGTTTTATTATAAACTTTTTCATAATGGCTCCTTTACAGATAACGTATTATAGTACATATTAGATTGATTGTCATGTAAAAAAGGTGTCAGTCACCTTTTTGGATTTAGGAGTGTTTAAATGAAAAAGTTAGCAACAATTCTCACTATGTTAGCGGTCGTTCTAATTATCGGATGCGATGCCCACAAAATTGGCAGCAGACAATCAGTTTATGACATGAGTTATGATGATGGGATGGCATACAATGGAAAAGCTTTCAGTACAGCAAACATCAGTTTTGCAGAAAGAGACATGTCAGATTTATACGCACAAGAAGAAATTTCAGAGGCCTTCCCTGTAAATGACTCTTCATCGGAATCCGCGATTATAAATGAGAATGAGCGAAAACTGATTAAACGCGCTAATTTCAGAATCAGAGTAGAATCACTTGAAACTTCCGATTCCTCCATTACTAACATGATGAATAAATATGACGGTTATGCGGCATTAACAGAGTTTGAAGAAAATTCGCGTTACTATTCGCTACGTATACCTGCAAATCGATATGAGACATTTCTATCTGAGTTGGAAGGTTTAGGAAGACTCATACGCCGTTCAGAGAATATTGAAGATGTAACGGTTCGTTATTACGATCTTGAAAGCAGGCTTGAATCTAAAAAAGAACTGTTAAAAACCTTTCAGTCATATCTTGGAAGAGCAAGAACCATGGAGGAGATTCTAGCGGTAGAAACCCACATTGCGGACTTACAGCGCGACATTGACTTTACAGGAACTCAGTTACGCGATTTAACTAATCGAATTGATTACGCAACCATCGACTTATACTTGCAAGGTCCTGTTACGCAAACTATTTATAAAAATGATACTTTTGGCGAAAGAATGAAAAGACTGTTCAGCGGTTTTGGAAATTTCCTTGCTTCTACAGCTGTGTTTATTCTTGGTTTCATTATTTACGGTCTTCCCATTATAGGGATTTTAATTCTTTTAATTTGGTTATTATTCGGCAGAGTTGGATTGATGAAAAGACTATGGCGATTAATTATGGCTAAAAAACAATAAAATCAAAGGCAGCTTTTCATAAATTGAAGTTTAGAAAAAGCTTGAAAAAAAATGAATACTAATTTATTACAGCAATCTATCCGCACCTTTGCAGAAGCAACCTTCTCCCGCTCCGGCGGAGCAGGCGGACAGAATGTAAACAAGGTGAATACAAAAGTAACATTAAGGCTGCGCCTGAACGAACTAAACGGTCTCTCTGAAACAGAATTGGAACGGGTTAAAACCTTGCTGGCAAATAGAATCACAAACGAAGGTGATATAGTTATAACATCGGATGAGGAACGCTCTCAACGAATAAATCTGGAAAGAGCATATTTTCGTATAGAGGCATTAATAGCCGCAGCAGCAAAACTCCCAAAAAAACGCAAACCAACAAAGCCGAGCAAAGCAGCAAAAGAAAAGCGTCTCCAGATGAAAAAGCGGCAAGGCTTGAAAAAGGCAGCGAGAGCGGAAAAATGTTTCACGTGAAACACTATAAGCGCCATTGAAACGGCGCTTATAGTCACATTAAACGACATAACGCTGCTAAAGCAGCGTAACGTCGTTTAATGTAGCGGTTTACGGAGCTCTGTTGCGCCTTTCGGCGCAACCGCTCCTACATTTTGCCTTCGGCAAAACGTCGTAAACCGCCATTAAGGACTTTTTTATACATCCATTTTTTTAAAAACGGCTGCCTTTGGCAGCGTTTTTCTATCATCATGAGCTGTTGTGCTTAGTTTGATATCTTCGCGACAACGTTTTCCAGATACTGTGTATTGTAAATATTCGAGAATAACAAAAAACCAAATATTTTGGGACATATGTACCTATATGGCGTATGCGGATAGCGTTGGCAGCGTCTATGCGATAACAATAGTTGTGTTACCAAGTCCGCTAAGCTTCGATAGTGTAGGTAAAGTTATATAAATAATAAAGTACAGCTGCCTGAACGAACTAGCAGACTCGTCACTAAACACTGTAAAAAATTCTGCCATTTAGCTGCCAAGGATTTACGCGTCCACCATATTGGTAAGGTTATTTAAAAAAGTATGTATTATGTTAAAACTGCCTCATTTATTTTTAATTCTAATTTCCCCTAATAATACAGTTCCTTTAATTATCAACTTTTTACCGTATTCATTATGTTTTTTGTTTTTGTTCGAGACTTCTCCAAGTATTGGAATAGCGTTACAAATTACATCGATATTACCGGACAAACTAATATTAATGGAACCTAATATAGATGAAACATGTATTACGGTTTCATCATTAATTAAGTCATCCTCAGTTAATGTAATTTTTGTTTCACCCAAAATATTTGTTATTGTCCCGCTGACCATCGGTCCCGATATTGTTCTGGTTGATAATATATTCGTGTATTCTTTATCTATATTTTGCAGTTGAGGTCTACTTTCATAATTTGCCTGGGAAACGTTACGTCCGTCTACGATTTTTTCCAGTATCATTAATTCAGTTTTTGTCTCAATTTTTTGACTATACTCCACAAGTCTTTCATATTCTTCAAGCGAAATTAAATTTACCGAATACTGAGAAGATAATTTTTCCGCGATTTTATTCTTTCTTTCGTCAATTTCAATTAATAAATTATCCATAAATTATTAATATCATTTTTTCATAACTCTGTATATAACAATTGCAGGTTTCCCAAAACTTCAGTTTTTGAGAAACCTGCCTTAGATTTAAATGAAAAAATGGACGCGAAGCTTATTAAAGTCCAAACACTAATCTAACATTTCTATTATTTTCTGCCCTGGAATGAAGAATTAAAGCTCCGGATTTTGTTTCCCATTTATAAGAATTTTGTAAATAACCATAATAAACGTGTTCCGGTATCTTCTCATTCTGTAAAATAGAAGCCATTAAAGTAGAGCGAAGTAATTCAACCTTGATTGTTTGGTTTTCACTTAACGAATACGGAGCGGAATAACGATTTGGCGCTCCAACGCCGCTTACAATACTTCCGTCAAATTTTATTGTGTAAGTATTATTTGTACGATCTTCTACAACAATTCGTTCAGACGGCGTGCTGTCGATCTGTATCTCAAGCAAAATAAGATCCTTTCCGATTACATCAGAAAATTCTTTAAAATTTGAATTGGTTTTGGAATTTGTACTTGCGCAGCCTGTAAGGCAGGCAACTGCTAAAACAACTGTAAATAACTCTTTCATAAAAATCTCCTTACTTTAAATGTACTAAATGATACATTAGGTTACATTAAAAATATATGAGTTTATTTCGTTTTTATGTAGTTTGTTCGTCATTGAAAAGCTGCGCTTGATTATCCGTTTCGGTTGCTTCTTCGGAAGGTTTTTCATTACTCGCGGCAGAGGCTTCGCTTACAGCTTCGTCTTCTTTAACGATTCGATCAAGACCTATAACAAAATCCGGCTTGTCAATGCTAAGTATTTTTACGCCTTGAGCAGTCGCTCCAAATATACGCACATCTTTTACTTTTAACTTAATTGATTTTCCCTGGCTTGTTATGCACATTATATCTTCATTTTCCAGTACGCTGACACAACCGACAATTTCTCCTGTTTTTTCGGTAATGGTGGAGACTCTCTGTCCGCCTGTACCGCGGCCATGTGAAGTATACTCGCTGTATTCAATACGCTTTCCAAAACCAAACTCGGAAATAATCAGCATTTTTTCGTTGTCGTCAACTCTGAGCATTCCGGTTAATTCATCGCCGTTTGCAAGTTTCATTCCTGTAACGCCGCGGGAAGAACGTCCCATTGTGCGGATTTTTTCTTCATGCGTACGAAGAGCTTTTCCCCTGCGAGAAATCAGCACAATTTCGTCCTTACCTTTTGTTAGTAACGCGCTGACTAATTTGTCGCCTTCGTCAAGTTTTATCGCGTTAATGCCTCTTGTTTTCGCGTTGACAAATTCGGATGTTTTTACTTTTTTCACTACGGCGCAGGCTGTTCCCATGAACAGATATTCAGTTTCGCTGAAATCTTTAAGAGAGACAATTGCCGTGATTTCTTCGTTTGGTGATACGGTGAGCAGGCTCTTTATGTGCGATCCTTTGCTGATGCGGCTGCCTTCGGGTAATTCGTGGACTTTCATCCAGTAAGCTTTTCCGGCGTTTGTTATGAACATGATGTATTCATGTGTGGATGCGACGAAAATCTGCTCGACAAAATCGTCTTCGGCGAGTTTCGCGCTCTGCATCCCCTTGCCGCCTCTTCCTTGATTTTTATATGCCGAAACAGGAACGCGTTTTACATAACCAAGGTTAGAGATGAGGATCATCATCTCTTCTTTTTTGATTAAATCTTCTATATTGATGTTTTCAACTTCGCCGGCGACAATTTCCGTGCGGCGTTTATCGCCGAATTTTTCGGCGATTTCTTTCGTTTCGTCCTTGATAACTCCGCGCAGTTTTTTCTCGTCAGCTAACAGCGATTTATAATAGGCGATCCGCGTTTTTAATTCAGCAAGTTCCTGCTCGATCTTTTCTACTTCGAGGCTTGTCAGTCTGCCAAGGCGCATTTCGACAATCGCTTCGGACTGCGCTTCGGAGAGTATAAAACGCTCCTGCAGTTTGAGGCGCGCCGTTGCGACATCGCGGCTTTTTTTGATGATGGCGATTACTTCGTCGATATTGGCAAGCGCGATGATAAGACCTTCGAGAATGTGGGCGCGTTCTTCGGCTTTGCGCAGCTCGTAACGGGTACGGCGCGTAACGACATCGACACGATGCTCAACAAAGTGGTAAACCAATTCTCTCAATGTGAGTAACTGCGGCTTTCCTTTAACAAGAGCTAAATTGATGACTCCGAATGTCGTTTGAAGCTGAGTGTTGGAAAAAAGCTGATTTAAAATAACTTTAACTATCGCGCCTTTTTTAAGTTCGATAACAATGCGGATGCCGTCACGGTCCGATTCATCATTTGCGTATGAAATACCGTCAATCACCTTATCGCGCATCAGCTGCCCGATTTTTTCCAGGAGAAGGGCTTTATTTACATTGTACGGGATTTCGGTAAATACGATTTTTTCTTTGCCTTGTTTTGTAGTTTCGACATTAAATTTACCTCGAACGAGGAGTTTGCCGCGGCCAGTTTTGTAAGCTTCTCTAATGCCGCGCCGTCCGAATATTACTCCTCCTGTAGGAAAATCCGGTCCCTGAACCAGGCGCATAAGGTCTTCGTTGGAAGCTTCGGGATTGTCGATAAGAGTGCAGATTGCATCGCATATTTCACCGAGGTTATGAGGCGCCATATTTGTCGCCATACCGACAGCGATTCCGCTGGAACCGTTTATAAGCAGGTTTGGAATGGCAGACGGCAGGATTGTCGGCTCAATTTCTGATTCATCAAAATTGGGGGCAAAATCGACCGTTTCCTTGTGCAAATCCTGAAGCATTTCATCGCCGATTTTCGATAATTTTGCTTCGGTGTAACGCATTGCTGCCGGAGGATCATCGTCAATGGAGCCGAAGTTGCCCTGTCCGTTAATAAGCGGATAACGCAGGGAAAAGTCCTGCGCCATGCGTACAAGGGCGTCATACAGCGATAAATCACCGTGCGGGTGATATTTACCCATTGTATCACCGACAATACGCGCGCTTTTCTTTGTTGCGGCTCCCGGACGTAAACCCAGCTCGTCCATTGCGTAGAGCAGCCGCCGGTGCACAGGCTTAAGACCGTCTCTGACATCGGGCAGAGCGCGGCTTACAATAACCGACATAGCGTAATTGAGGTAATCTGTCTTAACTTCGTCTTCTATAGCTATGGGGATTACTTTTCCCAGGGGCAAAGTATCAGGTAATCCGCCGGATGAATCAGTCTTAGCCATAAATTAGTTTAACATTTTGCCTGATTTTATTAAAGAGGTGTGGAAAGGATGTCCGTCACCTTTTAAAGTGTGACTGACACCTTTTTTTGGGGATGGGTTCAATACGACTCAATAGCAGAAGGTGTAGCTGTTGCTGTTCCATTACTGAAATTTGGATTTACTAAACCAGTACCAACAAGCCAAGACGGCGGCGCTACTCCTTCAAACATCTCTTCAAAATCGGCGGATGTTAAAATAGCTTTAGTCGTAATAATAAACCAAAAATTCCTATTACCTGATCCATTATAACTTACTAAGTTTCCGTTATTTTCTTTCCAAACATTAAGAGTCGTATTTCCATTTGTAATTTGAGATGTATATATTGTTTCACTGTTTAAATTTAAATCACGAGCTAGTATGTAATAATTCTCATTATCATCACCTTCAGCATAAACGTATTTACCATTATAATCACTTAAACCATTAATAGTTAATTTTCCGGCGGTCGGCGGTGCGTTGCCGGTTAGATTATCCCCATCGCAAGCTGTCATTGAAAGCCCGATTATTACTGTTAAAGTAATAATCCCAATAATTTTTTTAATGTTCTTCATAATAAGGTGACAGACACCTAATTGCCTTTTGTTTCCCTGTCGGCGATTGTTTGTCCAAGGTTTTTTAGTTTTTCTTTGAAATCGTTGTCGGTAATTGCCTCAAAACCGGAGACTGCTGGTTTTTCAAACGTGTTTGTTTTTACCTGAGGAAAAGGCTCCGCGAATAATATTTTTTCGACTGTTTGGGCAGCTTCTTCCGCCTGCATTTCGTTTGAAAATTCGTTGCGGCTAAGCATGAGTGATATTCCAGAAATATTAAGTTCGGGAAAACGATAGCGAAAGTCGTTAAGAATTTTACTCTGTTTTGTCTGAAGTATCTGTTTCCAGCCGGGATGATCCATTTCGATCTGCAAGATACCTTTATCCAGGTCTTTGATACGAGAGTGATCGGCAGCGGCGGCTATTCCGTTTTTTTCTGTTATGTCTGTCCATGAGTCAAAGAGTTTTGAATAGCCTTGCGCTTTTTTTACAAACCCTTCATCAAATAAGACTGATAAAATATCTCCTGCTGTTTTCATTACTTCATCATAACATAAAAATATATTTCTGAACGCCGTTTTGTTAACTGAAAAGGTCTTTAAATTAAAATCTGCCCTTTTTTAACATTATAAACAAGAGTATCTTCCTTTTGATAACGCTGATACGGCTCTTCCGGGAGAAAAGTATAAAACGCCTGATCGTATCCAGGCAGTACAGAAATAAATCTGCGGCGTTTTTCTCCGTCCATTTCCAAAAGAACATCGTCGAGTAACAGTATGGGATTTTGTTTTGTTTCACAGGAAAAAAGGCGCGCTTGAGCGGCTCTTAAAAGCAGAGCAAGAAGACGGCGCTGTCCTGTTGAAGCTTTTATCGTGAAGTCACTGCCGTTATGTGTAAATTGATAACGGTCGCGGTGCGGTCCTGAAAGGGAAAGTCCTGCAGCCATATCGGCGGTTCTGCGCTGCTGCAGATGGGAATGAATATCATCATCTTTCCATGATTGAATATAACGAATGGTAATGCCGCTTATTCCCGAAACTTCTTCGTAAAGTGAACCAAAAAGCAAAGAGAACTCCTGCGCGGCTTTAGAACGCTTTTCCATCAATTTTTGCCCATACATCGCAAACTGCGGATCTAAAGCGTCCAGAACGGAATCAGGACTGCCTGAGAGCTTCCCCTGGGCATAATCACGAAGGACTGTATTTCTGGATTTTAAAACTCGGCGGTAACGGCGAAAGTCATCCAGATAAACAGGATCATAAAGGCTTAATGTTTGATCAAAAAACCAGCGGCGGCGTTCGTGGTTTCCGCTGACAAATTCCATATCTTCATGACAAAAGACTATACTTGGAGCTATTGATAAAAGTTCTCTGCGATCTTCAGCTTTTTTACCGTTTATATAAATAGATTTTTTTCCGTTTTCAAATTTTACAAGTATTTTTTCATTGAATGATTGGGAGAGTTTTGCTTCCGCGGAAAAATCTTTTTCGCTGTTTTTGATAAATTCGTTATGCGACATTTTATTGTCACGTACCAATTCACTGTCGCGGACTGTGCGGAAGGAGGAAGCGTAAGCGCAGAAATAAAGTGCTTCCAGAAAATTTGTTTTACCCTGGCCGTTTTCACCTACCAGAAAAACATCTTTTGCGTCTGTAGATATTTCTGCATCAACCAAGTTTCTAAAAGATGTTGTTCTAAGTGAAGTAAAAAACATTTTTACAGCTAAATGTATATTGTGTCAATAATGACTACCGTAATATAAATTGCTGTAATCATGATTGCATCGGCATTACAATATGGAAAAAATCTTTTTCCGGAACAGGTTCAATTGTAATGGCTTTTGTAGCGCTGCTAAAACGAATCTTAATATCATCTTCTGTCATCACTTTAAAAGGCTCTTCAAGATATCGATAGTTAAGCGCAATTGTTACATCTTCGCCGTCATACTTGCAGGGAATTTCATCTTCTACAGTTCCTAGTTCGCTTTCTTCTGAGTAAACAGCCATTTTTCCCGCGGAAATACCGAGATAAATTCTGTGAGACTTTTTTTCTACCATTAACGAAACGCGGCGTAACGCGCTTATCATTTCATCGCGTTTAATAGAAAGGGAAAAATCTTGATTTTCAGGAATTACTTTTTTATAGTTAGGAAAGTTTCCTTCTATTAAAACAGAAGAAAATTGATACGAAGCAAAATTAATAAAAATCATTTTATCACTTATGGAAATATTAATTAATCCTTCATCTCCTGATCTTTTCATTATTGTTGTTAAAATTTTAGGAGGAATAATAACGCCGGAAAAATCTTTTATTTTTTTATCAGCTGATTTTCCTACAAAGGCAAGCCTTCTTCCGTCTGTAGCAACCATATTAATTTTATCTTCGCTTTTTTCCATAAAAACGCCGTTCATAAAATAACGTGTCTCATCATCTGAAACCGCAAAAACGCTTTGCTGCACCATTTCCCTGAAATCTTTAATTGGTAATTCAAAAAAATTATCTGATGAAACAGGAAGTTCAGGAAATTTATCAGAAGCCATGCTCTTTAATTTATATTCAGGTTTTTTTAAAGTTGTCGGTTTAATTACCGCAACATTATCTTTTTGATAAAATTCAATTTCGTCATACGGAAATGAGCTTATAATACCGAAAAATTTATCACCGTAAACGGTTGTGGATCCTTCTTCTACTACATTTACAGGAACTTCTGTCTGAAAATTAACTTTCATATCTTTTGCTTTTATGATTAATTTATCTTTAATTGCTTCAATATAAATATTTGATAATATCAATATTGCGTTTTTTGAAGAAATAATTTCCTGAGCTATGGAAATTTCTTTTAGAAGCACCTCTTTATTGCATGTAAACTTCATTTTCTTCCTCCTATTTATATAAATTTATATATATATAATAACAATAACAATAATCATACGAAATTGTGGATAACTCACTTAATTCCTTATCTGTTATATACTTACAGCCTTAATAAACTATGCATAATTGTACAGTTTTATACACAGTTTCCACAAGTAAGGCATATACCAGCGTTTATCCACAATATAATAACATCTTTTTCAATGTTTTGCACTAAATTCCTTTATTGATCTTTTAAGACTTTCCACCGTAGATTCCAGGGTAGGATCGGTCAGAAGCTTGCCTTTTATCTTGTTTATGGAATGCATTACAGTTGTATGATCCTTACCTCCAAAGTCCTGTCCTATTTCTGTAGTGGAATAATCAGTTATTTCCCGGCTTATATACATGGCAAGCTGACGCGCAAAAACGATATTTTGAGACTTTTTTTTGCCTTTTAAATCATTCGGAGTAAGACCGAAATTTTCCGCAACTACCCTGATAATGCCGTCCATTGATAAATTTGCCTGTCTTGTAGCGTTAAATACATTTTTTAAATGTCTCTGGGCTGTTTCTACAGTGATTGGTTTTCCCATAAGTTCAGTGTAGGCAATCAGATTGTTTAACGCCGATATTAAATCGCGTACGTTAGATGAAATGTTTTTACTCATTATATCTATAACTTCATCGGAGATTACCACGTTTCTTACCTGAGCTACCGATTTCAAAATGGCGCAGCGTTCCTCATAACGGGGAGGCTGAAGATCAGCTTTTACTCCAAGTTCAAAACGCGAAATAAGACGATCGGAAAACTTTTTTAATTCAGAAATGGGACGGTCGCACGTAAAAACAAGCTGTTTTTTTGCGTCGAGCAATGCGTTAAAAGTGTGAAATAATTCCTCCTGAACGCCCGGTTTGTCAGTAAAAAATTGAATATCATCTATTAAAAGAACGTCTGTATGACGATATTTATTTTTAAAAACATTCATTTTACCCTGACCGATTCCGTCAAGATATTCATTTAAAAAATTCTCCGAAGTGATGCAAATTACGCGGTTTTCTGAATTTTCATGGATAAAGTTGCCAATTGAATGCATTAAATGAGTTTTTCCAAGACCTACACCGCCGTAAATAAGGAAAGGATTGTAAGCCCTTCCCGGGTTTTTACTGATGGCTATAGCAGCATTTGCTGCAAAATTGTTATTTTCACCTTTAACAAACCTGTCGAAGGTATAATCATCCCTCATTTGAGGGTGTTTATCTCGCTTTTCTTTTGATTTTTGCGGTTTTATATGTGCAGACATTTCCTTTTTTTCGGATTGAACTGTATGGCTTTCTTTTTTTTCCGGTTTTTTTCCGGTTATTTCAAGTTCCAGGGCAAGTTCGATGCCAGAAATCTCTTTTAGTTTTGATTCTATAACACCCTGATACCGTGATTTAACCTTATCACGATGAAAAGAGGAGGGAATTCCTGCTACAATACTGTTATTACCAGCACGCAGGTATTTCATATCTGAAAACCAGCCGCTGAACTCCTCCTCCCCCAAGTCATTCCGCAGTTGGACTAGGACTTCTTTTAGAAACCTCTCATAATCCAAATCAGCCATTTTTTATCCTAAAATTTAATAATTACACATGTTTTCCACAATTATAGTATTCATAATACAGTCTATCAAGTAAATTTTATACAAATTTCTATAGCCTTTACTTAATATTTGATATGCTAATTACAGATAAATCGTTATCCTGTAAGGATTTAGCTATAATTTATTATCAGCGATTAGAATTCGCTGCATCCTCCTCTTTTATTATCATTATTTGTATAATTTTAACTATACTTATCCACAGGTTGTGCACCAAAATAAAAAAAACAAAACAATAAAACAGCGATATAGAAAGAGATTATATTTTAATTTAAAATTTTATGCAATAGGGTTTTTAAAAAATTTTTCTAAACAAATTCTCATTTTTTGTCAAAAAAATGTTAAAGACATTACTCAGCTTATCCACAAGCCGTATTTTATGAGGAAAAGCGCCTGGCACCTTTAATAAATCGCAGTTATTTCATATAATAGAAAAATGGCAGATAAAAATTATTCCGCACAAAATATTACTGTTTTAAAGGGGCTGGAAGCAGTCAGGATGCGTCCCGGTATGTATATTGGTACAACGGGCATAGACGGGCTCCATCACCTTGTTTTTGAGGTTGTTGACAATTCTGTTGACGAAGCCATGCAGGGCTTCTGTACGAACATCCTGGTGGTTCTGGAAGGCAATGACGTGGTCAGGGTAGAAGATAACGGCCGCGGTATTCCGATAGACATACATCCAACCGAAAAGGTCAGCGCATTGGAGCTTGTTATGACCAAGCTCCACGCAGGCGGTAAATTTGATAAAAAATCATATAAGGTATCCGGCGGCTTGCACGGTGTCGGTGTCTCTGTTGTAAACGCCCTTTCCGAGTGGTGCGAGGCCTATGTTCATATTGACGGAAAGGTTCATCACCAGCGGTACAAGACCGGTATTGCCGAAAGTCCGGCTAAAATGATAGAGCCCGCGGGGCTTCCCTATGTCTACTCTTCCAGCCGTCAGGGTACTGTAATTCGATGGAAACCCGATTCATCGGTTTTTGAGACTACCACGCACAGTTTTGACGCTCTTTCCAACCGGCTGCGCGAACTTGCTTTTCTTAACAAGGGATTAAAAATCACAATCCGCGACGAGCGGCTTTCTACGCCTAAAGTTCATGACTTTATGTTTGAAGGCGGCGTTAAAAGTTTTGTTGAGTACCTTAACGAAAATAAAACAGTTTTGTATAACGTTCCTGTTTATCTTGAAGGCACCCGTGATGAGGTCGAAGTTGAAATTGCCATTCAGTATAACGACGGTTTTAACGAGATAATGTTTTCGTTTGTAAATGATATAAACACCCGCGAAGGCGGCACTCATCTTGTCGGTTTTAAATCCGCGCTTACAAGAACGTTAAACGAATTTTTGAAAAAGTCAAAACATTCAAAAAAACTGGAAGAGTCGCTTTCGGGAGACGATGTGCGCGAAGGACTGACAGCCGTTTTGTCTGTTAAAGTTCCGAATCCGCAGTTTGAAGGTCAAACTAAAGGAAAACTTGGCAACTCCGAAGTGAAAGGTATTGTTGAGTCTTTGGTAAATGAGCAGCTTGAACTTTATTTTGATCAGCATCCTGATGTAATTAACAATATTCTGGAAAAGTCTGTGTTAGCTGCAAAGGCGCGCATTGCCGCCCGTCAGGCGAGGGACGCCACGCGTCGCAAGAACGCGATGGACAGCGCAGGTCTTCCAGGAAAACTTGCCGATTGTTCTGAAAAAGACCCTTCTAAATGCGAACTTTTTATTGTAGAGGGAGATTCCGCGGGAGGTTCGGCAAAGGGCGGACGGGATCGCCGCACTCAGGCTATTCTGCCGCTGTGGGGAAAAATGCTCAATGTTGAAAAGCAGCGAATCGAAAAAGTTATAACCAACGAAAAACTACAGCCGATTATAGCAAGCATAGGAGCCGGCTGCGGCAATGAATTTGACGTTTCTAAGATAAGATACAATAAAATCATCATTATGGCTGATGCCGATGTTGACGGCTCTCACATCCGCACATTGCTTTTAACGTTCTTCTACCGTTATATGACACCGCTTATTGAGCGTGGACATGTTTATCTTGCCATGCCGCCCCTTTATAAAGTGAGTTATGATAAAAAATCTTTTTACGCATACGATGATGCGGAAAAAGATCGTATACTTTCAGAGTCCGGCAAAGTCGCAGAGAAAGTTTCTGTTCAGCGTTACAAGGGGTTAGGTGAAATGAATCCTGATCAGTTATGCGACACTACAATGGACCCGAACAAGAGAAACATTATCCAGGTGCATTTGGACGATGTTCCGGAAGCTGAGCGCATTTTTACTACATTGATGGGAGAGGTTGTTCAGCCGCGCCGTGAGTTCATCGAAGAGAACGCGCTGCTTGTAAGCAATTTGGATGTGTAAAAACAAGAGGAAAATTTAGTGTCAAGAAGCGCGGTTAACGCCAGGGTTAAAACCTTAAAAAAAGAAAATGAAACCAAAAAAGCGAAGCGGAAAAAATTTATTATAATATGTGTTTTTGTTCTTGTTGTTATTGCCATAGCTGCTGTAACGGTATTTTTATTAAATCAAAATAAAACCGTCGTTATTGAAAGTTACAGCTACAGGGGACAAACGGTCTGCCTGTTGTCTGACGGAACATTTAATGCAAGTCTTGCACACGGCGTAACCAAAAAAGGAACATACGATAAAATAACCGAAGGCGGAACAGCATTGGTTTTTTTTAATGTTAACGGCAATAATGAAATCGGAATTATCGAAAACAGTACATTGTACCTGCCGAAAGAATGGGATGACGGTCATGGACACGGAAGCGCTTTTCCAAAGGAATATTGAGCCTTTTGTTAGATTAGCTATTTTACTGCTACTTTGTCTTGACATCGTTGGACGGAATGATGTTGTTAAGTTTTTTAAAAAAAATAAAAATTTTTTTTAAAAAACATTGACAAAAATAAATTTTGATGTAATATTATAGATGTGGGGTTTGAATGTTTTTTATACATGCCCCGCTACCTCATCGGGGTTTCCCGATTTCTAAAATGGGAGGGGCGGTCTGCCCCTTTTTTTTATCTCATCGAAACAGTATAATGGATTAAGTTATTAATTAAGCTGTGTTACAATAATCTCACTTTGAAAAATAAATTTGGAAACGAAATCGAATTACTCGCTCCTGCGGGAGATTTTCCGCGTTTAAAGACTGCGTTTTATTTTGGCGCGGATGCGGTCTATTTGGGCGGAAAAGAATACGGTCTGCGGGCAAAGAGCGGAAATTTTTCCGATGATGAAATAATAAAAGCTGTTGAATATACTCACGCGCTGCATAAAAAATTATATGTTACCGTAAATATTTTTGCCAAAAATGCTGATTTTGACAAAATAAAAAAATACGCTCTGTTTTTGGAAAAAGCAGGTGTAGATGCCGTTATTATTTCTGATCTTGGAGTATTAAATATTTTTAAGACGCAAACAAATCTGGAAATTCATATATCTACCCAGGCAAATGTTTGCAATTCTCATGCTGCGATGCAATATGTTAAGTTAGGCGCAAAACGAATAATTCTGGCTCGTGAGCTGCCTATTGCGGATATCAGCGAAATTTGTGAATCTCTGGAAGGCAGAGCGGACATTGAAATTTTTGTTCACGGCGCTATGTGCATTTCATATTCAGGCCGATGTTTGATGTCAAAATATTTAACGGGAAGGGACGCTAACCGCGGCGATTGCGCTCATCCGTGCCGGTATAATTATGCATTGCAGGAGGAAAAACGTCCGGGAGAATTTTTCCCTGTTGTGAATGATGTTAACGGCACTTATATAATGAACAGCCGCGATTTATGTTTAATTAATAAATTAAATGAATTGGCTGACGCAGGCGTTGCGAGTTTTAAAATTGAAGGCAGGATGAAAAATGAATACTATGTCGGCGGTGTTGTAAACGCGTACAGACGTGTTATGAATGGTGAAAAATTTGATTATATGGAAGAATTGGAAAAGCTGCCTCACCGTCCGTTTACAACAGGTTTTACTTTTAATGATGACAACAAAGAATTTGAAAAGTCGGCGAAGACCATTTTAAATTATCAGATTGCTGCTGTTGTAATGGAAAACGACCAAATCAGAATTAAAAATAAAATTTCACAAGGAGATGAAATAGAAATTTTATCTCCTTCAGGCGTCAATGGAAAAAAATTTATTTTTAACGGCGATACTGTAAGAATTCCTGAGCAAATTGTCTTCATAGACTGTCCGTACAAGTTAGAAGCTTGCGATATATTATGTAAAAAGGTGCGCTAGTGAAAGCTGATAATCTAAAATAATTCCATCTGTCCAATTTTCTTTTCTTCAAAAATTCCCATATACTCAAATAAATTATCAATGCCAAACACGATATTATGTTTGGCGCAAGTTGCGCGTAACAGCCTCATTAGCCTGTCATTATTATCGCTTGATATTTGATAATTATTGCCGTATTTTTTTTGATAGACGCTTTTTAAACCCGGAAAATGCTCATCAAGTTTTTGATAAAAATAATCACGGCTGCCTTCTCTTAATGTCATGCCGATTCCCCAGCAAAGGATTCCGTAAACGCCGGCGTCAGCGCAATACCCGGATAAACCGCGGATATTTTCTTCGGTATCATTAATAAAAGGCAGAAAAGGACAGAGCCACACAATTGTTTGTATGCCGTTCTTCTGCATTTCTTTTAGCATTTCGTAACGGCGTTTTGTGCCGCATACATTCGGCTCGATGATTTTGCAGAGGTTTTCGTCAGCAGTTGTAAGCGTTGTTTCAACAATACATTTTGCTTTTTTATTTATGCTGATCAGCAAATCCAAATCACGCAAAATTAAATCTGATTTTGTCTGAATTGCAATCCCGCAGCCGTGCCTGTCGATGGTTTCAAGACAGGCGCGTATGTTTGCAAGATTTTCGGGAATGGGAATATACGGATCGCTCATTGCTCCGGTGCCGATAACGCACTTTTTTCGTTTTCTTTTTAACGCATCTTCCAAAAGATCAGGCGCGTTGCTTTTTATCTGCACATCTTCAAAATCATGATTGATCTGATAACATTTGCTCCTTGAGTCGCAGTAAATACAGCCGTGAGTGCATCCTCTGCTGATGTTCATTCCGTTATGTGCATTAAGCAGTCCTTTCGCTTCTTTAAAGTGCATTGCTTCTCACCTGTAATCCACAATTTCCTGTTCAACGCCCTGTCCTGTTTCTTCTATGCGCTGAATTAAACCGGATAATCCGCAAATGGTTTTTGTATCTTCGCGGACTCTTTCCATTTGCTGCAGCATGGCTTTGGATAAATTTCGCGCCCATGGAAGATATTTATTAAAAGTTGAAACATCCATCTTTACCGGTATGACTGGCTTTCCAGCCGCTGCCTGCTGCGCAAAATCATAGACATGCTGTAAAATTAAAATACCGTCAGGATCCATGTCTCCCGCGTAGTACAAAGTAAAATTTGACAGCGCAAGAATTTTTATAAGAGCGACAACAGCGCGGTTTGGATATCCTCCCGCGTATAAAAAACAATCATACTGAAGATGCCTGTTGGCGTTTGTTTTTTGAGGAGTTGCAAGCGCGTAAAATGTTTCCTTGTTTTCAATGATAAGAACAGTTTTTTCTTCCTTCCCTTTTGAAAACTGCCTGAATATTTTTTTTATCACTCGCTGCAAACCGGCGGAGTATTTTTGATTGGCTGTTATAGGTTCAATATAAGAAATATTTTCTATCGTTTCAAGAGGGAATCCGATTATATGGCCGTTTTCGTTTACCAGCGGCATTTGATTGTTTTTATACTCAATAACAACTTTTCCGGAAATTAAAGTTTCGGGAAATGAGCGCTGCATGAAAGTAATGTCCGGAACTTTAATTGTTTTTTGTAATCTTGTAAAAAGATGATGACAAAATGCCGGAAGGTTTTCCAGATGCTTTGAATCCTGATAAAGATGGATCGACAGCGCGCGAGAAGTTATTTTTTCCATCTGCGAAGGATTAAAATGAAACTCCAGAAGTTTAACAAGGTCGCACATTATTTTTTGATCAAAGCCCTGTCCGATTTCGCGTAACCCAAAATGATGAGAAAGAAATTCCAAAAGCGTGATAACCTTCTCCGCCTGAGCTGTATCGCCTTTTAGATTTCCGAATATTTTTCCAAGCTCCCGGACTTTATCGCGGAGCATCGCTCTTGTTTTCTCCGCTTCATCTTTTGGAAAAGGCTTTCCTGCTTCCATAAAAAGTTTCTCGAAATTTTCACAGCTTATTGTCTTTAAATGCTCGTTTTTGCTGTGTTTTTCCCAGCGAAGGCGCACAACTTTTTTACGTTCCAGTGTTTCAGCGGCTTCCAGATAAGCTTCCTTTTCATTGGTATGCGCCGATTCAAAGTCCGGAAAAAATATCGAGGAGCGGATACGAAGGCTTCTTCGATCTTCCTGTGAGCCTGATGCGGCTATAAAATAATGGCTAATTAAAGTGTCGATGATTTTCTTTTTCCAGAGATTCATTATTTTATATATTTTTCTATAAGAGCCAGTGTTTCGTCAAATTCGCTGTGCAGTAAATGTTCTGCGATGGAATTAATTAATGCCTTGGTTTCATGCGACCATTTTTTTTCGTGCAGTTCGTTCAAGGCGGTTTTTGCCGCCTTCTTGTCTAGCGCTCCGCATGCTTCTTTAATAATTTTCAATTTGTCATTTAACATGACAAGATTCTCTTCCGAATCTTCCTTTGTTTCCTCTTCGGCATTTTTCAGTTTTATTTCATTTACAACCTTGTTCAGCAGTTCAATAAATTCGCCTGTTTCATCCATTATAACGTTTATATCATTTTCCCTGCCTGACTGTTCCAGCCTTTGCGCCTTGGAAGAAAGCTCTCTTTCGCCGATATTCGCAAGAGCGCTTTTCATGGCATGAACATTGATTATATACATTTGAAGATCGTTATCATCGCGGAGATTGTTCCGAATGCAGGAATTAATTATATTTAGCGATTTTTCCGCATCCCGCGCAAATATTTCAGCTAGCTGCGGATCAACCGCTGGATGTCCTGTATCGAAGCCGGATTTTTTTTCAAGTTCGGCTTTTTCATTTTGAGCTGCTTCTATTACTTCCTTCGGCTGTTTGTCCCGGATCAATCTGTTAAGTAAAACATTTAACTGACGCAGATCAATTGGTTTGGAAATAAAATCGTCAAACCCGTTTTGCAGGAACATATCAACCTGACCGGCTATTGCGTTAGCTGTCAATGCAACAACCGGACGATTGTATCCCATCTCGCGTATCCGCTTCGTAGTTTCCATACCGTCCATTTTGGGCATCATGTGATCCATAAATACTATGTCATAACTGCCGGTTTCCTTAATTTTATCGATTGCTTCAAATCCGCTTGTTGCAAGATCTATTTTTAAACCGTATGGAGCCATAAGACCTTTTGCGACGTATAAATTTGTTTCCACGTCGTCAACAATTAAAATATGCCCGTAAGGCATATATTCATGATTAATTTTTGTTTTTTTAAACTGAATTGCGTTATCATGACGGAACTGTTTCAGGTTATTTGCCATTTCCCTGCCTAAAATTCCGCGGATTCCGATTCCGTCAGTTTTTTGCGGCAGACGCACAGCAACAGTCGTGCCTTCGTTTATCGCGCTTTTTACATTTATTTTACCGTACATTAATTCCACCAGGTTACGCGTAATGGTCATGCCAAGTCCTGCGCCTTCTGTTGTGCGGTTTGCTTCCATGTTAAAACGCGTGTATTCATCAAACAGCTTGCTTACCTGTTCCTGCGTCATGCCCTGTCCTGTATCTTTTACAATAAAAATCAGCGTAACAACAACAGCTCCGCCGCCGCGGCCTATGCATTCGGTATTCACAGAAAGGTTAACTTCGCCCTTATCTGTATATTTAAACGCGTTGGAAAGCAGGTTATTTAAAATTTGTTTAATGCGAAGATCGTCGCCTACCAGCGTTGCCGGAATATTTTCATCAATATTAATGTTAAATTCTATCGGCTTGCTTTCGTAACGTATGTAATTTAACTGTATGATATCGTTAATAAGATTTGCGACTTCATATTTAACGGGAGTCAATTCAAGTTTACCGGATTCAATTTTGGAAAGATCCAGAATGTCATTTATAATGTTTAAAAGTAATTTGCCGGAATTATTTATTTTTATAAACGCTTCGCTTGTCGCCGGAGGATGAACCGAATTTTGCATTTGGATTTCCGTCATACCCAAAATTGCGTTTAACGGCGTGCGTATTTCATGGCTCATTGTAGCGAGGAAATTGCTTTTTTGCTGCGTTCTCAGGTCTGAGTTCATTTTGGCGCGTGCTATAAAATATAACATTATGCACAAAGTGCCTGCCAATAATAAACCAATAATAAAAAGAAATATACCAAGGTAAGTTAAGCTTATGTAATATTCATTTACAGGGATTACAACGCCAAGATACCAGCCGTGTTTAACTCTTATAAAATATACAATTTGATCATTAAACATGTTTTTTATTCTGCGGTAAAATACGCCGCTGGTCATTTCCAGTTCGCTTGATATGTATGCGATATTGTTTCCAATTCTGTTTAACCTTAATCCGATGGAATTTCTGTCAGGAAAAGCGAGTATTTCCAGTTTATTATTTAATAATATTCCGTAACTTCCTTCTGTTAGTGTTATGTTTGAATGATCCGAAAATCTGTTTAATTCTAAATCAAGACAAATTACGGCCAACGGCTCGTTTTTATTACCGATTAATTGCGAAAAAGTTAAATGAAGGCTCCCTGTAGAAATATTTCTGAAAGGTCCTGTAATAGCGGTTCTTCCTTCGGCATTAACAGCCTCATTGTACCACTCAAGATCATTTATCGCGTAATTGTTGGGCAGCTTTTGATTATTCCCTGACAGATATACGCCTCCCCATCTGTAAAAATATCCGTGAACATCGTCTAACTCTCTTTTAAACAAATTGTCGGTTGAGCTGAAATTTACAATGCTTTCCAGATACTCTTTAATTGTACTTTGGCTTTCGCCGCTGATTAACATATTTTCTATCATTCCCGAATAACCGTTTAATAATGTTTCCGGTTCAAGAAGGTTGGTAATTAATTTGGCTTCTGTAATGGCAAGCGCGTTTTCCGCGTCTTTGGCGAGATGTCTGGTTTCTGTCCGGCTGGCGAAAAGGTAGCTTGATATGCCCATAATCACAAATGCGATTACAATGATTAACATTTGTGTATAAACTGAATTTGATGTCCGGTTTTTTTTTAAAACTGACCGCACAAAGCCCCCGTTATCTTCAATATGTAGCTTAAAAATATTATACGACACAATAGCAAAAAATGGTAAAAAATATTGTTAAATGAGACAGTTACAAAACCAGCCGAGGTTTGGAGCAGGCTTAAAATTGTGAATTAACAAGGTCAAGCAGCTCTGGCGGTGAAAATGGTTTAGAAACAAGACCGACGGCTCCGAGTTTTTTGCTTTTTTCTTCGATGGAATCGCTTTTTGTACCAGTAAGAAAAATTACCGGAATGGATGACCAAGAAGAGCTGGCTTTCAGCCTTTCCAGCGCATCAAATCCGTTCATTTCCGGCATTTCAATATCCAGTAATATTAAATCCGGTATTATTTTTTCCAGGAGAGTAAACATTTTAGCGGCAGACGGCAGAGTCAGTATCCGAAAATAATCTTCTAAAGCTTCTTCTGCCATTGCAAGATTTGTATCACTGTCGTCTACGATATAAATTGTCTTCAAAATATATAAAATTCCTGTCCTAAACAGATTATTGCCTATATTTGGTTTTGTCAATAATGAATACAAGAAAAAATCAGCACATTACTTATTCTTAATTTATAATGAAGTGAGATATTTTAAATGATGGAGATAATTTTAATGAGTTTGATCCGTATACTCATTGCATCAAGACATGACGAAGATCAAAAACGTATTCTTGAAGCTCTGCCCGAACAGACGGGATTTTTAATAATGGGTATAGTCCGGGATGAAACCTCTGCTATTATAAAATCAGAATGTTTAAAACCAAACATACTTATTCTTGATTTTAAACTGTCGGAGATTACAGGACTTGAATTTGTGCGGATTATTCGCAGAAAATCGCCGTCTACCGCAATAATTATTCTTTTTGATTATATTGATGAAAAACATGATTTGCCTGCAAATCTGGCGTTTTTTAACGGCATAGCGGGGATTCTGCTTAAAGATTCTGATATTGATAAACTTGCGCATATTATTAAAATTATATTTCTGGGAGGCTGTTATATTAACTCTTCCATTGTAGTGAAGATTATCAATTCGACTGCGTTATTTTGCAGGTTTAATGAACAAACAGAATGTAATATTTTTTCAACCATAGAGCGCAGTATCCTTATGCTTCTGGCTCAGGGGTTATCTGACCCTCAAATCGCCGAGGAATTAAATATCAGTAAGGGAACGATAAGGAATTGTATAACAGAAATGAGGCAAAAAACAAAAAAGAAAAGCCGCATAGAAATTGTAATTTATTCGCTGGTTTCCGGTTTAATACATAGTGATCATTTTTATATATGGAAAAAGAATCAATTAAATGATATAATAAGCCTTGGTAAATAAATCGTGCATTAACAGGAGTATTAGTTATGAATAAACCGAATAAACATTTTACTTTAGTTTTTCTTTCGGTGTTGATTTTTGTTGTTTTATCAGGCTGCGCCAGTCTTATAACCCGGGTGAGTATCAGCTCTTACGGCAATTTATCATCGGTATTACTCGGCGGCTCAATTTCTTTTAGGGCATCCGGCCGCGAAATTGTTTGGACAGTCAGTTCAAGAAGCGACGGCACAGGAGCTGTAGCAGACGGAACTTTTATTACCTCAAATGGAGTTCTTACGGTAGCTTATAATGAAACAGCTTTAATTATCTATGTAATTGCGACATCCGCCAGGGATGATGTTTCAGCTGTCAGGCAGGTAAGAGTTGTCACTGTAAGCGGAGTAAATATTACCCCTGCAAATCAAGTGATTCCTTTGGGCAGGTCTGCGCAGTTCAGGGCGCAGGTTTTGGGAAACAATCAGCCTGATCATGCCGTAACATGGAGAGTAAGCTCAAATGCCTCGGGTACCGGATCTGTTATGTCAGGAACCAGTATTAATAGCGACGGAACGCTTTCTGTTTCCGCCAATGAAACATTTAGAACGCTTTATGTAATCGCCACTTCAGTGGTCGATCCAAGAGTATCAAATCTTGTTTCTGTTACAGTTGTAGTTCCGACCGTAACCAGTGTGTCTGTCGGACCTGTAAACCAGTCTGTAAGAGCAGGTAGCGTTATTCAATTCAGCGCATCTGTTACCGGAATGTATGATCCTGTCAGTACAGTCACATGGAATGTAAGTTCCAATGCGGCAGGCACCGGAGTTGTAACTCCAGGAACTTCAATCAGACCAAACGGATTGCTTACTGTTTCAAATAATGAATCTTTATCAGTTTTATATGTTATCGCAACTTCTACTTATGATCCTTCCAAATCCGGCAGTGTTGTTGTTTCTGTAATACGTCCCATTGTGAACAGTGTAATAGTCAGTCCTTCAAATCAGGCTATTTCTGCCGGCAGTATAATTCAATTTAATGCGCAGGTTTTCGGAACCAACGATCCCAGCACCGAAGTAACATGGAGAGTAAGCTCAAATGCAGCAGGAACAGGAACCATAACTGCGGGAACCGGCATAAGCGCCAACGGATTGCTTACAGTTTCCCCTAACGAAACCGCGACAATGCTTTATATCTTTGCGACATCAGTTTTTGATCCTACAAAATCAGGCAGTGTAATTATTACAGTCACTCCGGCTGTTACTGTGCCGGTAACGCCAACTCTTCCGGTCGTAACAAGCGTTTCTGTTTCTCCGCCGTCTAGAACAATGAATACAAACGAATCGCTTCAGTTTACCGCAGTTGTAACAGGAACAAATAATCCCGGAACAGCAGTAACATGGAGAGTAAGCTCGAATGCCGCAGGTACAGGAGCTGTTACTGCGGGAACCAGTGTAAACGCAAACGGATTTCTTACAGTTTCCGCAAATGAAACCAGAACCACACTTTATGTTATCGCGACATCAACGGCAGATACGACAAAATCGGGCATAGCGACAGTCACTGTTAATATGCCTCCTGCAGTAACCGGTATTACAGTTTCTCCGGCAACGCATACAATGGGTACAGGGGAAACACGCCAGTTTACTGCAGCTGTAACAGGAACAAATAATCCCGGAACAGCAGTAACATGGAGAGTAAGCTCGAATGCCGTAGGTACAGGAGCTGTTACAGCCGGAACAAGCATCAGCGCAAATGGACTTCTTACAGTTTCCGCCAGTGAGACCAGGACTACTCTTTATGTAATAGCGACATCAACGGCAGATACGACAAAAACAGGCAGCGCGACAGTTACAGTAAACATACCTGCGACAGTCACGTCGGTAACCGTCAGTCCATCAAGCAGGACAATGGAGAGAGGCGGCACTCATCAGTTCAGCGCGACAGTTACAGGGACAAATAGCCCAAGTACAGCAGTAACATGGAGAGTTAGCTCGAATGCAGCTGGTACAGGCTCAGTAACGTCAGGAACCAGCATTAACACAAGCGGACTTTTAACAGTGGCAGCCAGCGAAACCAATACAACTCTTTATGTAATAGCGACATCCTCCGCGGATACGACAAAGTCAGGAAGTGCGACAGTTACGGTCAATATACCTGCGCCGACAGTCACGTCGGTAACAGTCAGTCCATCAAGCAGGACAATGGAAAGAGGCAATACTCATCAGTTTAGTGCGACAGTTACAGGGACAAATAGCCCAAGTACAGCGGTAACATGGAGAGTAAGCTCGAATACTGCTGGTACAGGCTCTGTAACGTCAGGAACCAGCATTAACACAAGTGGACTTTTAACAGTGGCAGCAAGCGAAACCAATACAACACTTTATGTAATAGCGACATCCTCCGCGGATACGACAAAGTCAGGAAGTGCGACAGTTACGGTCAATATACCTGCGCCGACAGTCACGTCGGTAACAGTCAGTCCATCAAGCAGGACAATGGAAAGAGGCAATACTCATCAGTTTAGTGCGACAGTTACAGGGACAAATAGCCCAAGTACAGCGGTAACATGGAGAGTAAGCTCGAATACTGCTGGTACAGGCTCTGTAACGTCAGGAACCAGCATTAACACAAG
>Ga0209755_10001147_pt1 | contig 43419 bp, 30 predicted proteins | sample TergutCo191P1_FD_187301 | JGI IMG/M metagenome (GOLD analysis project Ga0209755, IMG submission 187301) | Cornitermes sp. P1 segment gut microbial communities from Petit-Saut dam, French Guiana - Co191P1 (SPAdes) (version 2) | ecosystem: Host-associated > Arthropoda: Insects > Digestive system... | reverse complement strand
GTTCGCCGTACTCAAGCGATGGCGTGGTATCGCCACCCGTTACGCAAAACATACAAAATCTTATCTTGCCGCCGTTCAAATCGCTTGCATTTCAGGCTGGAATTAATACGCTATTGTCGACACTGCCACAGGGAATGACTATCGCCTTACGCTTACCGCAACAGTTTTCCGCAACGGAACAAGCGAAACGGTTACCGCAAGCAGAACCACACGCGCTAACTAAATATGCGTGAATTAAAAAAACGGGAGGTTCAAAAAATGAACAGAAAAATTAATTTGTGCATTGTACTAACTTTGGCATTTATCTTGGGTGTTTTTAATGTTATGCTTATTGCACATCCGGATGAACTACAATTCGTGGAGGCAGATGAAATATCCCAAATTATGCCGCGCACGGAAGACAGCTTGAATTTGATGGGTACAAACATCTCCAAGTCAATTTCAAATGTATCAAGAAGCGGGGATTACATTGATGTAACTGTTTCTCTGGATTCAAACCCCGGAGTATGGAGCTTTATGACAGATTTGGTTTTTGACGAAACGGCACTAACGCCCGTTTCAATAACAGAAGCCGGCGGCTTGCAAGATATGCAGGTTGTTTTGCCCCCTGTTGACGGCGGTCGATATTTCGGACGGTTAGTATTTGTGGCATACAGCTTTGATATATCATACGAAATAGGAGCGATTGTCACGGTAAGATTTAGGGTAAATGATAGCGGCAACCGTGCGTTGCCTGTTGCCATTGGATACCTCGATGTGACAACCGATGACGGGTTTGGCGGGGTATCAGCAGCCTATGTTTTTGCAAACAATGAAATACTGTCCCAACATGGTATTCAAGCGTTTGGAGAAGCAGCTGTTGCACCATTCAGCACAACACCAAGACCGGGCGGAATTTTGATTGGTGATGCCAATAATGACGGGCGAATAACCAGCGCGGACGCAACGCGGATAGCACAATACGTGACAGGTCAAAACCTTGAAGACTTCAACAGACGTGCCGCCGACATAAACGTAGACGGCATGATAGAGCCTTTTGACGTTACCCTCCTCGCAAGATGGCTGGCAGGGCATAATGTGGTGGCAGGGCCTCCGCAAAACAGTTTGACCATTATCCCGCACGACAATTACGGCAACCCTGTATATCGCGCACAAATACAGGTTATCGTCAATGGCACTGCCCGTCCGATAGAACAACTGCACTCCGGCATTATTTCTATCCTCAACATCCCCAACGGAGGCAATGTTCGGTTTTATGTAACTGCGGAAAGCGGGAGTTTTTCACGGGAAATACCTAGTTTCAACTTTAATAACCATGGGGTACAAGTTGTTCACTTATCCCCGCCTATTACGGTTGGTAATGTGTCCGCTTTTAGGGGCGGGCTTGCGCGTGTTCCGATTATGCTTGATATGAACCCCGGGCTTACGAGTCTTAGACTGATGGTTCGTTTCGATGAGACAAAATTACGCATCAACTGCGCTGGAGATGTAGTTAATGGTACAGTATTGCGCGATTTTATGTTTCCGGGACTTGACCCTTACTACCCGGTTAGAAGCGGATTTATTTTGCTGTGGTTCTTGGGTCATAGTGATTCTACAGGTGTATTGTCAAATATGTTCTTTACAGTTTTGGACAATGCATCTTCGGGAGACGCATACGTGAGGGTTTATTTCCTGGACGCAAGCAATAGCGAGTATGACCAGATAACATTCCCCCCGGTATCCGTGGGACACGTCACTGTACGTTAAGTTAAACAACGCGAAACAGATTTCTCTGCCTTGTGCTTGTTTACACAAGGCAGAGAAACTGTACCAAGGAGCTTAAATTTTATGGTTATACGTACAAATATATCCGCAATTAACGCGCGCAGAAATTTGAAGCCCCTTGGTGCGGGGCAGTCGGAGGCGGCGCGACGGCTTTCAAGCGGTTTTCGTATAAATTCTGCAGCGGACGATGCCGCAGGACTTGCCATATCCGAAAATATGCGGGCGCAAATAAGAGGGTTAGACCAAGCATACCGTAATGCACAAGACGGCATTGCTTTAATTCGTACTGCCGAAGGCGGAATAGCAAGCATAAATGAAATGCTTATTCGTATGCGCGAGCTTGTTGTGCAAGCCGCCAATGATACATATGTACACAAAGTTATCTATTACGAAGACGGCACATACAGGGTTCATTCCAACAGGAAAAAAATTCAACCGGAGATTGACCGGCTTGTGCAAGAAATTGACGCGCTTTCGCAACGGGTGCAGTTTAACAACCGCACTTTGTTAAGCGGGAATTACGCAAGACATATTAATCAAAATGCAATTATTCTACCAACTTCGCAACAGCTTGCTAACGAGGTTACGGCATTGCTTGCCCCCGCCGCGCAAGCAGAAACGGTTTCGCCGTTTAATACCCCGCCTGTTCCCACGGAAATAATTAATGCCGCCAATTTTGCAAACGGAGTTAGCGACCCGCCGGATATGTGGGAGGTAAACTCTGCGGGTGTGCTTGTTATCGGTAACATAGGCTTTGCCGGTCATGTGATTAAAATTGACGGCACGGGTTTAGCCGCGCTTGGGCTTACGAGCATTAGAGTGGATGACGGCGCGACAGCCGATATAATTTTGTACAACGTAGATATTAACACAGACTCCGGCGCGGCATTTGATATGCGAGAAGCGACGGTTAATTTGTGGCTTGCAGAGGGCAGTAATAACAGTATGATGACCTCCGGTGACGGGCGCGCCGCAATTGAAACAACCGGCGGCACAATACGAATAAACGGCACGGGTTCGCTAACCGCGCAAAGCAGTAATGACGGCGCGGGTATTGGCGGCGGAAGAGGGGAAGACGGCGGTACTATTATAATTGACGGCGGTAACATTGTCGTCAGGGGTATGCCTTATGGTTCGGGTGGAGCTAATTATACCGGTGCGGGCATCGGAGGGGGGCGCAGGGGCAATGGCGGAAATATAACAATTAACGGCGGAAACATCACTGCAACCGCAGTCGGCGGTGCGGGTATTGGCGGGGGCGGTGATAACGTTGTCGGCGGTAACGGCGGCAATATAACCATCAATGGCGGAACTGTCACTGCCGCCAGCTTCGCAGGAGCAGGTATTGGCGGAGGTGTGTCCGAAGGCGAAGGCGGAGTTATACACATTACAGGCGGCATCGTTTCGGCGGAAAGCGTGATGGGAGCGGCAGTTGGCGGGGGAGGGATCGGCAGCTTTAGTGGTGCAGGCGCGAATTTAACCGTTTCCGGCGGGCTTTTGGAAATAATCCAAGGACGGATTGGCGGCGGCGGCGGCCCTGCCACTATAATACCAAACCAAGGTAACACAATATACACCAACGGAAACATATCATTCGGCGGTAATGCGCCAAATATCCCGGGCGGCGTTTTCTGCCCTGCAGGAAATCCGCTTTCCGTTTTTCAAATTACATTTGATGGTGTTACATTAGAACCGTTTGAATCAGTTACTTTCATTTTATATGTAAACGGCGACTACAGAACATTCAACGCAATAACAGACAGCCTTGGTCAAATTTTTGTATGGCTTGCCGACCCACCAACAGACCCGCCAATACTAGTCCCGCCAAACGGCGGGGGCGATAACGGCAACGGCAACAATAATATCCCGCGCCCTGTATTACCGCACAAAATTCCCGGTACCGGTCTGTGGCTTCAAACAGGCGCGAACGCAGGGCAAGGGCTTACCCTGTACATAGAAGCAGTGGATGTTTTAACACTTGGGCTTCTGGATATAGCGGGTAGCCCCGTTATCAACGTTATGATGGAAAACGGATATGATATTTCACCGCTTCTGACTGTTTTGGACGCGGCATTAACACACACAAACACGGTGCGGGCAAACTTGGGTGCAGTGCAAAACCGCTTAGAATTTACATCCGAAAGCCTGTTGGTATCTTCGGAAAACCTAACAGAAGCGGAATCCCGCTTGCGTAATGCGGATATGGCGCGCGAAATGATGTTTCTTGCCGGCATTAATGTTCTGCAACAAGCCGCAATTTCCATGCTTGCGCAGGCAAATCAACTTAATAATTCCATACTGCAACTGTTGCAGGATGTGTAAGACATTGCCTTGATGGGACAGCGTCCCTCAAGGTTTTTTTAATTTCCCTCAAAATTCATCGGTGCAAAAAATCACAAAAATCCTTGCAATGGTGCAAAAATTTGATATACTTTTAAATAAAGGATTGTTTTTGGTATTTGAGGTAAATATTTGTGAGAAAGTTTTTATTTTTTGTTGTATTAATAATTTTAATGTCGGGTGTTGCGGCGAATGCCGCGCCGCCCCTTAATTTGGACTCCCCCGCTGTTATTTTGGCAGAGCAAACCACGGGGCGGGTCTTGTATTCGCGCAACGAGCGCGAACGCAGATACCCCGCAAATTTAACAAAAATGCTTACGGCATTGGTTGCAGTTGACCATCTCGCGCTTGACGATGTAATTATCGTAGGGCAAGAAATTAGGGGAATGCCTGCGGGGTTTGTTGCCAACACGCATTTTGAGGGCGAAACCATAACCGTGCAAATGTTGTTAAATTCGTTGCTGATACGCTCTGCAAATGAAGCTGGGCGCATTCTCGCGCTTAATGTAATTCGGCAGCGGGACGGGCGATGGAATATCCCGATGGAACAGGCGAACAGTTCCTTCGCCGCTCTTCTTAATGAAAAAGCGCGGTCTTTGGGTGCGCGGGGTACTAATTTTAACAACGCATTCGGGCATCACAACGATAATCATTTTACAACGGCGTATGACCTCGCGCTTATCACGCGGGCGTTTATGGATAACCCTGTTTTGGCACAAATCGCAGGTACGCGTACTTTTGAAGGCGATAGCCTAAACGGCATAACCCACCCCGAGCCAAACGTTCGGGAATATTCTTGGACAAGCACAAACCAAATGTTACCCCACGGGCAACACGGGCATCCATATATGATTGGTGCGAAGGCGGGGTTTACAATATCTGCGGGACATATTTTGGCGGGCGCGGCAGAACACAACGGGCTTCAATTGGTCACGGTGGTACTTGGCGGAACAGATGCGGCAAGATGGCAAGATACGCGCCGTCTTATGGATTACGGTTTCGGCAATTTCAGCTTCCGCGAAATAGCCCGCACGGGCGATGATGTGAAAGACGTTCTTATAGAAAACCCGCGCCTTGGCGACAGCGAAACACTTACGCTAATTTTGGGCGAAAGCACCGCATCAGGCGAAAACGAAACCTTCACCGCGCTTGTAAGCCACGCGGAATACGCCGCAATAACCAAAACATTCACCTTCGACCCGCTACTGCTTGTAGAATTTGAAACCCCGCAAGAAAAACCAACCCTGCGCGCCCCCATAGAAGACGGCGCGGCAATCGGAACGGTAACATACAGCGCGAACGGTTTGGTGCTTTTTGAAATCCCTGTTCTGGCGACGCGCGCCGTGGAAGAACGCACCTTTGACAGCGACATGGACTATCACTTGGCGGCTATTTTCGGCAATATATTTTCGCGCCGCGCAATTCCATATTATTTCGGTATTTTTGGAACACTCTTTGGCATTTTTGGCATTGTTATTGCGGCAAAATCAAGCCGCAGCAAATACAATAGATACTAGTAAAAGGCAGGTGTTGTATGTTAAAAAGCATGACAGGCTTCGGGAGGGGAGAATGCATTCGTCATGACAGGCGGTTCAAAATCGAGTTGAAATCTGTAAATCACCGCTTCAGTGATTTTACAATTAAGATTCCACGATTTCTAAACCCGTTTGAAGACCGGATTCGTCACCGTTTGGCAAAAGACATTATTCGCGGCAAAGTGGATGTGTGGGTAAATTTTGAAAGTTTCACAGCTGACGACATTACAATTGAAATAAACGATGCCTATGCAGATGCCTATATGACAACGCTAAAGTTACTAAGCAAAAGATACGGCCTTGGGGATGTTCCCGTTGGCTTGCAGTTCGAGCTTCTGGCAAAGGCACCCGACGTTATTGTAAGCAACCGTTACGAAAATGTGTTGAACTCGGAATTTGCAAAAGAAGCAGTTTGGGAAGGTATTTCTGTTGCCTTGGAGCAGGCACTTAAACAGTACAATACCATGCGCGAAACCGAAGGCAGTTCCATAGAGAAAGACATCTGGGAAAAACACGCCGCCGCTTGCGCACTTGTTTCCGAAATAAAAAACCGAGTGCCTCGCGCCGCAGAGGAATATGCCACAAAACTGCAAGACAGAATTTGCGATTTAACTTCAAAGCTTGGCGGAAAGTCTGATGACAGCCGCCTTCTTACGGAAATCGCGTTGCTGGCAGACAAAACCGACATAAACGAGGAAATAACCCGCTTAGACAGCCACTTTACGCAGATGGCGGAAATGCTTAAAGACTGCGGTTCTATGGGGCGCAAGATGGACTTTCTTGTGCAAGAACTTAACCGTGAAGCAAATACGGTAGGTTCAAAATCCGTTGATGTCACCCTCACAAAAACCGTTGTCGAACTCAAAAGCGTAATAGAAAAAATCCGCGAACAAGTACAAAACATTGAGTAATAAACTGAAATTTTCAAAGGAGGTTTTTTATGAGTAGCTTGTCTTTCAAACTAATTAACGTAGGTTTTGGCAATACTGTACCTGCGGGCAGGGTTATTGCGGTTGTGGGCAATGACTCTCTGCCTGTAAAGCGCAGTGTTGGTGAAGCTAAGGAAAAGCAAATGCTGATTGACGCAACGCAAGGGCGAAAAACCCGCGCAGTGATATATGTAGACAGCGGGCACTTGGTTCTGTCTGCCCTGCAACCGGAAACTATCGCCGCGCGTTTTGAAAACGGCGCAGAAATAAGCGAATCGTAATTTATGGACGGTATGCTGGTGATTATTTCCGGGCCTTCGGGTTCGGGCAAAGGCACGGTTGTAAAACAACTGCGCCCGGAAGACGGGTACGCGCTTTCTATTTCCGTTACCACACGCAAGCCGCGTGAGGGCGAAACGGACGGGCGTGACTACTTTTTTACGTCCGAAGAAAATTTCCACAAGATGCGCGAAGAACACGACTTGCTGGAACACGCAGTATATGTTGGAAATTATTACGGCACGCCGCGCAAATACGTGGAAGAGCAAATTCAAAAAGGCAAAATTGTTGTGCTGGAAATTGAGGTTTACGGCGCGTTGCAGGTAAAGGAAAAATTCCCGTCTGCGGTGCTGATATTTCTTATGCCGCCAACCTTGCCCGAACTTGCCGCACGCCTTACAAAACGCGGCACGGAAGACGCCGTTACAATTGAAGCGCGGCTGAAAAAGACATTGGAAGAAGTGCCGCTAATCGACAGTTACAACTACGTTGTAATCAACGATGTCATACCCGACGCAGTGGCAAAAATTGACGCAATTGTTCTTGCAGAGCGAATGAAGCCGTTTCGTGCGGTTGAAAAAATAAAACAATTCACGGATAGCCAAAAGGAGATAATATGCTGACACCATCTTATTCACAATTAATGGATGTAATCAAACAAAACGAAAGGCTCGACAGCAGAGTAACCAGCCGTTACACGGTGGTTCTTGCGGCGGCGAAAAGGGCGCGTCAACTTACCGACGGCGCGAACCCGCTTACCTATGCCCCCACAGACCGCGCAGTTTCTATCGCGGTGAAAGAAATGAACGAGGGCAAATTGCGTTTGCGCGTGCAAGAAAACTTGCTTACCGAAGATATCGAGCGCGTGATAAGAGACAGGCAACATTACCGCACCGCCCTATCCAAGGACGATTTAAACGAAAACTTGAAGCAAGATTACGCGCCCGTGGCATACGGCATGGACGACAGCGATGAAGTTTTCCCCGCATTTGAAAAAGAAGAACCCGTTGTTGAGGCGGTTGCAAAAGAAGAGGAAGAAGACTTCACATTGTACGAAGACTCGGACGAAGAGCCGCAATTTAAGGAAGAATCTGCGGGTGAATAATTCCCGCCAAGATGGCGAGGAAATACACAGGGGCGAAAAAAATTTTGCCCTTGTTTGCGTTGACGTAACCCATACGGATGTGGATAAACTGTTCCACTACCGCATCCCAACCCAACTTGCGGATGCCGCGGAAATTGGTAAGCGCGTGTGGGTTTCTTTCGGGCGGGGAAGCGGGCTTAAAATTGGGTATGTGATGGGGTTTTCGTCCGCGCCCGAGGATGGCGTATCGCCCGAGAAAATCAAAGAGATAAGCAGTTTTTGCGACGATTTTCCTGTGCTTACAGCGCAAACGGTTTCCCTTGCGCACTGGATGCGCGAAAAATATTACACCACCCTTGCGGCTTGTGTGCGGGCGATTGTTCCCGCCGCGAAGAGTGACGGGCGGTTTCCGGGTACGCGGCGAAAACCGTCCAAGGCGGAAACTTCAGCCTGTTCCGTTGTTTTAACGGAGGAACAATCCCAAGCCGTTGCGGCGATTAAAACGGGTGACGGAACTACCTTACTGCACGGCGTAACGGGTAGCGGCAAAACCGAGGTTTATCTTCACGCCATAGCTGATGTTCTGGAAAACGGCAAACAGGCGATTGTGCTTGTGCCTGAAATCGCGCTTACGCCGCAGATGGTTGGGCTTTTCTCGGAACGGTTTGGCGCGGCGGTTGCTGTTACGCACAGCCGTTTAACACAGGGCGAGCGATTTCAGATTTGGAAGGCGGCACTTGGCGGCGAAATTTCGCTGATTATCGGGCCGCGGTCTGCTGTTTTCGCACCGTTCCCCAATCTTGGGCTTATCGTCATTGACGAGGAGCATGAGCATACCTATCATTCCGAAACCGCGCCAAAATACGATGCCCGCGAAGTTGCCATAAAACGTGCGGAATTATGCGGCGCGAAAGTTATTTTAGGTTCTGCAACGCCTTCGCTGGAGACGTATTACCGCGCAGAAAACGGCACGTATGCCTTGGCGCAACTCACCCAACGCGTAAACAAAACCTTGCCGGAAATTCACATAGTGGATATGCGTAAAGAAATTGTGCGCGGCAACACTTCTGTTTTTTCCGGTGCATTTCAGGTCGCGTTGCAAGAAACGCTTAACGCGGGGCAACAGGCAATTCTTTTTTTAAACAGGCGGGGATACTCTTCGTTTGTGTCGTGCCGCTGGTGCGGATTTGTTATGACCTGTGATTCGTGTCGCGTAAATCATACATATCACGCGGACAAAAACAGGCTTCTGTGCCACTACTGCGGAAAGGCAGAGCCTATGCCCGCGAAGTGTCCCGCTTGCAATTCGGAACACATTAAGCGGCAGGGCACAGGCACGCAAAGAGTTGAAGAAGAAATTGGCGAGCTTTTCCCAAACGCGAAAATTTTGCGCATGGATATGGACACGACACGCGGGAAATTCGGACACGCGAAAATTTTGGACGCGTTCCGAAAGGGCGAGGCGCAAGTTTTAATCGGCACACAGATGGTTGCCAAGGGGCTGGATTTTCCGAATGTTACCATGGTTGGCGTGGTTGCGGCGGATATGTCGCTTCACGCGGGGGACTTCCGTGCAGGGGAATACACGTTTCAGCTTCTTACACAGGTTGCGGGCAGGGCAGGCCGCGCCACAAGCACAGGCAGTGTCTTCATCCAAACATACAACCCCGAGCATTACGCAATTACGCTGGCGAAAGACGGAGACTACCACAAATTCTACGAATACGAAATGTCTCTGCGGCGCAACATGAATTATCCGCCGTATTCTCATGTTTTTTCCGTGATGTTCACAGGCTCTGCCGAGCGCGAAGTTATCGACGTTTTGCGCAAACTTTCGGCTATAATGGAATATTGCAACCGCCGCGACGGCAAAAACCGTTTCGAGCAGCTTGGCATTTCACCCGCATTTGTGTCTATGGTGAAAAAGCAGTTCCGCTGGAAATTGCTTGTAAAATGCCAAGAAGAAGCACCACTTGTCGCTTTTGTGCTATATTGTATAAAGAAGCTGCGCGAGAACGACCCGCTTAAAAATTTAACCACGCATTTAACCCTCAACCCTATAAATATGGAGTGAAACCAATGGGCATAAGACTTATTCGCAAAGAAGGCGACGATATTTTAAGAAAGAAGTGCAAAAACGTAAAGGTAATAACCCCTGCAATCGTAGAACTTTTGGACGATATGCGCCAAACACTGAAAGAACTTGACGCAGTGGGCATTGCCGCGCCGCAAATAGGAACGCTTAAACGAATCGCAGTGGTGGAATTTGAAGAAGATTTATATGAAATGATAAATCCGGAAATAGTAGAAACAGACGGCTCTCACGTATGCAACGAGGCCTGCCTTTCCGTACCCGGTCGGTGCGGCGATGTAGAGCGGCCATATGAAATTGTAATCAAGGCACTAAACCGCGAAGGCGAAGAATACACCTTCGACGCAGATGATTTCCTAGCCTCCGCAATCTGCCACGAACTTGACCATCTTGACGGCGTCTTGTTCACAGACAAAGCCACAAACATCCAAATGATAAACGAAGAACAAATGCGCGCCCGTAAACGCGCCCGCAAAAAACGTATGCAAGAACGCAAACTGCAAAAACGCGGCATGGTGCCGCGGAGGAGATAGTTTATTAAGACCTTGGGGCTCTGCCCCAAACCCCGCAAGCCTTTAAAAAGGCTTGACCCAAACTTTGATATGGACTAGTGATAAACTGCATGGAAATTTAAAAACCCGCATACGCGGGTTTTTTGAGTTGGATGATTTGAAAAGCGTTAGTCTTTGTCGGAATAAGGGCTGTCGTCAATTCCGCGTTTTTTGAGTCTTGCTACAAGTGCGTCAGTGCAGGGTTTACATATTCGTTTGAACCATGCTTTGTCTCCGAACCATCTTACCAGTTTCGGACTTGCTGCGTAATATGTGCGCGTAAACATACGCCCCGGCAACGATTTTGCTAATACATTGTCGCGGTAACGGCGAAGCGTCCACACTTCGGGGCAGTCATATGAGCCGTAAACGCAGGTGGCTACGTAGCAACCTTTTACCGTTGATGCCAAGATACCTGTGCCGCATTTTGGGCAGGGGAGCGTTCTCCAATTTTCTTTGCAGGAATAACAGTGAAAATGTGCAGGAACGGTAGCACCATCAAGTGATGTAGTTTGAAAAATATTGTTTCCATTGCAATTTGGGCAAATTAAATCTTGTTTTACATCAAGCTGAACGCGACATCCTGCACAAGTAACACTTTGTGCCATAATCATTTCCTCCTCTTTGTAAAGATTGATTACGATTCTTTGCAATTGTTAAAATATGCCACCTCCCGCTTTAATCCACGATTACTCCGTTACGGACAAAAAAATTTCGGCAACATCCACAGGACGAAGTGTTTTTTCTGTTCGCCCTGTGATTATGCCTTTTTGAATCAAAAAAGGTGTGCAGGGACGGCAGAAAAATCTGCCATCACCTTACACACCTTGGTAAATTCCAAGAAATATAATACGAACCTCGCCGCCAAAATACATAAACCAAAATAAAACACGTCCACACCCTGCACAAACACACCGAAAACAAACACGGCATTATTGAAACAGAAATGAAACAATGCTAAAATATGGCTTGTAGTGGCGGGCGAATGCCCGTGTGTGCTAGGTGATGGTTGGAATCCCTACACAAGCCGTGAGTTGTTTCTCAGACATCTCACGGTCACTGCATTTTGTTACAAATGCATTTTAGCATACTTGCACCAATAGGTGCAAATATTATTTAGCCACATACAATCGGCATATAGGTGAAAATTTTTTCAGAGAAGTTCGTGGAGGTTCAATATGAAGATAATATTTATGGGAACGCCGGCGTTTGCTGTACCGTGTTTGAACGCGATTGCGAAGCGGCATGAGGTGGTTGGCGTTTGCACCCAGCCGGACCGCCCAAGCGGACGCGGACATAAACTGCAAGCAAGCCCCGTAAAAGAAGCCGCGCTTGCGCATGGGTTTCCTGTTTTCCAGCCGGAGACACTGCGCCTGTCGGACGATAACGCAAAAGAAACCCGCGCCCAACTTGAAGCACTTGGCGCGGATATTTTTGTTGTTGCGGCTTACGGGCTGTTACTTCCGAAGGGCGTTCTTGCCATGCCAGCGCATGGTTGCATAAACGTCCATGCGTCCTTGCTTCCCAAATATCGCGGCGCGTCTCCAATTCATTCCGCAATCCTAAACGGCGACCCCGAAACAGGAATTACAATAATGCAGATGGACACAGGCCTTGATACGGGCGATATAATTTTGCAAAAATCCCTGCCAATCCCTCCAACCGAAACCATCACGGAACTCCACGACAAAATGACGGAACTGGGCGCGGAAGCCCTGCTTGAAGCCTTAGCGCAAATCGAAAACGGCACAGCCATCCGCACCCCGCAAGACAACGCCCTCGCGACCCACTCACCGCTAATCAAAAAATCCGACGGCGAAATAAACTTCGCAGACACAACCGAAAAAATCCTAAACCAAATCCGCGCCCTAAACCCTTGGCCCGGTTGCTTCACCACATACGACGGTGATGTTTTGAAAATATGGAAAGCTGAACCGTTTTGCGAAGCTGAAACTCCATCAAAAGATGGGGTCAAGGGGCAATGCCCCTTGCAGGGGCGTGGGGACGGAGTCCCCACGAACTTAATCTTCAAAACATCCGATGGCGCGATTAAAGCGATAGAAGTACAAGCGGCGGGCAAAAAAAGAATGTCTGCGGAGGAATTTTTAAGGGGACGGAAGCGATGAATGTTGTTTTGCACCAGCCGGAAATCCCGCACAATACGGGCGCGATTGGGCGCACGTGTTTGATGACGGGAAGCGGCTTGCACCTGATTAGACCGTATGGCTTTTTTTTGGATGAAAAATCGCTGAAACGGTCGGGGCTGGATTATTGGCATAAAATAAATGTGAGTGAACATGATAATTTTGAAGCGTTTGAAGCGGCGGCAAAAGAAAATTCTCCGCGTCCACGCTTCTTTTTTGTGGAAACATCGGGCGGAAAATTGTATTCGGATATAAAATTTGAACCCTATGATTATTTGATTTTCGGAAGTGAAACCGTAGGTCTGCCGCAAGAAATTTTGCAAAGATTCCCGCAACAAATCATTCGCATTCCCATGACAGGCGAAGAACGCTCGCTTAACCTTTCGGTCGCGGTTGGCATCGTGCTTTACGAATCACTGCGGCAAACGGGGTTTGAAGGGCTTTCATAAAATAGACCTGTCCGAAAACTCCGCAACGCCGCCTTGGCGTCATAGTCATTATCGTAAGTTCTCGGGGCAGTGCCGTTCGCTTCGCTCACTTCATTTCCCCGAACCCCGCAAACTTTTTGAAAAAAGTTTGAACAAAAACTTTAAATTTTGACTGGCGATAAACTATCCAACGTAACTCAAAAACCCGCCGCGAAAATTCGCGGCGGGTTTTTCGTTAAAGTTTTGATGAAACTTTTTCAAAAGTTTCCGGGGTTCGGGGTGGAACCCCGAGAACTTATCCCTTTATTTTTTCATACATATCAACATACTCCTTAGCGGCACTTTGCCAAGAGTAGTCGCCTGTCATTGCGTTTTTGACGACGGTGTTCCAGTCGGGGGAGTGGTAGCAATCTACGGCTTGACGGATTGCCCACATTAGGCCGCTGGCAACGCAGTCTTCAAAGAGGAAGCCGTTGCCCTTGCGCGTTTTGGGGTCGAAATGGGTTACGGTGTCTGCAAGGCCGCCTGTTTTGCGAACCAGCGGAACTGTTCCGTAGCGCATTGCAAAAAGCTGACCCAGCCCGCAGGGTTCGTAAACGGAAGGCATCATGAAAATGTCGGACGCGGCGTAAATTTGCTGTGCCAAATCGCCGTTGAATTTGATGTTCGCACTAACTTTGTCGGGGTAACGCCATGCGTAGTGACGGAACATATTTTCGTAACGGCCTTCGCCCGTGCCAAGGATAACAAGCTGCACGTCCATGGAAAGAAGTTCGTCCATTATTATGGAAAGGATGTCAAAACCCTTTTGCTCTACAAGGCGTGTTATCATGCTTAACATGGGCATTTTACCCACGGGAAGCCCCAGTTCTTCTTGCAGGCGGTATTTGTTCATGCGCTTTTTTTCTATGGATTTGGTATCGAAGTTTACAAAAATGCGAGGGTCTGTTTCGGGGTTATTGCTTTCGATATCAATGCCGTTTGTGATACCGTAAATTTGTCCTGTGGCGGCGGCACGGTCGCGCAAAAGCCCGTCCATTCCGTAGCCGTATGCGGGGGTTTGAATTTCATGGGCATAAGTTTCGCTTACGGTGCTAACCGCGTCCGCGTGTTTAATGCCCCCTTTAAGATAGCTTATGTTTCCGTAAAATTCTAAATCGCCGCCTGTAAAATAGCCGTCGTTTAAGCCAACCGCCCAAAGAATTTCACGCCCGAAAACGCCTTGGTAATGCAAGTTGTGAATGGTGATAAGACTTTTCATGTTTGAATAATAAGTAAAACCCTTGTACACATCGCGCAGATATGTGGGGCCCAAACCCGTGTGCCAGTCGTTAAAATGCACTATGTCTGCCTTAAAATCTATGCGGCTTAACATTTCCAGCGTGGCTTTTGTGAAGAAAGCGAACCGCTCAAAGTCATCACCGTAACCGTAGTAGTTTTCACGGTTAAAATAGAAATCGTTTTCAATAAAATAAACCGAATCACCGTCGCCAAAGGCATCCAACGCAAGAACATTCGCGTCTTGCGCGCGCCAAGAAAGATGTACGGTAAATTCGGAAACTTTTTTTGCATCAGTCAAATGTTCGTGAGGAACAGTTTGGTACTTGGGCAACGCGACACGCATATCAACACCCATGTCACGCAACACTTTGGGAAGCGAACCTGCAACGTCACCAAGCCCGCCGGATTTTGAATACGGATTAACTTCTGTTGAAACAAGCAAAACCTTCAAAGCACCTTTATCAAACGCCATATAATCCACGCTCCTAATAACATAGCCATTGCAAAACATTATAACATCTGATATTTAAAAGGCAACCTTATTTGCGAAGGAGATTACATTTTATGCACAAAGAGATTGAAGATTACTTGACAAGAGGGCTGTATCCTTTTCATATGCCCGGCCACAAACGAAACGCAAAATTTTTTCCAACACATTCCAATATGCTGGATTTAACGGAAATTCCGTGCATGGATGTGCTTTCGTCACCAAGGGGAATTATCAAAAATTTTCAAAAAAAAATAGCCGAATTTTTTTTCGCGGAAGAGAGTTTTTTTCTTGTGAACGGTTCATCATCGGGAATTATCGCCGCGTTGTGCGCGGTATTTTCGGACGCGGAAAAAAAGCGTCCCCTTTTTGCCGCACGAAATTCCCATGTAAGTTTTTACAACGGGCTTGTTTTTTGCGGTGCGAAGCCTACATATTTCATGCCCGAAATAACGGCGGACGGGCTTGCGGGCGGGGTTTCGCCAAAACCTTTTGACGACATTCCGCAGGGCGCGGTTGTATTTCTTGTAAGCCCCACATACGAAGGATTTGTTTCCGATATCGCCGCAATTGCGCAAAAGGTTCATGCCGCAAACGGCATTCTAATCGTGGACGAAGCCCATGGCGCGCATTTTCCTTTCCACGAGAGATTTCCGAAATCGGCAATGCAACTGGGCGCAGATATTTCAATAAACAGTTTGCACAAAACTCTTCCCGCTATTTCGGGTTGTGCGGTGCTTCACGCAAACAGTGCGCGTGTGGATTTGTCGCGCCTTAAATTTTTCATCAACGCCATGCAAACCACCAGCCCCTCATATATGCTGATGGCGTCCTGCGATTTCATGTTGGAAAAATTGTGGCGCGAACCGCATTTATTTGAAGAATATGTAACACGGCTGGATAATTTCAGACAGGAATTATCGGGCGAAACGGGAACGTTGCGGCTTATCGGGCGCGAGCGAATAGGCGAAAACGCCATTTTCGATATGGACGACGGAAAGCTTCTTTTTGCATCCAATACGTGCGCGGACAGCGCGGAAGAAATCGCTGAAATTTTTGCGCAAAAATACAAACTGCAATTTGAAATGGCAAAGGGAAATCACTTGCTTGCAATGACTTCCGTTGCGGATACCGCAGAAGGTTTTGCACGGCTTAACACCGCCGCTCGGGAATATGGCGCAACGTGCCGTACGGCTTGCACAAAACCCGCAACCGCGCCCTCCCCTACCCTCCCCGAAATTATCCTAACCCCGCGCCAAGCCGCACAATCCCAAACCGAAACCATCCCCGCAGGACACGCCACAGGCCGTATTTCCGCAGAAATAATTGCCGACTACCCGCCCGGCATCGCAAAAATCGTCCCCGGCGAAAGAATAACTGACGTGATTGAAAAACCATATGTACGGGTCGTAAAAGAATAAAAAAGTTTTTTCAAAACGTTACTGCATTGAAAATAATTGCGCATAGATGATATGCTGTTGTCAGCCGAAAATATATTGAGAGCGGGGCATCCGTATGGAAGATAAAAATTTTACCCACCCGAAAATAAAAGGCATACCCCACAAAACAATGCTCACCGAAGGTACGGCGTTGGTGTTGGAGGGAGGCGGAACACGCGGATTTTACACTGCGGGCGTTTTTGATGCGTTCATTGACGCGGGGATTATGTTTCCGTATATTACAGGCGTTTCCGCCGGAGCCGCAAACGTGCTTACATATGTTGCGGGGCAAAAGGGGCGCACCCGTCAAATTATCAAGCATTATGTAGGCGATAAACGGTATGTCAGCAAGCGAAATATTTTGCGAAACAAATCCCTTTTCGGTTACGATTTTATTTTTAGAACCGTACCGAAAAAACATATTTTTTGGGATAGCGAAATTTTTGAAAACACAAATATTCGCCTGCTTACAGGAGCGACCGATTGTGCCACTGGCGAACCTTTTTGGTTTGAAAAATCCGACCTTGCCCCCGAATTCATGCCAACGATAGCGTCTTGCTCTGTTCCGCTTTTATCGCAAATGGTGAAAATCGGCGACCGCAAATTTCTGGACGGCGGATTAAGCGCGCCCATTCCCATAGAAAAATCCGTTGCAGACGGCAATAATTTTCACGTTATCGTTTTAACCCGCAACGAAGGATATGTACAGGAAGCGTTCCGCTACAAGCGCATCGCAAATTTATTTTACAGGAAGCACCCACGCCTTGTTGACGCAATTCTAAACCGCCACGAAATTTACAATCGTCAGTTAAAATTATGCGAACAGCTTGAACACGACAAAAAAGCGATAATAATTCGCCCGCAAATTCCTCTAACCGTTGGACGAGCAACGTCGGACACGGCAAAATTACTTGCATTGTATGACGAAGGCCACACCGAAGGAGCGCAAGCGGTTCAATTGATTTCGGCTTTACTTAATACTTGAGGAAGGGTGCGATATGGTGAGAAAGCTACTATGCGTTTTTCTTTTCGCAGTAATAATGCTTGCGCCGAACACTGCGCGGGGGGTGCGTTGTTTCTTTCAAGGAAATTTGCGAACGCACCCTCTGCGGTGAAGTCCATATGTGGGGGTCGGCGGCGGTGTTTCGATAGTCCATATCTCCTTCTACTGTGCAATTAAGTGGCGCACGTTATGACCCGCAAGCCAGCGCGACAACAGTGTAATGTCACTTACATCAACTATGCCGTCGCCGTTAATATCGGCGGCAATGCGACAGATTGGCAAAACATCCGTGTTATCGAACTGCCCCACAATATACCTTGCAATCATGGTTGCGTCGGCACTTGTTACGCGCCCGTCACCTATTTGACTGTTTTCGCCAATGCGGAACACGCTTCCCGTTTGGAAATTTAAGGGGCGACGCACCCAGTTGGCGTACAGCGTGATGTTTGCGGTTACTGCATTGCCGGAGAACCACTGTTCACCGTTGCCGTTCGGGGCGGTGAACCATCCCGAAATGCGATAGCGGTAGCCATTATAGTAACGAGAGATTGCAACAGGCAGATTGCCTAATGTTTCGCCCTGTTCACGATGGCGGGTTGCTTCATTAGGATTTGCAAAAATGCCGCCGCTTGGGTCGAAAGTTACGGTTACGGCATTTTCCGACAGTACCGTAACCGCCGCACGGTTTGAAGTTACAGGGATTGCGCCATCTGCGCTAACCACTGCGTAAAAGTAATGCGTACCCACGGCAAGGTCGGCGGGAATTGCCAAACTTGCGCCGCTGGTTAGCGATATGCTTGCGGGGCTTGCAACCGCGAACCACTCGAAAGAAAGCGCGGCGGGGGTTGCGAAACTTGCTTCAATGTGGAGTTTTGCGGAAATGTCGCCTTGCATGACGGTTGTGAATGCGGCGGGCTGTGACGTAATTGTGATAACGGGTGCAAGCAACGGATTGCAAATTACGCAGTATTCATCATCGCAGTAATCAGGCCTTGGAATAAGGCGGGTTTCTTCGTAGCCGCAATCGTGCAAACAGCGGCGGTATTCTATGCCGTCCGTTGCACAGGTTGCGGGGAAACGTACCGTCCATGTATCGGGGAAATCATGTGTGCAGATAATTTGTGCCCATGTTGGGGTAACGGTTACGTCAATCGCGCCTGTGCCTGTTGGCATTATAAAGGCAACCGTGCGGGCGGCCAGATTGTATGAAACGGATTCTTGTGCAATGTCCGCTCCTGCAATGGTAACTGCCGTAAGGCTGTAACTTGGGCGTTCGGTTATGGTAAGGTTTACATTTTCGTCGGGGTGTGCTGTGCCTGTGGTGGCGGTTAATTCGCCGTAGCCGTTTACGGTTGCGTTCCATATGCGGGGCAGTGCTTGCGCCAAATCTGCGGGGAAAACCGCGCCTGTTACCCTGCCGTTGTTTATTACGCTAAAACCGCCTATGGTGTCACCCGACGGGTTTTTTCGCACGGCGAAACTTTGTGTGCCGCTTGCGTAAATTGTGCCGCCGTCCACAATAAGGTCGCCGCCGAAGGTGACAACCCCCGTTGCGCCGCTGCCTTCGCCGCTGTAGGCGGTTACTGTGCCGTGTATGCGGATGGTAACATTTGTACCGAGGAAATAATAATTGTCCGGCCATTCTGCTATTGCCGCCCATGCGTGGCCGGGGGCATTCGGCCAGTCCGGGTGAATTATAGTTTCGATGGAAACAAAGCCTTCTTCCCCCAGTATAAACTCGCCGCCGCCGCCCAGTTCTATGAACCCGCTTTTTGCCTCGAATGCAAGCTCGGCAGAAAGTTGTGCGTTCCAAGTAAGGGTTCTGCCTTCGGGGATATCAAAAAATATACCACCGAAGAGTGTCACATGGTATTTACCCGTTACCGTTACATCAACGCCTTCTTCCTGAAGCAACCACCATATTTCGTCTTCGGCATCCCAAATATTTGTAAACCTAACGCCATTTACGTACAGTGCGTCTCCCGAGGGGTCGCATATTTCGCAACCTTCGTCGTTGCAGTAATCGCAGTCGAAAGCAAATTCCGACGAGAAGTTTACATACACCGTAAGTTCGGTTTGCACTCCTTCGCGGATAATTTGTATCGTGAAATTTTCCTTGATGGCAGGTTCTTGGTTTGCCGCATTGGGCGGCGTTCCCGTTACGGTTATTACTCCGTTTTCTAACGAAACGGTTACGCCGTAGGGTGCGTTGTAACGCAACTCTATTTCGCCTGTTGCCGTGCCGCTTATGGTTGTTTCGGCAAAAGTGGTATCGTCGGTTAGGTTAATTTCGGTTTGGGTTAGCGTTATGGTAATTTCCAGCCAGTTTGCCGTAATTTCAACTGGGTTGTTGGGCATGGTGAATTCGTTGTTGACGATGCTGACGCCGCCCGCATTAACCGTCCAGCCTGTGAATCTGTAGCCGTGCCGCGTACCGTGGGTGAGCGTAACCGTGTAGCCAATTAACACGATTTGGGAATCCGTGCCGTCGTAGGCGGGATTGTTTACGGTTAGCTCGTGTTCTGTGGGTACATATTCTTCCCATTGGGCGAAAATGGTTTTGTCGTCGGTTATGATTGTTTCTGCCGTCACTTCCGTTCCGTTCGATTGTGCGGTAAACCAGCCCGTTAGAATATAATCCTCACGCGGTTCAAGATTACCAAAATCCGTTGCATTAATTTTTTCATGTTTTGCATTTTTGAAGCCCCCCTGTTAGGTTTGATTTTTTATATGCTTTACATGGAACTGTTGAAGTAAAATCCCCTTACCCGCTTCCGGTAGGTTCATATGCAGAATGAATCCGACTGCCCAATTTTTTGCGCCACCGCATGACAGCATCTACCCGCGCCGCCATCACTTCCTTGTCAAACGGCTTCTTGATATACTCATCCGCTCCCAATTTAAGCCCCTTTATCATATCCGTGTCGTCCGATTTAGCTGTTAGAAACACGATGCTTGCAGATGTTCGCCCTCGGATTTCTTTGTAAAAATCAAATCCATCACCATCGGGCAAAACGGCCTCCATCAAGATAATGTCGGGGTCACTTTTTTTAAGCATAGCCCGCGCCTCGCCAAAGGATGTTGCGGTAAGCACAGAATACTCCCGCCAGCTAAATTCGCATCTTATGGCATTGTTTTGGTACGGGTCGTTGTCTACCAACAAGATTGTTCCGTCCATTAGCATCACCTCGCAAGCACTAAAAAAAGGCAGTCTTCTTTCACAAGTACGATTATAGCACTTGGAAAAGTTGTAACTGCCAAATGTTCGCAAATCCTCACATTAGATTTATTCCTGCGCGAAATAATACCCTTCGCCCTTTGATGCGGTGATGGTATATCCCGCTTCATGCTCGGTTAGTTTTGTCCGCAAGCCGGAAACTGCCTTCCTAAATGCCGTGTCGTCTTTGCCCATTTCCTGCCCCCATACTTTTTTGTACATATACTCACTGCTCATTATTTTTTCCGGGTTTTGGATAAACTGCCCAAGTAGAGAAATTTCTTTCGGGGTAAGATCTATATCGTTGCCGTTTACAAATGCCCTGTTTGATGCAGTGTCTATTTTGATTTTCCCAAGGGTAATGGTATCCGGGATTATTGAAGCACGGTGCAATGCCCGTTCTATTTTGGCAAGCAACACCCTGTTGTCGTAGGGCTTGGTGATATAATCATCGCCGCCCGCCTGTATGCCTTTCAGCTCGTCGCTTGTTTCGGAAAGCGCGGTTAAAAGCAACACGGGTATGTTTATGCCCATGTCGTTTCGCAGTTCCGCAAGAAAATCAAGGCCTGTTCCGTCGGGCAGCATAATGTCCAACACGATTAAATTTGGCATGGATTCCGATATGCTTTGCCTCGCTTCGGCAAGGTTCATGGCAAGGCGAACCGTGTAGCCGCCGCGTCGCTCCAAGATGATTTTATTCGCTCTTTGAATATCTATTTCGTCTTCGACCAAAAGAATATTACTCATGGCTTTTTTCGCCCCCTGCATTATATATTGGCAACGTAAATGTAACCGCCGTGCCTTTGCCCTGTTCGCTTTCCAACGAAATATCGCCGCCGTGGGCTTCTACCATGCTTCTGCACAATGCCAAGCCTATGCCCGTACCGCCCGAACCCGATATGCCGCGCTTAAAAACAAAAGGCAGTATGTCGGGCGATATGCCCGTGCCGCTGTCTGTGACGGTAACAATTATAAATTTCTCGTTCGCGCTTGCGGCTATTGTAATGTCGCCGCCCTTTGTATTGTTATTGGCGTTGGTTAAAAGATTGTCTACCACTTGGGTTAGATTGTCTATGTTGCCAAACACGCGGGGCAGATTATCGGGCACGTTTATGTTAAGCCTGTTGCCTTGCTTTTCGGCAACGCCCCTGCGTATTTCCGCACTGCTTGTAACCAGCTTTGAAATATCAATGACAGTTATTTTCTCGCGGTTTTCCTGCATGGATGCCAAACGCAAATTGCTTTCGGTTATACGCCCTGCCCGCAATATCGCGTTCTGCGCCCTTTCCATTGCCTCGCGGATAAGTAGACCGTCTTCGGCACTTAGCTTCCATTCGCCGCCCTCAATTTTCGCGTCGGTTAAGAGTTCATTAACCAGTTGCACATCCACGGACACAAGCGTTAGCGGCGTTTTGGTTTCGTGGCTGATGTTTGCAAGGTATTCGCTTTTCATGCGGGATAGGCTTTCCAGTGTGGCGTTTTCGTCTGCAAGGCGACTAAATTCCAGCTTGGACAGCACCGATACATTTTTGGTAACAAGAATCCCCACCGCAAGAATAACGGCGATTACAGCAATAATCGCAATAAACAGGGTGCTGAACAAAATCCGATTTACTTCATTGGCATGAGCCGCCTGTCGCACCCTTTCATATGCAAGATAATCAAGGGCTTCCATAATAAAATCCGTAGGCACTACCAAGTCATTCATCATCAAAATCATCTGCACGGGCGGGGCGTGTACCCTTGCGCTGGCGATAATTTGTTGCATACCCGGCTGATATGCGGCAAAGATAAACATGATGTCGTAATACAGTTCGAGTATTTCTGGGTCGTATATGGTCTGCCTGTAGGATTCTATATTTTTAACAAAGCCCCGTTCGTGGTTGTAAAGGTCGGCTTCGATTAGGGCAAGTGCTTCTAAATCTCCGCTGGCAAGCACAATATCTCTAAGCTGTACCCGCAGACGTTGGAAATATTCCCGCGCCATACCCAAATCGGCAAGGGGTTGGGATTGGCTTTCGTACATTTCCATGCTACCCCTGTTTATTTGCACCATGCCGATTACACCCGCCACCCCCACAAAAAAGGTTAGGGCAATTACGATGGAAAAACTCATGGTCAGCTTGGTAGAAACTTTTTTGCCCTTCATCGCATATACACCCCCAAGCCCCGAACGCTGTTCCATTTCTCGGTCAAGTAGGCTTGCGCTTCACCAAAGGGGATAAAATATGTGGGTAAGCCCACGGCATCAAACACTTGCGCTTGAAATGCGGGGTCGTTGGTGATTTCAAACACGGCATCGGATAGCCTTTGCAAAATGATTTCATCCACGCCGCGAGGGAACGCAAAAAAATACGAACGGCCTATAAAGCCATCCGGTATGCCGATTTCGGCAATCGTGGGTACATCGGGCAAAAGGGCGTTGCGTTCATTGGCGGCAACCCACAAGGGCAGCATTTCGCCGCTTTCTATATACGGAAGAAACAGCGCGATATTGTTGTAACCCACCTGCGTATGCCCTGCCAAAATGGACGGAGCCATCATAGAGCCGCCGCCTACATGGACGGGGTTGGTTTGAAAGCCCCCTGCGATTTCCGCAATGCGCAACAGCTTGAAAGAAAACCCTGTGATGGTAGTTGCTACATCAAGACTTCCGGGGTTTGCGTGTATGTGCGAAATGAATTCCCGAGCCGTGTTTATTCCCAAATCGGAACGGACTACAAAAATATTTGCGTTGCAGTGCATGGCGATTGTGGCTATGTCAAAATCGTGGTAGTTAAGCTCTGTTGTGCCTGTCAGCACATTGGCAAACAGATTTCCCGTATGGTAAAAAAGAAAGGTGTACCCGTCATTCATAACCCCGCGTACTCTTTTCGCGCCCTCTGTACCGCTGCCGCCGTCTATGTTCATAACATACACAGGCTGCCCGAGTACCTCCGCCAACTGCGGCGCAAACATTCTGGCATACATATCCGTGTCGCCGCCGGGCAAGAACGGAACGATTAACGTAAGGGGGCGTGTTGGCCACTCGCCTTCTTCGGGCATCACCGATGGGCGGTATGGTGCGCCGGGGGCTAATGTGATTACCCTGTCGGACAGGTCGGGCATCACAGGCCGTTCGCGAGTGCGTTCCGTGGGTGCAACGGCGCAGGAGGTTAAAATAAAAAGAGTAACGGTGAGTACAGCCACCGTTAACTTTTTTGATGGTGAATTTATTTTTTTCATTTCGGTTGCGCCTGTCATATCTTCACACTCCGATTGTTTCATCAATTTGAGCAATGGCTTGTTTATACTTGCTTAGAAAAACGCTTTTTAATATCGAACTTAGCGCATCACCAATATCAGGCAAATCCGTATAGATTTGCAACCCGTCGGAAATCCCTTCGATTTCATCTAAATCGAAATTTTCCATAGCCATTTTAAGACCGACCAGCTTATTTTTCAACTCGTCAATGTCAAGAGCTTCACTGCTGTTCGTGTTATTATCGGAAATCACTTTGCCGATTTCGTCAAGAAGCGTTGTCAGCGTGTTCATAAAATCGGTGCTATGCTTGGCAATGTATTCGGCATCTTGGTTAATCCCTGCGGTTTCCAAATTTTTTGCATCCTCGGATAACTTGATTGCCCCAATATTCGCACCTGCCGATTTCAGGGCGTGTACATAGGTTGTAAAAAGGGATAAATCATTCTTTTCTAAACATTCAGACAATTGTGTTAGTTTGTTTAACCCGTCTTTCCGAAACACTTTAAGGGTTTCGATATAATACTCCCTAAGCCCCCCTGAGCGTTGTATACCTTTTACAGTATCTACCCCTATAATTACTAACGGTTTTTCCGAGGCTTCATCAGCTTTGGCGGTAGTATCTGCGGGCTGTTGCTTTTCTTCCGGAATCCATTTTGCCAAAATGCTGTTTAGCTTGTTTACTTCAATGGGCTTGGAAAGAAAATCATTAAACCCATTTTCCAAAAACATTTCCCGCGCACCTACAATAGCGTTTGCGGTTAGTGCAATAACGGGTAAATCCGTATGCTTGCCGCCAAGGCTTCTAATGATTTTTGTGGTTTCGATACCATCCATTTCCGGCATCATGTGGTCCATAAGCACCATGTCATACTCCGTCTGCAAAACGGCCTCAATTGCAGATTTTCCGCTTAAACAGGTGTCAACGGTTATACCGTATAATTTGAGCAATCCCGCCCCTACCTTCAGATTTGTTTCTATATCATCAACAATCAGAACTCTTGCATCAGGTGCAACAAACTGTTCGGTGCTTTGACTGCCCATTACATAATCCCCATCGCGTCCGCTTAAAACATTCACAATTGAAATAAAGTATGCGGGCATCACAAGTAAAGAATAATCTTGATTATCCCTCACTTCGTAAAATGCATCATATGAATCGGAGAGCATAACGATTTTTGCATTTCGATTATACTCCACCGTTATTTTGTGCGCGTCGTAAGCCATATCAGCTTCCGCAAAAATAAAGTCCCACTCGGACTGTGCAAGATGACTGTTCAGTTCGGCATTATTGTTTACGATTGTGTAGGTAACAGCCAAATCATTAAATGCCCGTGAAATATAATCCGTGCATAACGAAGTGCGACAATACAGAAGCACATTTTTATCTGAAAACTGCGGTGTTTCGGTTTTGCTTTCTGTATATCTCTGCGGCAAAGTAACGATAAATTCACTGCCTTCACCGTAGATACTTTTAACTTCGATATTGCCGCCCATAAGTTTTACAAGATTATTTGTTATGGAAAGACCCAGCCCCGTACCTTCAACATTGCGGTTTTTCTCAAGGTCAAACTGAGCAAACTCGCTAAAAAGCATTTGCATATCTTCCGGCTTTATACCTATGCCTGTGTCTTTTATTTTCATTGTGAGGACGTAAATTTCTTCATTTTCTCTCTGTCCTGTTATGTCCAAAGAAAAGTGTCCTGATTTTGTGTATTTTAATGCGTTTGTAAGAACATTTAACAGCACTTGCCGAACGCGCACTTCGTCACCGTGAAGGGCAGACGGAATATCCGCTTGCATATAGGCGGCAAAACGGACATCGGGGTTTGACATACGCATTTTTATGATGCTTACCACATCTTGTATGGTGGAGTGGAAAAGATAATCGGATTCCACAAGCTCCAGCTTTCCGCTTTCCACTTTTGATAAATCCAAAATATCATTGATAATTGAAAGAAGGTGGTCGCCGGATTGTTTAATGGTTACAGCCTGTTCCCTTGCGGCGGCAGAAAGATTTTCCCGCAAAATAAGCTCCGCCATTCCAATAATTGCGTTCATGGGTGTGCGTATTTCGTGGCTCATTTTGGAAAGGAAGTCACTTTTTGCTTTGGATGCATTTTCTGCGTCAATTGTTGCTTGCTTCATATGCCCCACAATATTGCTTGTGCCTGTCAACATCTCGTCATATATGCCGTTTAAGCGTGAGTCCAGCAAACTGTATTCCGTTTCCCCGCGTGCCATAGCGTTTTCTGCTTTTTTAAAATTACTTCGCAGAATGTTCAAAACACGCACAATTTCTATAAACGCGTTGCCTACCTGACTTATTTCATCATTTCTGTTTACTCGGAAAGTAACTGCCATATTTCCTTTTGAAACTTCCTTCGCGCTTTCAGCCAACGCCTGCAAGGGTTTTAGGGAATAATGGATAATAATTACAACCAAACCCGCCGCAAAAAGTATCCCTGTAACTGTAGGCAACAGCGATGCCAATATCAGCTGTGACGTATCTTCCACTGCATGGGCATCAAAAAAACTAACTATTGTCCAATCCAGATAAGGGTCATAAGTAACATAGGCAATTTTGTCTATACCCGTTAAGGCAGAATTATGTTCAAATACAGTGTTCATGGGGATTTCTCCGAATGCTTCCAATACGCCCAAGTCACTAACGTGCCTGCCCATGTACGCTTCCGGTCTGTTGGAAAAGAAAATTACACCTGAACGGTCAGCGATGTTAATGAAACTGTCATATGCTTGGATAAAATCCCTTAAAAAATATTGCAACATTATTTTATTGCTTGTTACGGCAACCCATCCAAGAACATCACCGTCAGATACAACTGCTTGCACATACATAAATTGCAACCTGCCGCTTCCTGTGCTTTCAAATACCGGTGAAATCCACGGCTCTGCCGACAGATTTTCTAAATATGTGTAAAACATTAGTATGTCGGGCAAATCCCCGTGGGGGTTTGCTACGGAAACCATGTTAAATGAAGAATCAAATACCGCTATGTTTTCATAGAAACGAATTCCGTTTTCCTCACGATTCATAGTGTTGTACAAGCGCGTGATTTGTGAGTATCCCTCTGCGGAAAAATTTTGCAAAGCATGGTCTGCCGCAGTATTCAGCATCCACAGGGTAGAGGTTCTTACTGTTTCAAAAATCCCAAAGGTCATGTTGGCATTGCCCTTTAGCCGTTCTTCAATCAGTGTATCCATTTGAGCGTTTATTTGCCCCGCTCTTATTGTTGCTACAGTCACTATAGTGACGACAATTACAACGATAAACACGATAAGAATCCTTGCTTTTACCGATAAATTGTTAATGAATTTAATAATCACAGTAATTTCTCCTATACAAAAATATTTAAGGCCTTGTGTAAAATCTTAAACTCAATTTCACCTTCGCAGGGGTAAATGTTGCCGTCCAAACTCATGATGTCTATATCACGAGGCAAAGCTATTTTTACGCTTTCGCAATCCTTAAAGCTCATGTCTTTTATCAGATGATGCTTCTCCATTAATACAAACGGAAATAACATCATTAATTTCAGGCGGTTCATTGCCCGTACACTGCATAGGGTAAGTTTGCCGTCGTCTATTTTGGCAGAGGGGCATATGTGCATTCCGCCGCCGTAATATTGACCGTTGGCAACGGCGAGCAATACATATTTATCGTTGGTTTTTTCATGCTGTCCTTCGTTAAAGGTTTCAAGGGTCAGTTCAAAATTTTTGTGTCGGGAAATGCTTTTGTATGTTGCGGCAAGATAGGATTTTTGGTCGTATTTTTCCTTTAACTCCGTGGCGTTTTTTGTGATTTGTACGTCCAGCCCAATGTGCGCGATATTCAAAAACGCCATTCCGTTAGCCGTACCTATGTCCACTTCCCTAAATTTTTTATTAACAAGGGATTCAAACAAGTTGCGGCATCGTTCATCTACATTTTTATTAAACATGGCAACGTGCTTACCGCCTTCTAAGGACGAAGAAAAATCACTGCCCGTAGATGAAGGTAGAATTCCGAGTGGTATGGGGATTTTATCTGCCGAAGGAAAAGCCGCGACCATTCCTGCCGCTACCTCTTGAAGTGTACCGTCCCCGCCTATTCCTATTACCCCTTGCGGCGACCGAGCTTTTTGGCAAAAATTCAGCGTTTCTTTATAAGCATCTCCCTGCCCTGTTGTGATGTAGGTATCGTAAGAAATGCCTGCGTTTTCCAAATGCGCGGTTAGTGTCGGCAACAGAAACATTGTACCGCCCCGCTCGGCGTGGGGGTTTGCTACAATGTAATACATAAGCGGCTACCCCTTCACTTCTACAGATATTTTTTCAAACACGGTGCTGATTTTTTCAAACACATCTATCAGGGCAGGGTCAAAATGAGTGCCTTTTCCCTCCAAAATAATTTCCACGGCTTTTTCATGAAGAAACGCACCCTTGTACGGTCGCGGTTCTACAAGGGCATCATAAACATCGCCTATCGCCATCATTCTGCCGAGAAGCGGGATTTCTTCCCCTGCAAGCCCGTAGGGATAACCAGTGCCATCCCATTTTTCGTGGTGGGATATGGCAAATATTCTTGCATACTCCAAAAAGTCGCTGTCCATCGTTTTTTCTTTCAACCGTTCAATTACTTTTCCGCCAAAAATAGTATGGTTCTTTATTGAATCAAATTCTTCCGGCGTAAGTTTGCCGGGCTTGTTGAGCAGTTCATCTTTTACCGCAATTTTGCCGACATCATGCAGTTGGCAAGATTGCAATACAAGTTCTTCATCCAATACGTTTATCTCGGCGGCATACGCACCTTCGCTACGCATAGCGTCCATAAGCACTTTTATGTACCGCTGTGTTCTGATAATATGCCCGCCCGTAATTTCGTCCCTGTATTCCACAAGCTCTGCCATTGTGGAAAGAATCGCATTTTTAAGCTCCACAACCGTTTCGGTTTTTTCTTCCACAAGTTGCTCAAGATTATTATTGAGAAAAAGAAGCTCTCGCTTTTGGGCAACTAATTCTTTTTTCTGTTCCTCAACTAAAAGATGAACCTCCAACCGCTTCAAAAGCAAAGGCGCGGAAAAGGGTTTTGTAATATAGTCAATAGCCCCGAGACTTAACCCCTTTAATTCCATGTCTTCGTCATTTAATGCGGTTAGGAAAATAACGGGGATGTTTGCTGTTTTTGCATCGGATTTAAGCCGCTGTATTGCTTCATGCCCATCCATTTCAGGCATATTAACATCCAACAAAATTAAATCAGGATGTAAATTTTCTAACATATCAAGCATATCTGCGCCGGAATCCAAGGTGAATACATTATAAACGCCGGACAATGCACGTTTGCCGATAGTGAGATTTGTCATGTCGTCATCGACTAAAAATATCGTTTTTCTTTTTTTACCTTCCATGTCTGCCTCCCGGTTTACTTTCTTTGGCACAAGGTCACAGACTGAGTGTAGCACGCTTGAAAAAGCAAAATGACGAATGTTACTATATCTTCACATTCGTCATTTTGGTTATGTTTGTTATAAATAGTGGCGGTTGCATTCTGTTGGATGTTGTGGGTTCAAGTCCTACTGCCCCGTGTACTGCCGAAACCGTGCCAAACCTGCCATAAATTTTTTACGCCCCGATGTGACGAACTGAACGGTTACTTCGTAATCCGCGCCTGCGGGAGAGATGTCTGTTACCTCCCCTACCCCGTATTTTGGGTCGCTCACTTTGTCGCCAACGGAATAGCTTGGCGGTGCGGCTTTTGTGGGGATGGGTCGCGGCGGCGGTTGCTTTATGGGTTGCCCTGAAGCAAGCTGTTTCAACTGCGCAAAACCCATTGCCGGTGCGGTTGGGGTAAGTTCAGGCGGCTTGCTTGACGGCTTTGCAATAGCGGCGAGTGCAGGGGGAAGACTTGCCGTTCCTTGTGAACCTGCCCCTGCCGCCCCGTTGGTGATATCCCGCCGAGTATCGCTTACGCTATACTCACTCGTCGGGATATCACCAACGGGGCTTCCCCATTGCGTGGGGCGGTTTATTTTCTCCCGCCCGTACATATTAACGGATGTGATGCAGTCTTGCGGAACGTCGTCGAGGAAGCGGCTGGTTTTGTTTTTTGCGATATGGTCGTAGCGGCGGCGGGTGACGGCATGGGTTAGGTAGAGCGTTTTTTTTGCGCGGGTGAAACCTACGTAGCATAGGCGGCGTTCTTCTTCCATGTCTTTGCGAAGGCCGCTGTCTATTGCGCGGGAGGTGGGGAAAAGATATTCCTCAAAGCCGACCAGAAAAACGGTGTCGAACTCCAAACCTTTCGCGCTGTGCAGGGTCATTAGTGCCGCCGCGTCTGCGCCTTCGGTGTAATTGTCTATGTCTGCCACGAGGGCAACGTCTTCCAAAAATTTTGCAAGTGATGTGTCTTCGGATTCATTTTGAAATGCGGCGGCTTTCGCCAAAAGTTCATTTATGTTTGCAACGCGCTCCTCGGATTCGGGGGTGCCGTCTTGGATTGTCAGCATATAATCGGTATCATTTAGAATTTTCTGCATGAGTTCTTGTACGGAATTTTGTGCGGCAAATTCGGCGCATTCTTCCAAGTATGTTGCAAATTGTGTTACGGCGGCGGCTTTTTTGCCCAAGCCGTCTATTTCGCCCGCCCGCGAAATTGCCCGCGAAAAAGTAAGCCCGTTTTCTGCCGCGAACATTCGTATTTTGTCAAGTGACGCCTGTCCGATTCCGCGCCGCGGCACGTTTATTATTCGCAAATGCGCGATTTCGTCCGCAGAATTATTTATGGCTTTCAAATACGCCAAGATGTCCTTGACCTCCATGTGTTCGTAGAAGCGCACGCCGCTGAAAATGCGGTACGGAATCCCTGCGGTAACAAGCTGGTCTTCGATTCCGCGAGACTGCGCGTTTGTGCGGTACAGCACTGCGAAGTCGCCGTATCGCGCCCCGTCTTGAACGCCCCGTTCAATCATTTGCGTAACAAAATAGCCCTCATCGCGCTCGTCGCGGGCGGTGTATATGCGGATTGGTTCGCCCCGCTGGTTCTCCGTCCAAAGTAGTTTGTCGGCGCGTTCTTCGTTTTGCGAAATAACCGCGTTTGCCGCGTCCAAAATTACCTTGCTGGAGCGGTAATTTTGTTCCAGTTTGACTACTTTCGCACCGGGGTAGTCCTTCTCGAACCGCAGAATATTTGCGATATCTGCGCCGCGCCAGCCGTAAATGCTTTGGTCGTCATCGCCCACAACGCACAAATTCTGCGCATATCCCGAGAGCAAACGCACCAACTCATACTGCGCGTGGTTGGTATCCTGATACTCGTCCACCATTACATAACGAAACCTGTTTTGATACTTCAAGCGGATTTCTTCGTTTTGCGAGAGAAGCTCCACCGTGCGGAAAATAATATCATCGAAGTCCAGCGCGTTGCAGTCTTTCAGCCGTTTTTGATAAAGGCTGTACACCTCCGCAATATTGCTTTCGCGGAAACTGCCCGCAACTCCCCGCTCATATTCCGTTGGCGAAACCAATTCGTTTTTATGCGCGCTTATGATTTGCGCAACGTATCGCGGCGGATAGTGCGTGTCGCTCAAATTCTTCTCCTTAATGCACTCTTTAAGAAGACGCAAAGTGTCGGCGGTATCATAAATCGAAAACCCGCCGTCAAAACCGATTACGTCAATTTCGCGCCGTAATATCCGCGTACACGCCGCATGAAATGTGCTTACCCACACTTGCTCGCCAAGCGGGGTTATGTCGCTGATTCGTTCTCGCATTTCCTTTGCCGCTTTGTTAGTAAACGTAATTGCAATAATATTGTACGGGTCAACGCCCTGCTCAATTAAATGCGCAACGCGATATGTAAGCACCCGCGTTTTCCCCGAACCCGCCCCCGCAAAAATAAGAAGCGGGCCTTCTGTATGCTTCGCCGCTTCGCGTTGGGTTGGGTTTAATTTGTCTAAGTAGTTCATTTTATCCAGCCTTTCGATTTCCAAAAAATTTTATCGGGTTGCGTGTCTTCGTAGCTGTTGACCAAGCCCTTAAATATTCGGCGAAGTGCTTGGACGGAAATACTCTTTCTGATTTCGCGCCTGTCTTTTGTAAGGCGGTAAAATCGGCTTGCTTTGCGGCGGAGTAATTTTTTGACTTTATCACGTTTTTGAACGGGCATTTCGTCCCAATTGGCCGCAAACATATTTATTCTGAATTTGATAATTCTTTTAACACCCCAAAACAATAGGTTTCGGCTTATTGTACTAACGACTCTGCCTGTTCCCGCACCAGCACCCGTTGAAACCACCAAGCCAATCTTGTCGAACATTTCTTCATTAGGTCTGTGATTGATAAATGTACAGGCGAAATGGTCAAAAAAAACTTTTATCTGCCCTGTTTCCGCCAAAGCATAGCATGGACAAGCTACAATAATCCCATCGCTTGAAAGAAGTGTTTTCAAAATTGGGTGAGTATATTGCTTGTTTGGACAATTTTGTCCTGCGTATTCACCTTCAAAACAGGCAAAACAACCGGCGCAGAAACACGGTAAATCTTTAGGCAGATAAATATCAGAATACTCAATTTCTTCATATAGATTTAGTTGCTCTTTTATTATTTCAACCGTTGCGTCGGTATTGCCTTTTCTGTTGCTGCCATGTATAACGCAAATTTTCATGCCCTTAACTCGCCCCTCAAACCTTAATTTTTATGTCGTTTATGATTTGCATCAGGACTTTATCCCGTTCAAATGAAACATCGTAGGACAAAAAATTGTATTCCTTGAATTTCGCGGCGAAATATTTGTTGTGTTGTTCAACGCTTCCCTTGCAAAAATCGTCCAGTTCGGTGTCGGTTAGTTGGTGTGTCCAGTCGTTTTCGGTGTCGTATTGTTTAACATCACGGCGCAGGTCTTCCCATGTTTTGTGGTTGTAGGTTAGGCCGATTAGAGTAAATTCTTCGTGTAATTTTAAACCTTCCATGCTGTGCAAAATTTCTTCCATTTTAGGAAATACCTTCCCAACTGCAAAATGAGTTAGCGCGGCTACAAATTTATCACCGTTTGGCATATTTGATTTATGTGCCAATGTGCAAAGATAGTGCGAAATAAACGGGGCAAAATTTACGGCAACATTATTAAATCCATGCCCGATTTCCACCTGCGGCATGGAGCGTTCAAATGCAGTGATAATGCTGTCTGTACATACAATGCTGTGACCGAATTCATCATGCAATCTTTTTGCCAAGGTCGATTTCCCTGCCCGCGCCGCCCCCCAGATTAATATGTTCTTCATGATTATTCAATCATCTCCCAAGCAATTATGTTCACCCCATACACAATCAAACATTTTTATTTCTGTAAAAACTGCATCAAATGTGCTTTTGCTTGGAGAACACGCAAGTAACCCCAAATTGATACTATCGTTGCCTTGCATAAGGTGAAATACTCGCATCTGCCTGTAGGTGAAACCATCGTATGAATTTTCAATCAGAAAATCACTCTCACGCCTACTAAGCCTGTACCACATTTCGGAAACATTGGAATCAATGTCCGTGGTTGCCCAGTCAGAATAACCGTTATTGGTTACAACACTACCCAACCACATTGTATTATTATCGTGAAACTCTATCCCTGCTTTAACCCAGTTTTCGCTATTTTGATAGATGGCTATTCCGCACTGGTCGAATAATTCTTTGTATTTGAAACTAACCTTAACCGAAAAAGAAAAATATTTTTCGGTTATCGTGTTGTACAAGACATGGGCATTGTCATTTCTGAAGCCATAATACGTCCGTTGCCAAAAATCCGTATTTGGTTCAGTTGTGATTATCACCTTGTTGTCCTCTATCAAGTGGTTTTTTGGTTCAAAAAACCACTTCGCACTTTTTGTCAAAAAAATATGAAACACCTCCGCCGATTATGATATCTTGATTATTCGTAAAATTCAACCGTTCGCAAGAAAAAAGCGCGCAAGATATCCTGCGCGCTTTCGGTTAAAACTTTTTTACAAACGAATTAATTACAGCGTGGGCATTCGCCGACAGGATGCGGGCAAAGCCTTGGGAAGTGCCCTACAAGGGTGCGTGAAAGGCGAAGGAGATCCAGCATATCTACATATCCGTCGCAGTTTATATCAAAGAGAGGATTAAAACTGCCCGGTGTGCGGGAAACAAGGTAACGCGCCAAGTGTGTGGCGTCGGCAGAGGTTATGCGTCCGTCGCCGTTAAGGTCGCCAACACGTTGCCCGGTGACACTTATTTGCCCGTTTACGATTGTAATATCCAGTTCGTCGCCGTCTGCGTTTTGCGGAATGTCCGAACCGCCGCCGACATAGGCGTTGTAGAACGTTACGGTAATCGGAAGCACCGCGCCAACCGTTGCGTCATTGCAAACGCGGAATGTTAAGTTGAACAGCACGCCGTCATCTGTGATGTCTTCCGTGCCCTTTGTCCAGCCCATGAAAACGTGGTTGGGGAAGGTTTGCAGATTGTCGGGGGCATCGAATGCGCGGCAGAAATCACACGCTTCCGTGTTGCGGTCGCAATCGCAAGCCAGTTCAAAGCCCAGCAATTCGAGGTCTTCGTGGAATTCGATTTTCATAACCATTGTTGCAAAGCCGGGGTTGTTGGCTATGCTCACATTAACGGTTGCTTGACCGCCTTGCGGCGCGGATACGCTTGAAACCGTGAGTTTCGGCGACACCAATGTCGGGTGACAGTTTTCGCAATCGTAACCGCATTTTGTGATGGTAAGCGTATCAACAACTTCTATCACGGGGTTTGCGGGGTCTATGCTGTGGTCAAATTGAACCGCTCTGATGGAAATAGCGTAATCTGTAACGTCAACTTCCAAGAACATCGGTTTGTATTCTTGGTGGTATGCCGCTACGTTCCACGGAAGTCTGGGGCCGAAACCTTCAAAGTTAGCGGGAAGCCAGTCTGTTCCTGATGGAAGCCAACTGCTGTTTTCGCGGGTAAGGTGTGCCGCGCCGCGTGTTCCGTCGTACAGATACGGGAAGTTTTCGTTGTTCCAGTATTCAGGTGTGAACGCGCCGTAGAATTTTTGACCCGTTGCAGAGTTATTGGTGAAGAAAACCGTACCCGCACAGGCGGTAATTTCGTTGCCGTTGTTGGTGTAGTCGAATGTTACGTTGTTCATGCGGAAGTCTGCCCTTGCAACATCGGGGCCGAATCTGTCTGGACCTTCGCAAATTTGCGCGGGTAAGCTTCTAGTGTAACAGTGGTCGTGGCCGGAGAAATATGCGTGTACGCCGTGACGCACCATCAGCGATTCCAGCCCTTGTTGTACATAGCGTTCGATATCAAAATCCGCGCCGTGCTTGCCAATTCCACTTGGGCTTTTGTGTGTTTTTACAAACAGCCATTGATATTCGCCTGCGTGTGTTTCCCGCGCAAGTGTAAGAACGTCGTCGAAGGAAGCAACGATATCTCTAATCATTGCGTCTTGTATGGGGTTGTAGTTTGCGTCGCGGGGGCGCGGGCCTGTGTTAAGGGAAACGAACAGCGCGTTATTGTACAGGTAGAAGAAATTTGCTCTGTTTTCGTTTTCAACTTGGCTTATTGCAGACGCGCCTGTGGGAAGCATATCGTCACCCGTGCGCACAATTTCGTTGGGCAGGTTGAAATGGGTGCGGAAGCTGATATTGCTTCGTGCTTCGTGGTTGCCCATGGTTGTGGCAATCGGAATATTTCTGAAAATACCCGGCGCAAAGAAGTTGTACCATTTGATTTGGTGCGGGTCGAGGTTTGGCTCGGGGTCCATTCCGATAAGGTTTCTGTCGATATTGTCGCCCGTGCTTAGGATAAAGCCCGCGTGCGGCATACGGTACATCATTACGTCAATCGCGTCTTGCCAGCCTTCTCGCGTTGTTACGCCGTATCTGTAGAAATATTCAAGCATTCCGCCGTTGCCCGATTCGGACGCTACGGGGGAAACAGACGGGTCGCCCACGTGTGAGTCACCGAAAACGATAAAGCTAAAGTCACCCGGTAATGGTGTGGTGTAGCTGAAACGCTCGGAGAAAGTGATTCCGTCATGGGAAACCGCGTAGACATATTCCGTTCCCAGTGAAAGCCCCGTTACCGTTGCTTGGAATGCGGTGCGTCTTGTGTACGCATCCATTCTTTCTGCTACTACGGTTATTGCGTTAGCGGGGAAATTGTCGCCGTCCATTGCGGAAGCGGGTGCAAAACGCACTACGCTGTCGCTGGCGGGGTTCACAAGTGAGGTGTAATCGTGCCATGTTACGTTAATTTGCGATGTTGTTGCGCCAACGTGAAGGTTAAGCATTTCGGGCTCGAAACCGTTTGCGCGGGCAACAGGCTCGCCGCTGAACTCGATATTGTTAATGGAAGTGTATCCGCCGTCACCGTCGCCGTCGAAATATACGCGAAGGAAAACTGTTTCGCGGTTGAACATTGCGGCGGGAAGCGCGAAGTCTTCAAAGGATGCTTCCAAGTCTGCAAAAGCTGTGCCGTCGGTTTGTGCGACAGTCCGTTGGGAATTTGCAATGGAAGTCCAATCTTCCCCGTTCAAGCTGTATGCAAGTGCGAAAGAATCAGGCCCGCCAAGTGATGATTTTTGGCTGGCAGAAAATCTTAAATCTACATACCCTGTGGTGCGCAGTTGGAACTGGAACGCCGTGGCATTTGCAATATTTCCGTTTGCCGCCACCCATGTGCCGCCTGTTTGCTCTTCCATAAATGCTACGGGTGTTGCGGGAACGCCCGCGTAACCTACCAATCTTTGTTCGCCGCCGCTGAATGCTGTCAGACGGAAATTGGAATCCGCTTGCCCGCCCGTTGCAGACATGAATGCGTCTTCGTAACGCTCTTCAAAGTGTGCGGGGGCAAGAGTTCCCGTAGGCGTTTCAATTCCGTATTCCGTTAAGCCCATAAGCTCAACATCTGTGCCACCGCCGCCGATTTCGTCACCGATGATTGAAATAAGATTGATGGACATATTTCCGCCGCCCGTAAAGTTCTCAGGGCCCGCAAAAATTACGCGCAACCATATTTCGTTTTGGTCGTCAAGACGTTCGGGCAGAAGGAAATTGTTAAAGGTTTGCACTTCATCGCCCAGCATAGAGTTAAATGTGTTGTCGTCCCGTTTTAGTACGCCAACTTCGGAATCTACGATAGAAGTCCAGTGAACGCCTTGGTTGTCGCTGAATGCAAGCAAGAACGGTACGCGGTCACCCGGAGGTGCGGGGCCGAAAGATGCAGATACTTTTTGGCTTGCAGTAAATCTAAGATTTTCAAAACCCGTTGTGGGCAAGGTAAGCTGGAAGCCGCTTGCGTTGTTATATCCTACTATTGCCGATGAATACCATGCGGCGGTTACGCGAGAGCCGTTGTTTAGTACAACAGGGCCGCGTGTTGTTGTGCCAACCGTTCCTATTAGAACGCGAGTATTTGCGTCCCATGCGGTTAGGGTAGCGCGGTCTTGGAACACGCCTGATGTCGCGGGGAAGTATGAAATCCACGGGTCACGGGGGAAGGAAACTTCCGCACGCGGGTTGGGCTGAATCAAACGCGAAAGAATGCCTGTTCCGTCAATCGCGTCAAGGTCTCCGATTGCGGTATTTAATTCCTCTGTCGCACTGTCTACATCGCCTTGTGATGCGCCTTCGTTCGCTCTTACGGCAATCGCCGCTTGAAGCGCGTTGATTAGCGCAACCCATGTTGCAAGGCTGTAACCCGCACTGTTTTTGCCTTCGGCTTCGTAAATTGCATCATTAAGTGCGGTTTTGTTTGCACCATCGCCAATCTGCCCTTCGGAGAAAACGATGTTGTTTATCGAAGTGTTGCCGCCTGTGGGGTCAAGAGTCAACGCGCCGTCACTGCGTCTTTCCATAGTGGCAACATAAGCTTTAATTTGCACCAAAGATTGATTAAATGTTGCGGCGGGCAATGGAACATTGTGGAATGTAACGCCGGGCAGTTCCGGCATTCCCGTGCCGTCGCCCTGTACGGTAACTCGCTCCCAATCGGTGTATCTGTCGCCGAAGGAAGTCCATGTTCCGCTGTCGCCAATCCTGTACGCCAAACCAAATCTGGAAGGGCCGTTTCCGCTGGAAGATTGCCTTGCGGAAAAATGTATATCTTCCCGCTCCAGTGTGCTTAGGGTAATTACCCAGCCGGATGTGTTGTTTGCGTGAATATCAGATGTATCTGTAGGAACCCATCTGCCCGCGTTGTTTGGTACGTTAATTGCAAGCCTGTCTTCTGCGGCACGGCCAAGTGTCGCCCGTGTGCCGTCTGCGTAAAAGAAGGAGAGGTCTGAAGCTGCAATTTCTGTCGGAGTACCTTCCGTTGCAGGCCAAAGATTTCCTGCAATAGGTGCGCGGAATCTGCCGTAATCCCATATTAGAAACGCGCCCGGAACTGAAAAGTTTATTTCTCCCGTGCATATATCCCCCGAAGATACAACTATGCGGTTTATTGAAACATTGCCGTCTCTGGGGGCGTTTTCTGCCGCGTTAAAGAAAACACGTAAAAATACTTCGTCTTGGTCTTCCATTGCGGCGGGAAGTTCAAAATTTAGGAAGGCAGGTGCAAGCACCTCGTAGGTATTGGCATCTGCGCGAACCACAGTCACGGATGAATCGGCTATTTTCGCCCAAGTATCGCCGTCTAAGCTGTACGCCAGCGCGAATATTGGTGTTGTGTTTTGCGAAAAAGAACCGGAACATTTCATGCTTGCGGAAAATCTAAGGTCGCTGAATCCTGTTGTTTCAAACTGTAGTTGAAACGCGGAAGCGTATCGAATCCCCGTAACGGGTGCGGCTTTCCAATCTCTGGCCCACGGTGCGAAGTCAATGTTGCCGCCGTTTTCCATTACCATTGGTGTGCGTGCGCCGTTTGCACCAATTGCACGGAGCTGGTTGGAATCCCACGCGGTTAAAACTGCACCATCATTGAAAACGCCGCCTGTTTCGTTCGCGTAAAAACGCGGCGGGTCTGTATAGTCCGGTGGAAGTATAACCTCCGTGCGCCTAAACGTAACAAGCGCGGTAGAACCATCGGGAACTATTGCGCCGTCCCACAAAACCGCCGAAGACGTTGTTGACGAAAACGGAATTACAACTTCTTCCGCTTGCGGCGGCTGTACAACGGGCGGCGCAACGTAAAAAGCCCCCGGTGAAGTTGTAAAAATCGGCGTAATTTCTTCCGCCGCGTTTGCGCCGCGCAGTTCCTCTGCGGCAGATACCGGCAACAGCGTTGTGTTAAACACCATCACCAGAGTAAGTAACATTGCGATGAACTTTTTAAGTTCGCGTTTGCTTTTTCGTTTCATCATGATTTATTTCCTCTCAGCTAAATTTTGTAACTCAATTGTAATAAAAACAAAAAAATCCCCATACAAAAACCAGATTCTTGTATAGGGATTGTTATTTTTTTGTAAATTAATTTTCTCTTACATTTCATTTTTGCGTTTCACAGCCGCAAGAAAACGCTCTACGCTTGTGTTAAGAACCAGCTCCTCGGGGATTTCGGCGGCAAGGATTAGTTCTTTTGCGCGGGACAGATTGCCTACGTTTGTGCAAAAGTGTGCATCCGAAGCGGCGATTACGGGGACGTTCAATTTCTTGCAAAGTTTTAGTATTTCCATAACTGCATCGTTTCCATTAAAACGGTAGCAATCGGGGTTTAGGGATTGATTATTTATTTCTATGATGGTGTGGGTTCGTGCGGCGGCTTCAACTACGGCAGATGCGTCGATTTCAAAAAAGCAATCGCCGGGGTGGCCAAGGATATGCATACGCTTGTTGTTTTCCATCGCGGCAATTGCGGCGCGGGTATGAGTTTCACGGTCGGCGGGCGGAAACGTTCCGCGGTGGAAGGATGCAATTACATATTCCATTCTTTCAAGAATGTCAAGGGGCAGGTCAATTTCGCCGTCCGTATTTAAAATATTGCATTCCGCACCTTTGAAAACCCGCACGCCGCAGACTATCTCCGGCAAACTCCATAAATTTGAAAAATTATATATATGCGCACCGCCCGGCATGGCAGGCGTATGGTCCGAAACGCCGATAAACGGCATACCAATTTTTGCGGCGTGTGCCGCGTTTTCGGTAACGGTGCTGTATGCGTGGCCGCTGTTTACCGTGTGGATATGAACATCAAGAACAAAATTCACTGCAAAATCACTCCAATTCCATACATTACTTGCATTTTACCATGAAAATGGTACAATGGAAAATGCTAAGACTTTTTCTTATGAAAGGTTGTTTTACTATGCCTACCATTGATTTCGCACAAGGTTCTACAATTTGCAGTAAGGGAGAACCGCTCCGCCATCTTCTTATTGTAATGAAAGGTAACGCGGAAACATCTTTTGGCGGACAGGTTTTTAAGTTTGGGCAGGGCGATGTGCTTGGTTTAGACGCTATTCATGGGGGCAGTCACGGTTTTACATACACGGCTACCTCGGATATTTCCATTTTTTCGCACCCGTACGAAGGCATTGAAACATTGGAGGCTCTTTTTAACGAGAAGGAAGATATTAAAAATATCGTCGTAAGTTCTATGTGCCGCCAAGCCGCAATGTTTTTGCAGTATCATGCCGCAGTAAAATTGGAAGCAACGCGGGCATACGAACTTGTTACAAAAGTTCATCCGCTGTATGAAAAGCTGTGCGACCATTATGCCTTTACGGCAAAAAAACTTCCTGCCATTGTTGCGGTAACTTCGCCCGATGTCGGCGACAACGTGGCAAGCTGGGCGCATGGTTTTTATGTCGGCGTAAAAGAATTGGACGCGGCGGTGCAAAAAAGTTTTTTTGCAAGCGCGGGAATTTCCATGGGCTTTACGCTGGGCGGCGCGGAAGCTATCGCAGGCGCGGTTGGCACAATCTTAAATTATCTGAAATACAGCGACAATATCTCCAAAGTTATGCTAAGCCCAACAGGTTTCGACCTTCTTTCCGTAATTTCGGAATTGCATATTGAATCCGCAACGATAACGGGCGCGGATGCCGCGGTGGGGCAAGTTATGTCTCCGCTTATTTCCATGCTTACAAATATGAAATGCGTTGACAATGCAAAACTTAAACAGCGTCTTGATGCATACAAGTCTGCGCTGGACGCAAAACGCAGTGGCGGTTCAACATCTTCTGCCGCAAGCGGCGGTGGCGAGAAGAAAAACTTGGCAGATTCGCTGGGGCAAATCATGACATACGCGGGATATCCTGCCGACCAGTCGAATAAATTTGCGCGTCTTATACAAGAATATACTGCACAAAGCGACCGAGGAAGTTCGGACGAAGTTGTCCACAAAATGCGCCGCGAACTTACAAATATGTTTAACGAAATCTATGTAAAAGTTTTCTTGAACAGCCTTAACGAACCCACCATGCCCACGGTTATTAAAATGTTCCTGAACTTCGGATACATGAGCGCGGAATTGGCAGGTTACGAAAACGCGGACTATTTATACTCCATTGCAGACTCCCTTCGCGGCGAACCCGAACGCGGAATTTACACCGCATACGAATGGTTACGCGCCATTTACGACGGCAAAAAAGAACCCTGCCGCAACGAGTTTGACCAAGATTACCCCGCATACATTGCGGAACTTAAACAAACAAAACGCTTTGACGCCGAAGAAGAAGCCCGCCTTTTGGCAGACAATCACGGCAAGCTGATGTTTGAACTGGAACACATTTTCCCAATCGTAAATAAATTAACATTCGGCAGAATCACGACGTTCTGTCCTGTTTTCTCCGACAACAATGTTCAGCGAGAACTTGAACCTTCGCATATCACCCCCGACGCAATCCGCGAATCGTTCAAGGAAATAACGGCCGTGGACTTCGGCGCGTTCTACCGCGAAACTTCATATTCAAACCCCGAAATAGGCATCAACCGCGAAACCATAAACGTGGAGATTATGCCCGAGGTAATCCTTATGCCAAACGTGGGTGTGCGCGGCATAATGTGGCAGGAAATTGAAGGGCGAAAACGCACAACGCCTGCGCGTATGTTTGCACCAATCTTCCTTCTTGTGGACTTGAAGCCGCTTATGGTAAAACTCACGGGCGAATTCCGTTGGGAAATGTGCAAGCGTGTACAGGGTTCGCGCTGGCAGGACGTTACGGAAGCATCACTTACCGCCGAATATGTGGACTATTTACAGTTCTACAAACACAACCGCGACCTCTCTACAGAGGTGAAACAGGGCGTAAAAACCGAACTTCAACGCGCCAGAAACAACTACAAAAATGTTTTTACAGCAAATTATTCGGACTGGGTTATGTACGAATCGGGCGGGTCGCCGCGTCTTAACAAGTTCGCCCGCAAAATCTTAATGATGTACTGCCCCTTCAAGGCAGAAATTCGGGACGCACTTGCGCAAAATCCGCAGTACGCAGAGCCGCTTAAACGCTACGTTTTCCAAAACCAACAGCGCGAAAGCTTGCTTACCCGCATGATTCAAAAAATGAACCAAACGGGCGTAGAGCCCCCTCAAGAATTTCTTGACGAGCTGGAATTTGTAAAGCAATAAAACATATAATATATGAGAGAAATTTTCGGAAGGAGAGCTGAAAAGTGAAACATCTGATTTTATTAATTTTGTTGCCCGTGTTGTTACTTGTGGCTTGCAGTCAAAATGAAGTTGTTGATGTGCAAACAGTAAGATTTGAGGTTGAAGACATTGACGATGAAATCGACGAAGAAATTGTAACCCTGTACGAGGAAGAACTGGAGGATTTTTCCTTGCTTAGGGATACCCGTACGTGGTACTCACTTTCTACGGATAACCATGTACAGCACCTTGATGTCGGTACTACAGGCGCAGAACTTGTTTTGGGCGGTTCGCGGTATCTTTCGTCGCTGGGCACACCCATGTTCGCTGTTGTGCGAAGTGGCTTGGACGCAGAGCGTAACGCCATTCTTGTCTCCGGCAGGGGCGGCAGCGAACACGCGCTTAATGTAAGCATCCGCGACCTTGACCTGCAAAACACGTACACCATTACCGTAACGGGCAGTGTTGTCGCGCTTGTTCCCACAGAGGTGGTTGTTGCAAGTACCGCAAACCTTGATATTTGGCTTAACGCCACAGAAACAATGGAAGAATTTACTCTTGAAACACGCTTGTCAAATAATATTTTATACGGCATGGGGATAGAACCCGCCGATTTTGGCAACTCAATTACGATTATGACAAACAATGCCGTAAACTTTACGGTTGACGAAATTATAATCACAAACGGGCCTTTCGACAGGGCGAATATGCCCGAACCAACACCAACCCCCGAGCCCACCCCTGAGCCGGAAATCGAATGCGAAGACGATTGCACCTGCGAAGATATTTGCGCCGAAGAGTGCGAATGTGAGGAAGAAGGGTCTGAACCCGAACCCACACCGGAGCCTACTCCCGAGCCCACGCCTTCACCAACTCCGTCGCCTTCCCCCACTCCGTCGCCGTCACCCTCTCCGACACCGTCACCCGGCGCGGAAGCCACACCCGCACCTACACCGTCGCCTACTCCATCCCCCACGCCGTCACCTACTCCATCGCCTACTCCCGAACCTACACCTGCTCCAACCCCTGAACCGACCCCTGAACCGACCCCCGAACCAGATC
>Ga0209755_10001146_pt1 | contig 43420 bp, 55 predicted proteins | sample TergutCo191P1_FD_187301 | JGI IMG/M metagenome (GOLD analysis project Ga0209755, IMG submission 187301) | Cornitermes sp. P1 segment gut microbial communities from Petit-Saut dam, French Guiana - Co191P1 (SPAdes) (version 2) | ecosystem: Host-associated > Arthropoda: Insects > Digestive system... | reverse complement strand
TATCAAGAAAAACCATCCAGACTATGAATAATGTAGGGTGTACCCCATAGCAATTGCTGATTTCTTTTTCTGAGTTTACACAAACTACTTGACACAGCCCCCGGGCGATTGTTGGTATGGTATAATATCGGCGTTGTGGGGTGCGGCGTTATCAGCGTTATAGTTCCCGGGCGATTGTTGGTATGGTATAATAAACACATCGAAGCCGCAAGTCTTGTATTTACAGGGCTTGCGGCTTTTTTGTTGCTAACTTGTTACTTGTTGCAGTTGCGCCGCAACACTTTAATCAATCCAGCAATTCAACGGCTTCCCGCAATTCTTCAATCGTTTTATGGGTGTAGACCCGTTCCCCCACATCCTTTGACTTGTGACCCATAATCAAATCAATACAACGCTTGTTCGCCCCCGCCGAATCAAGGCGGCTTCTGAAAGTGTGGCGGCACTCATGGGGAGTATGTTCAAGGGTGAGGGCTTCCATTATCTCATTCCAGAATTTATAATAAGTACCCTTCGATATTTTTTTCCCGTCTTGACCGAACAAGTAATCCCCGCCGCCCTGTACCCGCTTTTGGATGAGGGGTAATATTTTCGAGTGGATGGGAACGATTCTATCCTTGCCCGCTCTTGTCTTTGTGCCGCCCTGTATTGTGCCTTGCTGTAAATCCACGCTGGCAATCCGCAAGTCAAGCAATTCAGAAATCCGAAAGCCTGTATACAGGAAGGCAAGTACCGAATCAGCCCACGGGGTATCAGCAACGCCCCAAATCTGATTGATAGCTTCATCGGTGAAGGGGGTTTTGTTGGTATCGGGTATCGGTGCGCTGGTTAGCAAATCGGAATAACAGCGGCTAACAATGTCCAATTCAAGGGCGAATCTATCCAGATGCCGAAGCAAGTTTTTAATCGCCCCTTGTGTTGAATACCCCTTGTTACAGCCGTCAATACAATCCTGCATGTGGAAGGATTTGACCGCCTTATATTTCATCTTGTGAAGTGGCTTGCAATGCTGGTACGCTGAAAATAACGATTGCTGATTCGACATTCCCAACTTGACCGCCTTTTTTTCTTTCCACAAATCGAACAATTCGGCAAAGGTGGTTTTCGCTTTGTCCACATCCCACGGTTCATTATTAAATTGAGCAAGAGCAATCATGCCCGCTTCCCTTGTGGGATAGTAACCGATGGTTTCATATATCGGATGCCCTTTATCATTGAAGCCCCGTGTTTTTCGTACAACATAAGGATTACGGCGGTTGCCCGATAGCTTCGCAACTGTACCATACCCGTTAGGATTTTTCAAGTTGATTCCCCCTTTCGTATAGTTTACGGTTTCCCGTGACCGCCTTTCGGCGGTTTCGATTGATAACCAGTCAATCATCTTCAGACAGGATTAACAATATTGACCGAAATCGACCCATTCCCCCGCTTGCAACTTTTCAATCAGTGATTCAATTTCTTCCCGTGTTTCGATACACAATTCTTCTGTAACATAGGCTTCAAGTGTTTCGTGTGGTTGCCCTTTGCCGATGGATTCAAGGTAGATGTCACAATTCTGGTTTTGTTCGATTTTCGGCTTCGTGCTGTGAAGTTTGGCTTGCGCTGTGCCGTTGTCGAAAAACCGTTGTTCAAGATAAGTAACTTTTTTCATGGTAGTAATCCCCTTTCATATTTTGCAACGGGTTAAAATCGTTTGCTTTGTTTCTCTGTATTCGCTATGCTCTTTGACTGTGCCAACAAGGGTATATTTTTCGCCTTCGGTTAAATGTTTCGAGGTTTTCCAGATTATTACATTGCCGTTCTCATCAATGAAAGAATGTATATAGCTTGTGCCGCCGTAGTAACCGAAACTATGTTCAAATGAATAACTACTTTTCAAGCAAACTTCAACGGCGATGCGCTTGCCGACTTCCCCGATGTATTCAGATTTGGAAGATTCTTTCGGTGTGCGCTCTTTGATAATATCTTGAATATCGAAGCGGTCATTCCACCAAAGAGCGGCGATGTCGTTTTCGGTAAAGCAATCGTCAATAGTTAATTCGACCGTGGGGAAAGTATCGGGCTTTTCTACAAAATGCCAATTCAGATAAATGTTAAACTTCGCCCCCGCCACCTTCAAATCGTCTTTAATCTCATAGGTTTTCCCGATGACAACAAAGGTTTTCCCTTCGGAGTTGAAGCCTTCTTTTGCCAAAAACGCCGCCCGACCGTCAAGGTTTTCTTTGCGCTTTTTATCGTTGCGCCGCTTGTTAAGTTTGGCTTGATATTCGGGGGTTCTAATAATCCATGAATGAGGGTAAAACCCCGATGCGTTGCACTTCCAGCATCTAGCCCCGTCAACGTGTTCATAACCGTGGAGATAACCGATGCCGCCGCACTTAGGGCAATTATTGTCAATCCAGTGTTGGCTTCCGTTCCTGTCAACTTTCTGGATGAAGGGTTCGCCGTGTTTTGGTAATGGGCGGCTGGACGGTGCTTTATTTCCCATATAAAAAGGTGTCATAGCCATTTTTCAAATCCCCTTTCTGATTCATGCGGCGGGGGTTGTGACCCGCCTTCCCGCATTACCACGGCTTGCGCCGTGTCACTCTGCGATTTTTAACCCATACGATGTTCGGCATATTCAAGCATTGACCGTTCTTCGCTATAACTCATTTGAAATTCGCTTGCGTGTTCCACAAGTAAAAAATCGTGAAGATGACTTTTTGCTTCTTCGTCCTGACAATTGCATCCTTCGGATAGCAGTACCCCGCAATACTTACAATATTTTACTTTCATAATTAAGCCGCCCTTTTCAGATTCACAATTTCAGCTTTGTAACGGTTATCAGCTTGGAAGGTATCAACGTCCTTTGCGTTGGATGTTACTTGCATCGTTTGCTTGTCAATCCGTATATACCAACTCCATTTTGCTACTTCGTAATATTCAGCGTATTCAACACAGAAGCTATACGGTGTCCATGTTTTACCTTTGAAGATGTACAAGATTTCAGAAGCCCCGGCGTGTACGCCTGTAACAAGTGTTAATTTCAGGCCCTTTGTTTTTAATGCCTTCATAATATAATCCCCTTTCGGTTTTTGTTGGCTAACGTGTTATGTAACACTATTGTACTCCTTATAAAGAGTTATGTCAATAGGTTTTAGAAAAAACTTTTTATAAGGTGTTTGCGGCATATTTTCAAGCAAATAAAAAACCGCCCCGAAAGGCGGTTCGTAAAAGTCACTTACATTGTTATTTCGTTTTATACTTGCGGTTCATAGTAACAACGGCATTCCCAACATATAGGCAATTCGGGAACGGCATTTATATTATGAATCTTTTTTGATGCCTTTTGACAAGCGGCACATACTCTATTTCCATCTTCGGCGGTTCTAATCTTTACCTTCTTAATATCTAAACTTTTAGCCTTGTCAAGCGTTTGAGTGTTTCGGCGTTTAGATTGCTTCCATCTTATATAAACTTCCAATAAATCGGTTGTAGTATAACCCGGCTTAGTTTGGTTCATGTAATCAACCAAACCTTCGGGGAATAGGTAAACAATGCCGCCTTCCTCAATTAAATCAACGATGTGTTTTACGCTTGCTTTATCAACACGAAGGGCGGTATTGGTTAAAAATTTGCCAATTTCAGCATCAATTTTAGAATGCTTTGCCCTATCATCAAACTTTTTTCCTAACTTCTTGAAAAATCCCATAGTACCATCCTTTCGTTTTATATCGTTCTTCTTTAATGCTCTTATAATTTCCCCATATTCCCGCCAATCTTCTATTGTCGGCGGTTCTTTTCCAAATTCATACAGAAACTTTTTACGCAGTTCCCGCCCTCTTTCTTCCATCCCCTATGCGTTCCGCTTTATCAGCTTCGCTGTAAATCATAGTCATTATATCGTGCTTCATGCGTGGGTTAAGTTTTCGGTACCCATCTATAAGTTCTTCCTCTTGTTCTGACAATTGTTTATGTTCGGCTATCTCATGTTCGGTGCTTTTAATCCTTTCGTTTGTACGACCTAAAAGGAAATCAATAGACACGTTAAAGTAATCAGCAAGCAAAATCAATTTATCGCCAGTAGGTAAAGTGCCTTTCTTCCATCTTCCTGTTGCGCTTGTGGCAATACCCAAGCCTTCCAATACAGGGGTTATTTTTTCAGCTCTTTCCTCACATAGCGTTTGCAGTCGTTCATATAACATTAAACGAACCCCCTTTTAGCTGTTGTATGCCCGGAATACTCCTTATAAAAAGTTTTTTCCGAAAAGCTATTGACTTTACTCTTTTTAAGGAGTATACTTATAACACGTTAGCAAACACGCAAGGCAACAAAAAGCCGAACCCTCATATTTCTACAGGGTTTTGGAAGAAGTTGGAAAAGGTTCATCTTTCGGGGGTTGCCGCCCCCTTGCGATGCAATGCCTTGGTGTTACCTAACACGCTATGTAACATTATACCTTTTTCAGCTTCACAAGTCAACGAAAATATTTAGATGAAAGGGGGTTTTTGGATGAGCGCAACAGCGAAATCACCGCCCGAATGGGTTCTTGAAATCGAAAAACGGTTAAGGCGATTACGAATTTCAAAGCGACAATTAGCAAAATCGCTGAACCTGAATTACACCATCGTTTGCAATGCGTCCACGGGTTACATTGACCGCCCGGACATTGTAGACCTGATACTTGCCAAAATTGAAGAAATAGAATCCGGGGGGGGGGTATAAATGATGACCTTCAATTATAAGGCCCTTAAAACCCTGATTGACGAAAAGGGCATCAAGGCATCACAGCTTGCCGATATGACCGCCATCCCACGAAACACGGTTGGTTATTACCTTAAAGGCGAAACAACGCCAAAGGCTGACCGTATAACCCAAATCGCGGAAGCCTTGGGCGTATCGGCTGAAACCTTCTTTACAGACAACGCCGCCGAACTTGCCGCCCCTTTCCAAAAATTGCTTTTAACCGTTGCCGAAGCCGCAAAAATGATGGGTTGTTCCGAACAACGCATACGTCAAGGGATTATCAACGACAATTGGAACCCATCAATAGGTTCTGCAATACGGGAAAAAGGCCCACGGGAAAAGTATCAATTTCATATCCCGTTACGGCGGGTACAAAGTTACTTGCTGATTTTGGATGAGATGGAAGTATGAGATTACCAATACCGGGCTTTGAAGGGCTGTACGAAATTGATACCGAAGGAAATGTATTTAGCGTTTTGCAATCAGCGTCAAGACGCAAGCGGCAATTGAAGCCGTTTTGCAATGGCAGTGGGTATATGAAGGTAAATTTGTATGACCTTGATGGAAAATGCGCTAAAAAGTACCTTCACAGGCTTGTAGCTGAAACATTCATTCCAAACCCTGATAACTTGCCTGTTGTCAATCACAAAGACAGCAACCAAGCGAACAACACGCTTGATAATTTGGAATGGTGCAGTCAAAGCGAAAACGTAAAGCACACTTATGATGTAGGTGGTAGGAAAAGCAATGCAGAATCAAATATCGGAAACAATCACCGGGGCAAAACGGTAGTAATCAACAAAGACGGCAAAAGTCACACGTTCCCAAATATGAAAACTGCTTCGCTTTATTTTAAGGTGAACTGTAATTACATTTCGGAACTTTGCCGTAAAGAGCAGTCAAATGTAATTCATTTTAGGGGTTTTAGAATAGAGGTGATGCCCAAATGAGTAATACAACACTTTACCCGTTTCAAGAGCAAGCATTAAACGAAACATCCGGGTTCAATCGTGTAGCGTATTACTTCGATTAGGGCATGGGCCTTGGCAAAACCTTCATTGGCGGCGAAAAGATACAGCGGCTTAACCATCCTACTAATTTGGTTATCTGCCAAAAATCCAAAGTTGAAGATTGGTTGAACCATTTTACAAAGCATTATGAATATGCGGTGTATGACCTGACCGACAAAAAGCAACTTGAAGATTTTGTGAAGTGTCAAGATTTTCAATGCAGAACGGGTATATGGCTTGGTTCAATCTCAATCGGCGTTATCAATTACGATTTGATTTTCAGGCGAAAACAACTCCATCATCTTGAAAATTTCACCTTGATGCTTGACGAATCAAGCCTGATACAAAACCCAACAGCGAAACGCACGAAGGCAATTTTGAAAATGAAACCCGCCAACGTGGTTTTACTTTCGGGAACGCCAACAGCCGGGAAATATGAAAACCTATGGAGTCAACTCAACCTTTTAGGGTGGAATATCACGCTGAAAGCCTTTGAACAAAACTATGTTAATTGGAAAAAAATTGAGGTTGGCGGCTTTTTCCACAAAGTTGTTGACAAGGCAAACCCATATAAAAACGTGGAACGGCTGAAATCGAAAATGCGGGCGCACGGTGCGGTATTTATGAAAACCGAAGAAGTACACGAATTACCCGCCCAAAACATCATCGAAATCAAGGTTCCAACAACGAAGGAATACCGCAAATTTCAACGTAACAGCATTGTCGATGTGGGCAGTCAAACCCTTGTGGGCGATTCAGTTTTAAGTAAGCGCATCTATTCCCGGATGCTATGCGGCCATTTCAATAACGACAAATTAAACGCCTTCCGGGACTTGTGCGAATCCACCAATGACCGCTTGCTTGTTTTCTACAACTTTAACGAGGAATTAAACATCTTGCGGGGTATCGCCGGATTGCTGGAACGCCCCGTTTCGGAAGTAAACGGCCACAAAAAAGACCTTGCCGCCTATGAGGATGAGTCGGATTCTATAACGCTAATCCAATACAAGGCCGGGGCAATGGGCCTGAATCTGCAAAAGGCGAACAAGATTGTTTATTTCAGCCTGACAGATGAAGCGGAATTGTTTTTACAGTCAATGAAGCGGATTCACAGAATAGGCCAAGAAAAGCCCTGTTTTTACTACATCCTATTATGCCAAAACAGCATAGAGGATAAAGAAATTTTACCCACGCTTGGGTTAAGAAAGGAGTACACGGATGCGCTTTTTCAAAAATAACTTGGGCTGGATATTGCTTGTAATTTTGTTTATAGCCCTGACCCCGTTTATTTTCCATCTTGCCTATTTGGAACGTGGGTATCGGGCAATTGGCGGCGAAATTTTCTTCCCGCTAATCCCTTTCATAATTTGGGCAATCGTCAAAACCGCCAAGCGGTTGAAAATCATACCATTTCAAAAAGAAGGGAGCGAAACGCAATGATTAAATGTGAAATCATGGATGCTTGCGAGAAAAACGGCTTCGAAGGGTGTTGTGAATCTTGCCCGGATAAAGAGGGTTGCGATGTGATTTGTACCGACAAATCCGCAACTTGCGGGAATGCCGTTTTCGATGAATCCAACAGTTTGCAAGTTTTCCAAACGCAAACGGCGGCGATTATCAATACCATTGTTGAAATCGTGACGGTAAAAAATGCAATGGAAATCAAGGAAAAAGCGATGCGGGAACAACTGCAAACAGCAATGGAATATCACGGCATCAAAAAGGTTGACCATGACCTTCTAAAAATTAACTACATCGAGCCTTCGACCCGTACCAGCATTGACGGCCCGAAAGTTAAAAGCAAATACCCGCACATTTACGATGAGTGTTCCAAAACTACCAGCGTAAAGGGCCATGTAAAAATCGAATTGAAGAAAGGGTGAAAGCGTATGGGAAAGCAAGCCATAGAAGGCAAGCGAAGCAATTTGTTTATGCTGGAGCCGGAACGCCTGACCCTTGTATTCGACAAACAACATCCCCTGTATGACCCCCGTGTGGAACACGCCCCGGATGAAGCGATGGTTGCCAACATTTCCATGAACGGAGTATTGGAACCCATCATTGTGCGGAAGAACGGGGAGTTAATCGAAGTTGTAGCTGGCCGGGGCCGCACGAAGGCAACGCTGGAAGCGAACCGCCGCCTTGTGGCAGAAGGTAAGCCGCCGATTCTCATACCTTGCATATTGAAAGGCGGCACAGATGTTGACTTGTTCGGCGTTATGGTATCTGAAAACGAAATCCGGCGTGAAGATACCATGCTTGTAAAAGGCATGAAAGCCCGCAAGTTACTTAACATGGGTTACAGCGTTCAAGAAATCAGCGTTACCTTCGGCGTTAGCCGTCAAGCGATTGAAAATTGGCTTGCCGCGGAAGAGTTGCCGGACGAAATCAAAGAAGCCGTTGAATCAGGCGAAATAACCGTCACAGCCGCCCTTGAATTGGCGAAAGCTGGACACACACGGGAAGAGCAAGTCAAGCGTTTCGAGGATTTGAAAAAGCAGGGCGCAAAGCCCACGGTACACAACACGAAAACGGCTTCCGCATCCAAAGCGAACAAGCCCGCCCCAAAAATCAAAACCCGCAGTGAAATCGAAAAGCATCTTGATACTTTGGATGTCGGCGGCGAGGAATACGAACAAGGATATATTAACGCTTTGCGCTGGGTGCTGAATGAGTTGGACGAGGAGAAGATGACGATGCGCAAGGATAGTTTTTATACCTGTATCAAGCAGAAAAACCCGGACACAGAGGAAACCGAAATCAAAGCGTTAAAAATTTCCGGGTTTGCCGAAGGGGATATTGGGTTGCACGAAATCAAATACAACAGTGAATTGAATACATGGGTTGCAACGCATATCCCAACAGGCTTGTTGCTGATTGACAAACGGCAAGAGTACCACAAAACAAAATCATCCGCTTTGAAAAGCGCAAAAGCCAAAATCAATCTTCCATCGTTTGAACAAAATGTTAAAACGCACATGGAATCAGAGGGTTACAAGACTTTTCAGCAATCAAGGTATGACCAATGCGTTACTTACGCTTACGGAGGTTCCAAATGACAGCAAAAGAGCGGGAAGAAAGCCCCGGTGAATCTTTCGATGGCGGTTATCACTTATACGCCAAAGAAAAGCACAAAGAACGGGTTAGCAAAAACGGCGATAGGGTGAAATTTGCCGTTGAACAGTTGACCGCCAACAACATTGAATTTGTCTTGAAAAATGAAAGCATAGGGCATTTTCATTGCCGCCGCAAATCCGATGACGCATTGATTCAGTTTTGGGCGGGAACAGGAAAAATCCTTGGACATGAGAAACGCCGGGGAATCCACAGCCTGATTCAAATATTAACGGGGTGAACCGCATGAGCGACAGTGTAAATCATCCGGCGCATTATACAGACGGCAAAATTGAAGTCATTGATTTTATTGATGATAAAAACTTAAATTTCAGCTTGGGAAACGCTGTCAAATACATTTGCAGAGCCGGAAAGAAAGACCCGAACAAATACGTTGAAGATTTGAAAAAAGCAATATGGTACATCAACCATGAAATTGAAAGGACGGGAAAAGATGAAGATTATTAACGCAGGGTTTGAGATTTTGGACGGGCTGGACGCATCCGAAATCTTAAAGAAAATCGAGTTGTGCGGGCGGGTTTGCTACAAATCCGAAGCGAACATTACCAGCGAAACCGCCGCAAACTTTGTCCGGGGAATCATCAACAATGGCCATGAATCGGTATTGGAACACGTTAGCTTTTCGGTGCGGTTCATTGTTGACCGGGGCGTTAGCCACGAACTTGTCAGGCATCGTATAGCGTCATTTTCGCAAGAATCAACACGCTATTGCAATTACAACAATGACAACGGCGGCTGTACTTTTATCAAGCCTTTGTTTTTCGATGAGCAAGAGGAAGCCGCCCCGTCAAAAGCGACACGTTATCACCGCTGGAAACACGCCATGCAAGTAGCAGACAGAGCCTATGCCAATATGATAGCCAGCGGCGCAACGCCGCAAGAAGCCCGTTCCGTGTTGCCTAACAGCCTGAAAACAGAAGTGATAATGACGTGCAACTTGCGGGAATGGCGGCACATGCTGAAATTGCGGACGGCGAAAGCGGCGCATCCGCAAATGAGGGAAGTTAGTATTCTCTTGCTGAATCAACTGAAAGGCCGCATCCCCGTTATCTTCGATGACATTGAGGTTGAATGATGCCGAGTGAAAAAGCCTTTGAAACAAAGCTGAAAAAATTCCTTGAATCGGAAGGCTGTTACTGTTTCAAGGTTTGGGGCGGCGGGATGCAGAAAGCCGGAATACCTGACTTGATGATTTGCGCCAACGGCTGTTTTATCGCCGTAGAGGTTAAGAGCGACACGGGCAAGCCTTCCCCTTTGCAACTGTACCAGATAGCCCAAATCAATGAAGCGGGCGGCGTTGGGCTGGTACTGTACCCAAAACACTTTGACGAATTCAAGCGGTTTATAACAACGCTGAATCAGCTTGACATAGCAACAAATGGTTCATGGTTCGACTTTGAAGCGGAATTCCCAAACATTATGAAAGGTAGGTGATAAAGCATGGGTGACGAAGCCCAATACCTGAATGAAACCGTGGGCGCAGAATACGAAGCGCAAAAGTATATTTCCGAAAAGGAAAAAGCGGCTAACTGGAAAGAACCGATAAAAAAGCCGCCCGATAAACCGCCCAAAGAATACAGCGTTTCAAAGCAATGGAGCCATTCAAGGGTTGATACTTTCAAGCAATGCCCGTACAAGTTTCAGTTGCGTTATCTGGATAAGATTGAAGCGTTGCCTTCTGATGAAGCTGACAATGCGTTGATTTTGGGGAACGCCCTTCATGCGGGCATCGAAAAAGGCGTTGCGGCGGCGATTGAAGATTATTTCGGCGCATACCCGATTATAACCGATAGGCCGTATTGGAAAAGCGACAACGGCAACTGGAAGTATGTTTCAGACCATGTATCAGAGCAAATCAAGCTGGAATACCTGATACCCAAAGCACAGGCGTTATTGCCGCATGGTATCCACGAAATGCAGATTACAACGCCGGATTTTATCGGCTATGTGGATTTGCTGGTTCCAACAGGAAAGCAGAACGAATTTGACCTGTACGACTTCAAATATACAGGCAACGGGGAAAGATACCGACAATCGCCGCAACTGCATATGTACAAGCATTTTCTGGAATCGCAGGGGAAGATTATCCGCAACATGTATTACTTGATAATCCCCAAAGTCAAGATGATTAAGATTGGCAAAACAGAGGATGTAGAGGATTACCGGGATAAGGTGGAAGCGGAACTGAAGAAGGTTGAACCCTACTTAATGCAAATTGAGTTTGATTACAGAAAGGTTGTCAGTTTCCTTCTTGAAATCAAGCGGGCGCAAGAAACAAAAGAGTTTACCAAAAATGAAACCAGACTTTGCGACTGGTGCGAGTATCAGGCCATGTGCCAGAAAGGGATTGATTACATGCTGACATTACCGAAAAACACGCCTGTCAAGCAGACACGCAAGAAGAAAACCATTTGGCTTTATGGGGAGCCGTACACCGGGAAAACCACGTTTGCAAGCCAATTCCCGAACCACTTGTTTTTGACCACTGACGGCAACATCCGGGAACTGATTACCTATGCGCCGGACGAAAAGCCGCCGAACATCGAAATCAAGGATGAAGTCACCATTGAAGGACGGCTGACCAACAGGAAATTTGCTTGGGAAATCTTTCTTGATGCCATTGCCGCCCTCGAAACGCAGGATAACCCCTTCGACACAATCATTCTTGACCACTTGGGGGAACTGTACGACCATTGCCGCCTTTACATCTTCGACCGGGAAAGCATCAAGCACGAAACGGATGAGAGTTACGGCAAGGGCTGGGATATGGTCAAAACGGAGTTTTTAACCACGCTGAAGCGGCTGGTTAATCTGGATTACGGCAACATCATTCTGATTAGCCACGAGGACAGGACGAAGGACATTTCCCAAAAGGGCGGCGCAAAGCTGACAGCGATTAAACCCAAATTGCGGGATGCGTTTCTTTCCAACATTGCGGGCATGGTGGACATTACCGCCCGGACGCTTGCGGAAGATGGCAAGTATACACTTTCGTTCAAGACTTCGGAAGTCATTTTCGGCGGCGGGCGGCTGAAGCCCCGCCTGAAAGAAATCCCGCTTGATTACAAGGAATTCTTGAAGCTGTATGACAAGACAGACCGCAACAGCCCGGAGCCGTCACAAGCGGCAGAAACGCCGCCAGAATCGAAGGAACGGCGGTCAAGGCGGGCGGGGGCAAAAGCGGAACCCACGGAAAACGCCGGGAGCGAGGAAAGCGGAGATGAAGCCATGTACAACGAAGGTGTAGCCGATGCCGCAGACCCGGCCCCGGAGGAACCCGCCGCCGATGCGGAAGCCAACGCCGGAGCGGATGGGCCAGACGAAGCCGCCAGCGATGATGACGGCAAAGACCCGGAACCCGAAGCCGAAACGCAGAAGCCGGACGCAGACCCGGAGCCGCCCGCAGAAGAGCCGAAACCCGTTAGAAGCCGGAAAAAGCGGGGGGAAAGCTGATGCCGAAGAAATGCCCCTTGCTTCTTTGCCGGATTGATTCAATGGCAATGTCCGGCATGGAATGTACACAGGCTGAATGTGCTTGGTGGCTGGAAAACAAATCAGCTTGCGCAATGACAGCGTTAGCAAGCGGCTTGGATTGCGCCATAGACGAAATCCGCTATGCGGCAAGCCTCATACAAGAAATCAAGAACAGATAATTTTATCGCCACAGGCGAGAAAGGAAGATTAAACAATGGCTAAAACAAGCAAATGGGGAAAATTCAACGATTCTGTTGACCTGAAAGGGCTTCAGGAGGATGTAAAGAACGCCGATGCCAGCGGCGGCAATTTCCCGGAAGTGCCGGGGGGCAAATATGAAGTTGAACTTGCGTCTTTGGAAATCAAGGCCGTGAAAGCCACAGGCAAGCCGATGGTGGCAATCAGCTTCAAAATTCTGACGGGCGAATATGAAGGCCAGCGCCTTTTCGACAACAAAGTTATTTATGGCACGAAAGACGATGCCCGCATGATTAAATCCGTTATTGGCTTCCTTGAAAGCCTTGACAGCGGCATCGACCTTGACTTCCACGATTATGACCAGTTTGAGGAAGTTGTAATGGATGTCTTTGAAGCGGTACAGGGCAACACGGAATATGTCGTTGAATACGACCCCGACAGCTTCTTCCGGGTGTCCGTTGAAGAGTGCTTCGACATTGAAACGGCATAGGGGGATTTGACATGTTAGGCAAATTGGGAAGGGATAAAATCACAGGGTTTGAAGGCATAATCACAGGCCACGCAAAGCATTTGTATGGTTGCGACAATTACGGATTGACCCCGACAGTTGACAAAGACGGCAAACTCAAAGATAGCTGTTGGTTTGACGAAGGGCGCATTGAAATTATCGGCGATGGCGTTAATCCGGCTGATGTCACAGCAGAAAAGAACGGGGCTGGAACGAACCCCACGAACCACAGGGATAACCCGAAGTAACCCCTGACACTTGACAGGCCGGGCGGTAAAAGAAACGCCGCCCGGCCATTTATTCTAAGGCGGTGAAAGCGTGAACATTGGATTACATGACGCAGAAAGAGAACACAGAAAAAGCAAGCCGTTTCCTAACCTTGCCATTATGAAAATCAGCGCTTTTCACAAAGCGCATGGTGATTGTGTGGAATGGTGGCAATCAAATAAAAACTATGATTGGGTTTATTCCTCTAAGGTGTTCGACTTCACGCCGGATAATCCGAATTTGCCAGCTAAAACGATAAGGGGCGGCACGGGCTACAACGCTAAAGCAAACGAAAAATATATGATTTTAAGCGCATTGCCGGAAAAGTACAATCAGATGTTCCCCGATTATTCTTTATACCCTGATTATGACTTCGCCCTTGGATATTTAACAAGAGGATGCCCACGAAATTGCCCGTTTTGCGTTGTAACCCAAAAAGAAGGCAACATATCCCGACAAGTGGCAAAATTAACAGATTTTTGGGCGCATCAAGCCTATATCAAACTATTAGACCCAAATATTCTTGCTTGCGTTGACCGGGAACAAATTATCAAGTCACTTGCGGATAGTACAGCATGGATTGACTTTACACAGGGCCTTGATGTGCGATTGATAAATAAAACAATAATCAGCTTGTTAAATCAAGTCAAAATTAAAACACTTTACACGGCTTGGGATAATCCTAAAGAGGATTTAACAAAGAAATTTATATTCGTAAAAGAACACTTCAAAATTAAAGATTATCGCCGCTTGAAAGTGTATGTTCTTACGAATTTTAACAGCAGTCATATAGAAGATTTAGAGCGAGTGCGAATATTGCGGGATTTGGGTTTTGACCCTTATGTGATGATTTACAACAAAGAAACCGCCCCACAAATAACAATAAATTTACAACGCTATGTTAATAACAAAATCATTTTCCGAAGCTGTATAGATTTTACAGCCTATAAAGGTGACAGCAAAGCCGGAAGGTATCTTTTAGAAGGGAGTATGAAACCATGATTTTTTATGACTTTGAAGTTTTTGCTAAAAATTGGCTTGTGGTTTTAATGCAAATCACAGACGAAGGCGAAAAAGAAACCGTCATTGCAGACGATAAAGAAGCCCTTGAAGCCTTCCATGCAGAACACAAAGGGGATATATGGGTTGGCTTTAATAGCCGCCATTATGACCAATGGATTTTGAAGGCGATACTTTGCGATTTTAACCCTAAAGAGATGAACGACTGGATTATCGTCAAAGGCGGTGCAGGATGGCAATTTTCAAGCCTTTTACGCAATATCCAGATTAACAATTATGATGTGATGACCAATATTGACAGAGGGCTAAAAACCTTTGAAGGATTTATGGGTAACAGCATCAAAGAATCAAGCGTTCCTTTCGGAATTAACCGACCTTTGACCGAATCGGAAATTCAAGAGGTAATCGAATATTGCCGTTACGATGTCGGGCAAACAATGGAAGTCTTTCTGCAACGGCTGGATGATTTTGAAGCGCATCGTGGGCTTGTGCGTATCGCAAGCGGTGACAAAGCCCTAAACATTAGCTTGATGAGCAAAACAAAGCCCCAACTTTCGGCGCAAATATTGGGGGCGGTACGACAAGATTACAACGATGAATTTGACATTAACTTCCCGCCGACCCTGCAAGTCAAGAAATACAGGGCGGTTGTGGATTGGTATATAGACCCCGCAAATCGGCGGTATTACAACGATGCTGGAAAGAAGAATCAGCTTGAAACGATGGTTGCGGGTGTTCCTCATGTTTTCGGTTACGGCGGGATTCACGGGGCGTTGACCAAATACAACGGGCAGGGGTATTACATAAACATGGACGTTGCCAGTTATTACCCCACGCTTATGATTTATTACGGGCTTGTTTCCCGTAGTATCAAGAACCCTGCAAAGTTTGAAGAAATCTATCAACAGCGGATGCAGTATAAAGCCGATGGAAACCCGCTTCAGCAACCTTTGAAGCTGGTATTGAATAGCACTTACGGGGCGATGAAAGACAAATCTAACCCCCTGTATGACCCCTTGCAATCGAATCTAGTTTGCATTTACGGGCAGTTGCTACTTCTTGACCTCATGGAACGGCTTGAACCGCATTGCCAAATCATCCAAAGCAATACAGACGGCGTTTTGATTAAGTTGCACGATTATGACGATTACGACCAGATTGATGATATTTGTCACGAATGGGAACAACGCACAGGCATGACCCTTGAATTTGAAGAATTCCGCAAGGTGTATCAGAAAGATGTAAACAACTACATCATCATTGATGCCGAAGGGAAATACAAGTCAAAGGGTGCGTATGTTAAAAAACTAAATCCCCTTGATTACGACCTTCCGATTGTCAACAAAGCGTTGATTGCCTACATGGTGAAAGGTGTACCAGTGGAAAAAACAATCGGCGATTGTGACGAACTCAAAGAATTTCAGCTTGTGACTAAAATCAGCGGGAAATATACGGCGATTTATCACGGGAACAAGCCGTTGAAAGAAAAATGTATTCGAGTTTTTGCAAGCAAAGACAAGCGCAATGCAGGGGTTACGAAATTACACGCAAAGCGGGGTAACTATGCGAAATTGTCAAACAGCCCGCCGCATTGCTTTATCCACAATGAGGAAATCAACGGGGTTAAAGTACCCCCGAAACTTGATAAACAGTTTTATATTGATATGGTAATCAAGCGGCTTGCAGACTTTGGCGTTAGATGAAAGGGGTATCAGCGTGACCCGGTACAAAATCGAATTCAAAAACAAAGTAAGGGCGGCAATGGAAGCCTATGTATTAGCGAAAACCAAGAAAGCCGCCCTTGAAGCCTTGCGCCGTTACCCTACAATAGCGGGCGTTGTTGGGCCGAAGGTTTACACGGATATAAACCAAAACAATACCGATTATATCCAAAATTCCTATGTTGAAAAAGTTAATTTTGTAGGTTCAAAGAAAGGGGTTTAACTATGGCTGATTATATGAATGTTTGCCGTTGGTGCAAATGGTTCAAGGATGGTTGTTGCATAAATGACAAAGCCTTCGGATTTGATGATGCAGAAGATTTTCCGATTTGGAAATTCGCAGAAGATGGGCAACTTTCGGAATCTATCAAAGAATCCTTTGGAGATTTTGACCTTGCCGGAATCAATAAGTTACTTGCAAAAAAGTTGTCAAAGAAAACAGCGGCTGAAATATTGGCGTTATTCGCTGAAGAATTTGAAACTTTCAAAACTGAAACAACGGAAAAGTTAGACAGCCAAATTACAGACTTGACCAAATAGAAGGGGGGGGTAAATTTGCATGTTTGATGAAAAAGAAAGCGGCATAAACAAAATAATTTTGCCGAGCCATTATCAAAAAAAGCTGAATGATTGGGAGTTTATCGGGAACTATTTTGCCAAAAACATACTTTCAAGTGAAAACGCAATCAATATTCACCATAACAAAGAATATGCGTTTTATGAAGGTACTGTTTCTGTTGGTACCCCTGAACATGAAATTCATGCTTTTATGTTTCGTGTTGAATCGCACACTTACACTGAATTAAGCGGAAAAAGTATAACCAATGATTTTATTAGTTTTTGGTTTCCTAAATCCACTAACGAACACAATTTTTTCGTTGCTACTTGCCTATATGTCCGAATTGGGAAATTAAGCGATGGAAGAATAGACTTCCACATAGAGCGTCCAACGGATGGGCAGGGGTTATCCCATGAAATGAGTGACGAAGAAATGAAACTTGCCGCAATGAAGAGAATGGTTTTCTTTGATATTGTTCAGCAAGCGGCATTACAAGCAAAAACACGCATCATCAAATTACAATCAGATGAAAAACGCAATTTTGACAAAAATTCAAAACATAATCCACAAAAGAAATCAATTACCCTGAAAGGTGGGATTGTATTTTCAACAGAATATTCGGACAAAAGGCCATACAACAGACACGTTGAAGCATGGGATGTAAAAGGGCATTATAGAACGTATAAAAGCGGTAAAACCGTTTACATCAAACCTTTCAGAAAGGGGGCAGGGAAAGTCAATGACAAAAAATATGTTATCCCTTTTTAAGGGCTTCATTGTAACAAAAAACAAAATAAGTAAACGCCCTTTCAAAGATAGTAAAAATTTAATGACTTTTGAAGAAGTCAAGGATTTGCCGGAATATTCAGGGGTTTTAGCGCAAGATGTTGTTTTGGTTGATTTTGACAAATCGAAACAAGCTGATTTATTCGCTAAAATGGCTAAAGGCGAGAATCTTAAATGCGCTATAAATCAAACATCCCGTGGGAAACATGGATTTTTCATAAATACCACAGTAACCAAATGCTATCAAGGGCAAAAACTCGCTTGCGGGTTGATAGCTGATATTAAAATTGGAAGTAAAAATTCTTATGTCGTTTTGAAAATAGATGGCAAAGAACGATACACTGAACAAGATATTACAGACGGCGAAAGTTATGACAAACTTCCAAAATGGCTATTGCCAGTTAGCCATAATATTGACTTTTCCAACATGGAAGAAGGGGATGGGCGAAATCAATCCTTGTTTAATTACATCCTGACTTTGACCGCCGCTGACTTCACGAAAAGAGCCGCACGAGAATGTATACGACTGATTAACAAATATGTATTGACTGACCCGCTAACCGAAGATGAGTTAGATGTGATTTTGCGGGATGAAGCCTTTGAAAAAGATGTATTTTTCAAAAATAAGGCGTTTTTGTTTGATAAATTCGCAATTGCCCTGAAAAACAATTACAACGTGATTAAGATTTTCGGGCAATTGCATTTATACCAAGATGGGATATATGTACCCGGCAAAGAAAAGATTGAACACGCCATGTTACAAATGTTCCCGCAAATGAACCGCCAAAAGCGCAACGAAGTTTACGATTACTTGAAAATCATAATCCAAACGGAAACGGTGCCGATGAATGCAAACCTAATAGCCTTCCGCAACGGCATTTACGATATTGTCAACGATACGTTGTTACCGTTTTCGCCGGATTATGTGGTAACTAACCGCATTGAGTGGGATTATAACCCTTCTGCATATTCACAGTTAGCAGATGAGGTTTTAGACAATATCGCCGTACAGGATAAGCAAATCAGGGCATTGTTGGAAGAAATCATTGGTTACACTTTTTACCGCCGAAATGAATTACGCAAGACTTTCATTTTGACCGGGGAAAAGAGCAACGGAAAATCAACGTACCTTGAAATGATTGGTTATTTGTTGGGTGAAAAAAATACATGCGCTTTGGACTTGTCACAACTGAATGAAAAATTTTCGGTTGTTGAACTTTTCGGTAAACTTGCCAACATTGGCGATGACATTTCCGATGAGTATATCAGCAATACGGGCAATTTCAAAAAGTTGGCAAGCGGAAGCGCAATTCAGGGAGAATTTAAGGGGGTGCAAGAAAAAGTAAATTTCAAATCATACGCCAAAATGCTGTTTTCTGCCAACAGCATCCCACGGTTGGGAAAGGGTAAAGACACGGCGGCATTGATAAGCCGTTTAATTTTCGTGCCTTTCCTTGCATTCTTTGACCCTAAAGACCCGAAATTTAAGCCGTTTATCAAAGATGAGTTGTTTACCCAAGAAACGATGGAATATTTGATTGTGCTTGGGATTGCAGGGTTGAAGCGGGTTTTACTCAATAGAGGATTCACAGAATCGGCAAAGGTTCAAAAATCTATTGAGGAATACGAAGAAACAAACAATCCGATTCTTGGATTTTTTAAGGAAATGGAAATTGAGGAACGCAAGATAGAAAATGAACCAGCCCCGGAGATTTATAAACAGTATCGGGAGTATTGCATCCGAAGCGGGTTACAGCCGTGGGGAAATGTTGAATTTTCAAGGCAAACTTGTAAGCACTACAAATTAAAAACGAAAGATAAACGGATTCAAGGCAAGGTAACGAAAGTTTTTGTAGCGGATGTGTAGCAGATGTGTAGCAGATGTAAAGTAGCCGCAAGCCGTGTAAATATAAGGTTGTAGCAGATGTAGCAGATGATTCTTATATTTTATAAATAAATTTATATATAAAAAATATATTGAGTTTATTTATAAAGTTACATCTAAAAACCTAATTTATCCGCTACATCCGCTACAGCCTTATAGAATCAGACGTTGACAGGGTTTTCAATCTGCTACACATATCCGCTACACTCAAAAATTATTAACTGAAATCGAAAGGGGATTCTAATCATGACGCTGAAAGACTTTGAGCAAATCGTATATGTCAAAAGCGAAATTGATATGCTGAATAAGCGGTTGCGGAGAGAACAAGCCAAAGGCGGGCAGTTTGTAGGTGATACCGCCAAGGATTACCGCACAGGGCAAGGGCGTACAATCGTGATTCAAGGGTATTCGATTGCTGACCAAAAGAAGATTGATAAAATATGGTTACTACTCGAAACCCGCAAAGCTACACTTGAAAAGAAAGTTGTCGAAGCTGAAGAATTTATCGCTTCGTTATCTGATAGCAAAATAAGAACGCTGTTGACCCTTAGATTTATTGAGGGCAAGGAATGGCGAGATGTCGGCAAGGGTTTTTATAAAAAGATGTCGGCTGATTCTGCCCGGAAATATGTCAAGGCATACTTTGAGGGGGCTTAAAAATGTTTTCCGTTAATTCCGTTTTTTCCGTTTTGAATGTGCTAATATGGTATTGTGATTTACTATGCACGATACCAAAACGAGCGGAAAGGGGCGGTTTATATGGCGAAAATGAGCGGCAAGCAACAAAGGTTCGTTGATGAGTATTTGCTTGACCTGAACGCCACGCAAGCCGCTATTCGTGCGGGGTATTCGCCAAATTCGGCGCAAGAGCAATCTTCCCGGCTGTTATCAAATGTTATGGTATCAGCGGCGATTAGTAGAGCCAAGGCAGACAGAAGCATACGCACGGGCATCAACGCCGACCGCATTTTGGAAGAACTTGCCAAAATCGGCTTTGCCAACATTGCAGATTTGACCGATTTTCTCCACGGTGAAGGCCCCGGCGAACGTGTAGACACGGCGGCGGTGCAATCCATCAAGGTTAAGACGATACCCACGGAAGAAGGGGATATTGTCGAACGGGAATTACGGATGGTTGACAAGTTGAAAGCCTTGGAGTTGATGGGCAAGCACGTTGATTTGTTTGCCGATAAGCTGAAATTGGAAGGCGGCTTCGGGGTGCAATTTGGCGGCGAAAACGATTTGGAATAATGCGGTTAGATACACGTTAGTAACAAAAATGCCGTGCGTCCTTGTGTTTACAGGGGCGCATATTTATTGTGTGATAATTCGGGGGTGTTTTGCAGGGGGTGACAGCCGATGAAGCGAAAAATTCACTTGCCGGATATAGTGGGCAAGCATTACAAAGAATTTTGGCACTTCAAAGGGCGTTACCGTGTTTGTAAGGGTAGCCGTGCAAGCAAGAAAAGTAAAACGGCGGCTTTATGGTTCATTTACAACCTTATGAAACATCCTGAAAGTAACTTGCTTGTATGCCGTAAGGAATTTAACACGTTGAAAAATTCTTGCTTTACAGAATTGAAGTGGGCAATCAACCGCTTGGGGGTAAAGTATTTTTGGGAAGTCAAGCAAAGCCCGCTTGAAATGACATATAAACCGACAGGGCAAAAGATTTACTTCAGGGGTTTGGATGACCCTGAAAAAATAACGTCTATTGCGGTAGAGGTTGGAACGCTTTGTTGGGGTTGGCTTGAAGAAGCGTATCAGGTGCAAGATGAAGCCGATTTTGATATGTTGGATGAATGTTTACGGGGTTACTTGCCCGAAGGCTTATTTTATCAATGGACTTTCACATTTAACCCGTGGAATGAACATTCATGGATTAAAAAGCGGTTCTTTGATATTGGCGAAGGCGAAACCGTTATTGAAACGCTTGACAAAGGGATTGTAAAACAGTTTTACGATGACGAAATAGGCGAAGCCATACAGACCCTTGCAATTACAACCAATTTCTTGATGAATGAGTTTATCGACAATCAGACCCTTGCAACCTTTAAGCAAATGAAAATTCGCAATCCACGCCATTACAAGGTGGCGGGCTTGGGTGATTGGGGTGTTGTCGAAGGCAATATCTTTGACATGTTTACCGAAGAAAACACTTACAACCGTGATTTTGTCAAAACGGGTATGCGGTACATTGCTATTGACTATGGAACGGTTAATCCAATGGTATTTCTTGACATATGGGATGAAGGCGAAGCCGTTTATGTTGCCAAGGAATTTTATTATGACAGCCGGAAAACAGGCAAGCAAAAAACCGATAGCGAATACGCCACGGAGTTAAAAAAATTCCTTGGCGATATGTCAAACAATAATTACCCCGTGTACGTTGTCATTGACCCTTCAGCGGCTTCTTTCAAGTTAGAGGTACGCAAGTTGGGCATTCGTGTTAAAGACGCTGACAACGGCGTTTTGGACGGTATACGGCACTTGTCAAACCTTTTTGAGATGAAGAAGGTTTTTGTACATGAGGATTGCAAAAATACAATTGCCGAATTGGAATCATACGCATGGGATGAAAAGGCGGCAAAGGTTGGCAGGGAACAACCAATTAAAGACAATGACCATACTTGCGATGCCTTACGGTATTTTGCAAAAACGATTATAAACCCAAGGCGGTGGAGATATGGCCCGGAATAAAAAACGAAATAGGCAAAAACAATCGGCAATCATAACGCCGCCAACGGATAAGGCGTTACCGCCCGGACTTTTCACGGCTGACCAAACGCCGATGTTGATGTTGGATGCTTTTTCAAATCCGGCGGCACGAAACGGCGCATTTACCGATAACATCATGGAATATACGGATTATTTCATACAGCGGATTACAAGAGATATGAACTTGATGAATACGCTGTATCGCAACAATCCCGTTGTTAAGCGGTTGATTGACATTGTGCCGGAAGATATGATGAAAAACGGGTATCAGCTAAACAGCCAACTTGACATTGACGCACGGCGCAAGCTGACACGGCTTGAACGCACAACGAGCATTCGGGCTAAAATCTTGGAAGGGCTTAAATGGGGCAGATTATACGGCGGGGCCGCCGGGGTAATCGTCATCGAGGGCCACGAAGATATTTTGGAAGAACCGCTTGATTTGGATATGGTGATGCCTGACAGTTTCAAGGGCTTAATCATTCTTGACCGTTGGAGCGGAATTATGCCCCAACTTGAAACCGTTACCGATTATTCAAGCCCTGATTTTGGGCTTCCTGAATATTACATGATTCAAGCGGAAGGGTTGACTTACAATCAGCGCATCCATTACAGCCGGATTGTGAGATTTACAGGGCGTGACTTGCCGTATATTGAAAAGTTGGGGGAAACATACTGGGGCGCATCCGAGTTGGAACACATTTTCGATGAGTTGAAAAAGTACAACAACACAAGTTACAACATTGCAAGCCTTGTTTTCCGTGCGAATTTGCACGTTTACAAAAAAGAGGGCTTTGAGGAAGCGGCACTTATGCCCGGCCCCCTTCGTCAACAGCTTATGCAAGAATTGACGATACTAAACGCAATGATGAACAACAACGGTATGCAAATCATAGGCGCAAAAGACCAATTGGAAACCCGCCAATATACCTTCGGCGGCATTTCCGATATTTACGAATTGTTTATGATGGATATTGCGATGGCGGCTGAAATCCCGGTAACAAAATTATTTATGCGAAGCCCCGCCGGGATGAACGCAACCGGGGAATCAGATATGCAAATTTATTATGACAGCATAGAGGAAAAACAGGAATCCGATTTGCGGCCCGTTTACGATGTGCTTTTCCCGATAATGTGTATGTCTGCATTCGGCGCAATCCCGGATGATTTTGATTACGATTTTGTTAATGTACGCCGTCCATCCGAAGATGAGCGTAAAACATTAGCGGGGCAGATAGGCACGGCGGTAACGTCCGTATTCACGGCGGGCATTATCAGCCAACAAACCGCATTGAAAGAATTGAAGGCTTCTACTGACTTAACGGGTATGTGGAATTCGATAACCGATGAGGATATAGAAGCGGCTGACACTAAACCGATGGGCGGCGATATGCCGATGCCGGATTTGTTCAATATGCCGCTTGACCCTGACCCGATAGCCAAAGCAGACACGGAAGCCCAAATCCAAGCGGCAAACCAAAGCGCAAATGACTTGATGGAAGAAATTAGCAAAATGAAGCCATTTGTGCAAAATTTAATGTGACATTGCAACACGTTAGTAACAAAACATATCGAAACGCCGCATAATTCAGGCGTTCAAATTTATTGCGTCATAATTTCCAAGTGAAAGGGGCATCCGAAATGAGTAATATTATTTTGCCGCCTGACAGCGGGCGGGCAGAAGCATACAAGCGGGCAATGGTTATCCCTATGAAATTTTTGCGTAGCGATGGTAGTATCACAGCCCCGGACAAAAGCGGCGTTGAAGTTTTACCGCCTTCGCCTGAAAGGGCGGCATTGTGGGAACGGCTTGCCGCATCCCCTGCCCGTTACCTTTACCCCGATGGCAGTATTTACGATGATGAAGGCGGTGGTACAGGGGGCGGCGTACAAGGCCCGCAAGGTGAACAAGGTATTCAGGGCGAACAAGGTCCGCCCGGTATTCAAGGGGTGCAAGGCATCCAAGGCGAAGCTGGAACAGCGGGCGCAATTGTCGGTTCGTTTGATACGGTTGACGAATTAACAACGACAATCCCAACGGGTACAAGGGGGGATTTGTATTATATTAGCCCTGATTTGTACGCATGGGATGATAGAAGTAATGTTTGGTTTAGTTTGGGGCGTATTGCAGGCCCGCAAGGAATCCAAGGCGAACCGGGGCAACAGGGGGCGCAAGGGGAACAAGGTTTAACGGGTATACAGGGGCCGCAAGGTTTACAGGGGTTACAAGGGGCGCAAGGTTTGCAGGGATTACCCGGTACGCAAGGCCCCCAAGGTTTACAGGGCTTGCAAGGGTTGCAGGGTGAAAAAGGCGATAGGGGCGATATGGGGCCGCAAGGCCCTTCGGGTGTTGTTGCGCTTGAAGATGGCGGCGAAGCCGTAGCCTTCCGTTCCGATGAATTTAGCCTTCGTTGGGGCAAAGACGTAAGTATTACAATCCCTGCAAATTCAGCGGTACGCACAAACTTAATTGCCCAACTTGACCTTATAAACGACCTTGCATTTGCGGAAAATATTGACCCGTCTTTGTTTACGAAAACCGCAACAAACCGAATGTTGTTTCCGGGCTTTGACGGGGCGATTAGATATTTTGTTGATGTGCGTCTTACGGGTACGATTGCATCCGTTGGCCCCGGTAGTGTTTCGGCGTTCTTCGTTGAAATGACAAGACCCGCCGAAAGTACGCCGATTGCAAGAACGGTTGACAGCCCGAACACAGGAAGCCTTGATTCAAAAGGGTTTTTATTCAAAACCTATACCCGAACGCTTAATGACCCGTTTATCAGGAGTGATTCAGGCGTTGTTTGGAATTTGTATAACCCTTCGGCAAGCGCAATCACAATTACGCACATTGATTTGTCGATTGACGGTACAAGGCTTAATTGATAGGGTGGTGATTTACCTTGCCGCAAATTCCGAAAACAGCTTGGGGGCAATCAACACGGATTGAGCAAAATTATAACCGTTCGCTTCAACAATTGCGGCGGCAAGTTGTAAGTCAATTACAAGGTGCTGATACAACCGCTGAAATTAGCCGCCGTTTGCGTGTTATCCAAAACAGCCCGCAATTTATAACCTTCGCTGAAAATATGGCGGCTAATATGGCGCAACAGGTTTACAGGGAAAGCGGCACACAATGGCGAAGGCAAGCCCAAGAAGCCAACAGGCGGCGAAGCCGTGCGATTTTTGAAGCCTTGCAAAACGAATTGAGCAATACGCCGATGGGTGGGCAGATTCAGGATATTGTTATCAGCAATTCAAACCTGATTAAGACCATACCAAACAGGCTTGATGCACAAATGGCTTCCGTTATGGCGAAACAATCCGCATATGCGGGTATGAGGGCTGACCAATTAGCGCAAAATCTATTAGGGCAGTTTGATAATTTGCTTGAATACCAAGCCCGCCGCATTGCCCGAACCGAAACGGCAAAAGCCCAAGCCGCATTAACCCAAACAAGGGCGCAAAACTTGGGCATCAATTGGTACGTTTGGAGAACCGCCGGGGATGGTATGCGGGTAAGGGATTCACACAGGCACATGGAAGGCGTTTTGGTTGCTTGGGGAAATCCCCCAAATCCTGAAAGCCTGAAAGGGCAAGAAAATTCCCACGGCCCATATCACGCCGGGAACATTTGGAATTGCCGCTGTTATGCCGAACCGCTTATTGATATTGATTGGATAGAGTGGCCCCATAAAGTTTATATTGGCGGCACAATCCAAATGATGAGTCGAGAACAGTTTGTTGCGCTTGAAGCTGACCCGTTGGCATATAACAGCAATCAGGCGGCGCAACCAAATGTAAATAACAATGGACTTGATACCCCGAACCAAGCTATAATGAGTAATGACCCCATCGAAAACGCCTTGAATACTCAAAAGGGCAATCCGATGGAAACCACGGAAGCCAATGTTGGCGCAAATCCGAATTTTAACCAAGGGCATGAATTTCAAGTTAATTGCCAACGGTGCGTTCCGGCGTTTGAGTTGCGGAAACGGGGCTTCAATGTCACGGCGAAACCCAAGCCGCCCAACAACACGATAAATACAAGTGTAAGTTGCTTTGATTCTTCGTTGACTTGGACGCAAGGGCGGGTTGATTTGATGAAGCAGTTAAACGCCTTCCCCGATGGCGCAAGGTTCGGCATACGGCAAAATTGGAAAGGTACGAAACAAGGAGCGGCGGGGCATACCTATGTTGCGGTTAAAGAAAACGGCGTTATCCGATTCATTGACCCGCAAACGGGAAACCTTGATTGCAGTAATTATTTAAGCCGGGTAAAGCGTGGAACATTGGCGTTTTTCCGCATGGATAATATAGCCTTCAAACCGGGGCTTGATTTGAATGATATTGTAGAGGTGATGAGATAATGACCCCAAAAGAAGCCAAGCGCATTTTGCAAAAGTATCTTGATGAAAAAGATACCGCATTTGAGGATGACAACGGCAAGTTGGTTACAGGGTGGAAGTATATTATTGGCGAACGGGTAACGGAAATGTTGGCAGAAGATGCGCCGATACCCCTTGAAGATGGCAGTATCGGTTATCTTGCCTATTTAGTGCCGCCCGAAATGACCATCAAAGATATTTGCAAAATGGACGATGACGAAAAAGACGAGTACGGGGGCTTATGGTGCGTATCAGCCGAAGGGCAAGTGTACACGCCGGAAGCATAAAATAATTTTCATAAGCCATTAAACCGCCAATAAAACGGCGGTTTTTTAGTGCCGCCAATAAAGGGGGTGATAAAGAGTGCTGTACTATGCAAGTAAAATATCTGACAACATGGCGAAAACCCCGGAAGGTTTTTTGCTTTGCCAAAATGTACCGATTGCCCGTATAGGCAAACAAGAATACTTGGGGAGCGAATTACCCATTGAGGGCGCAAGCCCCGATGACATTATTGTTGTATACCGTGACCCGGAAGATGTTTTTGCAAAATCGGCATTGGCAAGTTTTGAAGGGAAGCCCGTAACAAACGAGCATCCTTCAGATATGGTAAACCCCCAAAATGTTGACGGCATTGTTAAAGGGGTTGCCCAAAACATCCGGCAATCAGGGGATTACATGGTTGCCGATTTGCTGATTTACGATGCGCTTTTAATAGCGGAAATCGAAAACGGCAAAAGGGAAGTTTCTTGCGGCTATAAGGCGATGTATGAGGAACGGGATGGGCGTATCTGCCAAATAAACATCGAAGGGAATCATATTGCCGTTGTAGACCTTGGCAGAGCCGGGGAAAAAGTATCAATCAGGGATTCAAGCCCTGCAAAAACCGAAAGGAGAGCTAAAAAGATGAGAAAGAAGAACACAGGCGTTACGGGAGCGATTGCAAATTTGTTCCCCTATTTCAACAAAGATTCACAGCCGGACGAATTAGCCGATGTTGTAGAAGATTTGGTTGAAAAAATCAAAGAGGAAGTCGAGGAAAAAGACGGCGGCCTTCTTGATAAAGACCCCGCCAAGGCCGCCGAAAAGAAAGATGCGGTTGAAGGCGGCGAGTACGATAAAATGTATGCGCTTCTTGAAGAATTTACCAAAAAACATTCTGAACTTTTAGAGGATGTTTACAAGAAAATTGAAAACCTTGAAGCCGTGTACAAAAACGACAAAGACCCGCTTGAAAAGCTGGAAGAAGAACTTGTCGAGGAATTGACCGAAGATGGCTATGAGGAAGAAGCGGTTATCGCTGACCCCGAAACCATTAACGAACAATCCGATGACGAGTACGCCGTTGTCGAGGTTGAAGCGGTTATTGAGGATAAAGCCGGGCCGGTTATGCCGGATTCAGGCAAGCCCAAAAACCCGCTTGACAAAAATATCAAAGATGCCGCCCTTAAAGAAATTCGCAAGATGAAGCCTATTATTGCGGGCATTAAAGATGCCAAACAACGCAAAATGATGGCTGATTCTATGGCGAAAATGATTAGGGCAACGCATGGTTTGCCTTCGGCAAAGCGTACCCAAGGCGGCGGTTACGGCGGCATTGTAAGCGCAAAGCAAAGCAACGCCAAACTTCACCAAGACAGCCGCCCGAAGGCGGTTGATTATAACGAAATAGCCCAACGCCTTGAAAAAGAGCGTTTGGGCAAAAAATAAAGGAGGATTAAGCCATGAGTGCAGGAGTAGTAGGCATTAGATTACAGCTTGGTTATCCGGGTAGCCTTACCCGTAGTAGTGACGCTGTAATTCAAAATCGTGTAGCTTCAGGGGTTATTCCCTTCGGCGGCGGGGTTCTGATTAACCCTGATAACACGGTAAGCGCATTCGGTGACGGGGGCGGCGATGCCCGTTTTATTGGCTTTGCTGTACGCATCGTAAAACAGCAAATGGCAGTATTGGAATCGGTGGGTTCGTATCGTGATACGGAACTTACTGATATTTTGACAAGGGGCAGTATTGCTGTATCGTTTAGAGGAACTGGAACGCCAACGGCGGCGGGTTCTTTGTATATCAGAACTGCCCTTAACGCCGCATTCCCCAACGCACAAATCGGGGATGTTGAAGCCGTTGCAGACGGTACAAACAACGTACTGATTAGCAACGTAAGATTTACCACGGGTATTGTGCAAGATGGGCTTGTGGAAGTAACTGTAACAGAAAGGAGAATCTAACAATGGAAGTCTTAAAAGGCAATCAATTAGGCGGTGGCGGGAATGTGCCTGTTATTAAAGGCAATTTCCAAAATGGCGGCGGGCATTATATGAACGATTCAGCCATTGCATCCGGGCTTGCATTTCTTAACGGTGAGTTGGAAAAACGTGACCCCAAACTTTTAGAACCGCTTACTTCAACCACTTGGCCCCGTGACATTGCCGTTGCGATGGGCGGCGGTTGGGTTGAACACGTTACAAATTACGCCGTGAATTATGCCGATGTTGGCGGCGGTGAAAATGGCTTGGGTAGGGGGCAAACAACGGAAATCCCCGCAATCCAAGTTGATACCGCTAAAGATTGGTGGGATGTGTTTACCTTCTTGCGTAAACTCCATGTTCCGCTTGTAGACCAAGCCCTTCTTCGCACGGCGGGCAGAAGCCTTGATGAAATGATGACAAAGGGTTTGCACTTGTCTTATGACAAAACCATTGACGAAAATGTTTACGTTGGTTTTGCAAGGCTTGGCACTTCCGGCATCGTAAATAACCCGAATGTTCTTGCATCCATTGTGCCCGCCGGAACAAGCGGCGGCACAACTTGGGCAACGAAAACCGCCCGTGAAATTTTGGACGATATAAACCGGGTTATCAACGAAACTTGGACGCAAAGCGAATATGACTTGCAAGGCATGGCGAATCATATTTTGATACCGCCTGACCAATATACTTTGCTTGTTAGCCGCATTGTAAGCGAAGCGGGCGATAGAAGTTTGCTGACCTTCCTTTTGGAAAACAATATCGGGCGCAATCAGGGCATCGAAATTGCAATCTTCCCTTCCCGTTGGTGTATTGGCGCAGGGGTTGGCAATACTGACCGCATGGTTGCATATGCAAACAACCGTGATACCATCGAATTTGATATGACGGTACCTTTGACCCGCACAATTACACAGCCAAGCGCAGAACATCACGCTTATATTTCCACTTATGCGGCGCAATTTTCCGAAGTGAAATTTAAGCGTTTACAGCCCGTGGCATACTATGACGGTATTTAGGAAGGAGATTAACCATGTTTGTTATATCGAAAAAAGCATTGCGTTTTGTCAAGCGTGACAAAGACAAAGCGGCGGTTGATACCCGCATTGTAAGGTCGGGTATTATGACCCAACTTCCCGAATGGGTAAAAAGCGATGAGTTGTTCAAACTTGCCGAAAAGGAAGGTTCAATAACTTTCGTTGACCATCAAAAAAATACCCGTGTTGGAGATGTGCCGGATAATGGCGGCGAATCGAAACTTGATACCCCGGTAACAGGTGAAACAGATGACCCCCTGAAAAATGACGGCGGCGAAGATGTTAAATTTTTGACCCCCGATGAGGTTAGCAAAATGGATAGACCCGCATTAAGGGAATATGCCGCTAAAATCGGTGTTGAAGGTATTCCCAACAACATAACCGATGCTAACCTTGTCCTTCGGATTAACGAATTTATTGCCGCTAAAGCCAAGGGGGATTAAAAGGGGGTAGACCTATGCGGCATCCTACTATTCCCCGTGTTATAGGGTTATTGGCGCAAGGCGGTAACGGTGAAGGGAATCCCCCATATACTGAAGAGGATTTTTACGCCTTTTACCCGCAATTTTTTTACCCCCCGGAAGAAGTGCCGGATGGTCAAGAGCCGGGGCCGCCTGTCCCCTTAGTGCCGATGGTGTTTTTGGAAGAAATAATCAAGCTGGCCCACGATACCATAATCTATTCCTTATGGCGTAGTTTATGGAAAACATGTATGGGCTTATTTATTGCCCATTTTTTGGCCCTTTACTTGCAGACAGCCGATGACCCGTTAGCGGATGAAGTTGGACTTGTGGCTTCAAAATCGGTTGATGGTGTTTCGGTAAGTTTCAACAATAACGCAATAACCGCTGACATGGAAGGGTTCGGCATGTTCAAGGCTACAACCTTCGGGGAACAGCTTGTAACTTTTGCAAAAATGCTAGGAATAGGTGGCTTGTATGTGAGGTGATAGCCGTGTTTAACATTACAGCAAATGTAAAAGAAGATGATGCGGCATTACAAGCAATGCAAGCGGCTATGAAGGAACTGGAAAATACCCAAGTGCTGGTAGGCATCCCGGAAGATGAAAATATGCGGCAAGAAGGCCAAATCAATAACGCCGCCTTGCTTTATATCCATACCAACGGAAGCCCACAGCAAGGCATACCCGCCCGCCCCGTTCTTGAACCAGCGTTCGAAAACAACAAAGAGCGATTGGGGGAATTGATGGGCCGTGCGACAAAGGCGGCGATGGACGGCGATACAGCCGGGATGTCCCAAGCGTTAAGCAGGGCCGGATTAGCTGGACAAAACGCCGCAGAGGATTGGTTCACGAATCCAAGCAATGATTTTACCCCGTTGAAGCCTGAAACAGCCCGCCGCAAAAAGAAAAAGGGTTCCGATGTCGAACGCCCGTTGATTGATACGGGCCAATTGCGTAACGCAATAACTTATGTTGTGAGGGATAAAGATGGGTAGAATCAATGTTAGCCGCTTGATGAATGACCCCGCCTTTTCGAGCCATTACACGGTGAAACGCCGGAAGGGTAGATGGGTTAATGGCCGGGTGGAGTTGGATGCGCCGGAGTTTTTGCAATATTACGGCCCTGTACAGCCCGCCACGCAAAAGGAAATTGACCAATTGCCCGAAGGTGATAGGCAAAATGGGACAATGAAATTCTTTTGTAAGCCCCCAAAAAAGCTATACATTACCAGCGAAGGCGGCGGCAAGGTTGGCGCATCCGATGAGATTATCTATCGGGGTGAGTTATACAAAATTTTCGCCGTGAAGGATTGGACTGCCCACGGGTATATCCGGGCCTTCGCTTACAGTTTGGGGAGCGTTGATGATGCCGATACAGGAAATTCAAAAGTCAATAGTTGAAATTGAAGAAATGTTCAGGCAGATTCTTTGTGATTTGTTCGGGCTTGATGTGGAAAACAGCGGCGATAGAATCCGTTTTGTATGGGGTTCAAACATTGACGTTGCTTCGCAATCGGCCCCAAACCTTTTCACAGAAAAAGACATTTGTTTCATTCAGCCACTGCCGGAAGATAATGCTTACAACCGCCAACGGGATATTCGTTATATCCATGAAAGCGGCGATGACATGACGGCGGTTGATGAACATACCGATGTTCACAATGTTTTATTCATCAATTATGGCCCCAATGCTTATGAATTTGCCCGAAAAATCAGGAACGGTTTGCATCGTGACAACATACGCCGCTTCTTGCGGCTGAATAAGTTTGCGCTTGTTACGGATGTTCCGGCCATACGCCGGGTTCCCGAATTGGTGAACGCCAATTGGGTAAATCGTGCGGATGTTTCCGCTGTTTTCAATCAGTTTGTGCGGATAACCGGGACAATGCGAACCATTGAACAAGTTGGGGTTAGGCCCATTATCGAACCGGGCGGCACAAGCGGCGGTAGTGGCGAACCTGAATTTCCCGCTGTTACTTGGCCTGATGGTACGCCGCAAGTTGACGAAGAAAGCGGCGCAGATTTGCGGGCGGGTGTAAATCTTATGCAAGAAAACAGCAACATTACTATGGTTGCTACATTAAGGAAGGAGTGAAAGCATGTCTAATCTACCATTGGAAGATATTGTCAATATCATAGTCAATCTTGGGCCACGGGCGGCGGTACGCCGGGGCTTTAATTTGGCCTTGCTGGTTGGCACTTCCGAAATTATCAGCCCGGAAGAACGGGTGCGCCTGTACTCCAATACGGATGCCATGTTTGAAGATGGGTTCCGGGAAACAGACCCGGAATATATCGGGGCAAGGTTGATGTTTTCCCAAAATCCAAGGCCGGGGCGGGTTGCCATTGGGCGGCGTGTTACTTTGGATAGTGCTGGGGAATTTGAGGTAACAAGCGAAGCCGCCGTAACGGGCGGCAATTTTATTATCAATTGGGAGCATGTGGCCGAAGGCGGTAATACTTTCTTGTACTATACGCCCTTTGATTTAAGCGTTGTTCCCGAATTTGGCGATGTTTTAGCGTCCCCGTGGGAGCCGATAACAACCGGGCAAGAAATAACCCCGGAACCGGGCGCAACCTACATCATGGTTGTGGAAATAAACGCCGCAAATCAGGTAGTAAATATCGGGGCGGCGTTGCTTGGCGGCGCATCTGTGTCTTTTGGGCTTCCCGTTTGCGAATCCCCCACGGATGCAATCAGGGCTTGCCGTGCAATCAATACGGAATGGTACGCTGTATCATACCTTGGCGCAACGCCCGATGATGTTTTAAGCATTGCCCAATATGTTGAAGCCGTGCGGCCCGTGTCTGTCCAATTCTATACCACGGATGAGGATTTAATACTTTCCAATAACCCGGAAAGCATCTTCCATCGTTTGCGGTTAAAGAGTTTCCGGCGTTCAATCGGGCAATTTTCCCGTACCCCCTTCGCCGTGTGCGGCATCTTAGGGTTTGCGATGGGTGCGAATACCCGCCTTTCCCGAAGCGCATACACGCTAATGCACAAGCGGGTTGTTGGTATCGTACCCGATGATATTACCCTTACGCAAGTAACTTTTTTGCAAAGGCAAAACGGCAATTATTACGTTTCCCGTGGGGCCGAATACTTCATGTTCGAACGGGGGACTATGGCCGATGGCGTATGGTTCGATGAGATTATCAATCTTGATATGCTTGTCAACGATATGCAATTGGCTATTTTGGATTTGTTTGTTTCCCGCCCCAAAGTGCCGCAAACCGAAGGCGGCATGAATGACATTAAAATTGCAATGGGGCCTAGCTTGCGCCGTATGGCTATGATTGGCTTTATTGCCCCCGGTAGATGGAACGGCCCGAATATCTACACGGAGCCGGATTATGCACCATTGCAGACCGGGGACATGTTGGAAACAGGCTACATGATTTTATCAGAACCTATTGACTATCAGAGCCAAGCGGGTAGGGATGCCCGTATTGCGCCGCCTATTTATGTGGCGATTAAACTTGCGGGCGCAATCCATCATGTCACGGTTCGGATAGATGTAAACCGTTAAGGGGGTGTAAATAATGCAAAGCACTTATTCATTTAAGGATTTGGTGGCCACTTTCGCACATCCGGCAATGGGCCAGCTAACTATTACGGGTGAAGGTGTGGGTTCCATAACTTACACCATGACAGAAGATACTTCGGCCCACGATTTGGCCGCCGATGGTTCTGTTATGACTTCCAAGGTGGAAGGCCCCAACGGTTCTATTGCCATTGCCGTACAGCAAACCAGCGAAGCCCACGCATGGTTCACAAGGTTAAACAATTACCTTCGCACGGCCCCGGCAAGAGAGTGGGCGCAAATCAGCCATATGGCAACCGCTTCAGATATGCGGGTTACGCATGTGGGTGAAAACATTTCCATCCAAAAGCGGCCCGATAAACCATATCAGGCCCAAGGCCAGCAAGTTACTTGGACATTCCTTGCGGGCATGTTAGATGAAAGGTAGGAGGGTGAAGCATGTTTGCCGATAAATTGAAAACCGTTGAAATGAACGGGCGCAAGTTTCAAATCCGTAAAATGGATGCAAAAACATCTTGGAAAACCAAATTGATTTTGGGGGCCAAGGTGTTGCCGTTTTTGGATAGTTTCTTGAATAACGGTATGCCGGAAATGAACAACATTGATGAATTTCTTTCCGGCATCGAGTTAGACAAAATCGCCTTGGCGATGGAAAAAATCGGGGAAGAAGATGTGGATAGGTTGTTTAATTACGGTCTTTCGCATTGTTATGAGGTTTTACACGCTGGCCCGGTGCAAGTGTTGAATCCAAATGGCACTTATGGCGTGGCCGATGTGGAATACGATGATGTTTTAGCCTTGGGCCTGATTGTCGAAGCCTTCAAGTGGAGTTTAGAGGGTTTTTTCGAAGGAAGCCGCTGGACTTCCATATTTCAGGGGATGGGCGGTTTGTTCCAGCAATTTGCGCCAATGTCGATGACATCCTCTTCGCCCCCGTTATCGCCGGACATTGGAAACAACACGAACTTTGGGACGGAACTTACGACCTAGATGATTTACTTGACATTGTAGAGGTTATGCAAGTCAAGGCCGAAAACGAGCGGCGGGCGCAAGAACAAGCGGAAATTGAAGCCAACGCAAGGAGGGGTAACTAATGGCCAACGCTATGATATTAAAGGAATACATGGTTGCCCTTGGGCTTCAAGACCAAATGACCCCGCAACTACAGCGTACTTTGCGCCAAAGTCAAAGAAGTATCAGGCAATTTTCCGCTGGAATTGGTAAAGTTAGTATCATTATGGGCGGTTTGCTTATGGCCGCCAACGCTGGCATTGCCCGATTTATGACCGGGCTTGTAAATACCGATGACCGGGTTCGCAACCTTGCGGAAGAAACGGGCAAGGCCCACGATGAAGCTACACGCCTTGATTTTGCACTTCGCACAATGGGCCGTAGCTTAGAGGAAATCGAAGCAAGCCCGGAATTGTCCCGGCAATTTCAGCAACTACAGCGGGATGCCGAACAAATCCAAATACCCGATATGAGCGAAGGACTTAATCAGGTTCGAGCCATACAGGGGGAATTTTTGCGGTTGCGTAACGCCGCAAGCCACGGCATCCAATGGATAGGGCATCATTTGTTGAAATACCTATACCATCCGATGAATCAGTTACGGGAAGTTTTTAGCGGCTTGAATGACCGCATTATTGGCGGGATGCCCGAATGGAGCCGCCGCATTGCTGGGGTAATGGCTTCGGTTGTACGCATTACAGCCGCTATTATTCGAGGTGCGGCGGCGATATTCCGGGCAATACGCAACATTTTTGACATGATACCCACGGAAGTTAGGGTTGTTATGGGTATCTTGGCCGGACTTGCGGCATTTATCCGGGCGGGGCCTTTGGGCCGATTGATGATGATATTTACCGTCTTAATGTTGTTGGTGGAAGATTTTTTCACTTACTTGGACGGCGGCGAAGCCCTTTTGGGCGGCCTATGGCGAATGTTGATTGACCTTTGGGGGACGATTAACGAAGGCGGGCGATTTGTCGAAGCATTAAAAAACGCATTTACCGCCGCTATGGATGCGGCTGTTAGGGCTATCCGATGGGTAATTGATTGGGTGGCCCGTTTATTTGGGCGGTTGCGTGATATTGGAGCCATTGAAAACTTCCGAAACGCTTTTACCCGTGTGGGCCGTGCGATAGGCGATGTTTTCCGGGCGGTGGGCGATATTTTCCGGGTGTTATTTGGTGGTTTTCGGGATGGAGCCGAAACATTACAACCGTTCCTTGCGTGGTTAATCGGCGTTGCGTTGCCGGGTGTGATTGGATTAGTGGCCGATGCGGTTTCATGGATAGCCAATTTGGTTAGCCGATTTATGGAAATGCGATATGCCCGTGAAATACTCATAGGCATAGCGGCGGCGATTGGTGCGGTTATCGCCGGGTTGAGGATTTACCACGCTGTTATGTTGGTTGTGAACAAAGCGAAAGCGGCTTGGGCGGCGATAATCCAAACCATCAAAATTGCGAAAGCTGTTTGGGCCGGACAGACCGCCGCACTTGTGGGATTGAAAGGCGGTTGGCTTGCACTGGTAAAGGTTCTTACAGTCGTAAAAACTGCATGGGCTGCTGTGATGAAAATTGCCGCTGTTGCCAAGGCGATACTTCTTAGCCCCATAACGCTGATAATTGCGGCGGTTGCCGCGCTGATTGCCCTTGTGGTGTTGGTTATCCGAAATTGGGAACGGATAGGCGAATTCTTCCGTAGCCTGTGGGAGCGTATACGGCGTATTTTTTCGGGTATAGCTGATTGGTTTAGAAGTCTATTCCAGCGGGCCGCCGATGCGGTACGGGCAGTATTCGAGCCGATAATAAATTTCTTTCGGGGCATTTGGGATGGCATTGTTGCTATATTCCGGGCCGTGGGTAATTGGTTTAGGGATAGGTTCAATGAAGCTGTAGAGAGAATCCGGGCAGTATTTTCCGCAATAATCGGATTTTTCCGTGGAATATGGAATGGTATTGTCGGGATTTTTTCGGCGGTTGGCGGTTGGTTCCGTGACCGTTTCCAAGCCGCTGTTGATGGTATCAGGGCTGTATTCAGCGTGATTGGTGACTTCTTCCGGGGCATTTGGGATGGCATTGTTGCTATTTTCAGCGGCGTTGTTGACTTTTTCAGCAATATATTCCGTGGGGCGGTTGACGGCATCCGAAACGCCTTCAGCGGATTGCGTGATTTTTTCAGCAACCTATTCCAAGCCATTGCCAATATCGTAAAAGCCCCCATCAATGCAATAATCCGGGGCATCAACGCATTTATTGGCGGCCTGAATCGCATCCAAATACCTGATTGGGTTCCCGGCGTTGGTGGCCGGGGCATTAACATCCCCAAATTGCCCGAACTTGCAAAAGGCGGTGTTCTTCGCAAGGGGCAAACCGGGTATCTTGAAGGAACCGGGGCCGAAGCTGTTGTTCCCCTTGAAAAGAATACCCAATGGGTTCAAAAGGTTGCGGCGTTGTTTAGAAAAGAAAAAGATACAGCATTTGGCGAAGGTGGATTTGATAATAACTTGCTGAAAAACATTGCCGAAAATGTATCTTCGCTGGTAGGTTTGTTTTCGCAAGCGGCTTCAGCAATTGCCGCAATGGATGTAGGATTGACACAACAGGCCCAAACGGTATCAAATCACAGCACTTCGACAACGTATAATTACAACACTTTCGATATGACATCAAGCTACAACATCAAAGATACTTCGGGCCGCCCTGAATCTGTTGCCACGGCAATAGACCGCAAAGAGCAATTAAAAATCCGTAACTTGCAAGGCATTTTGAACACTTATTAAGGTGGTGAGATTATGGCAATGTATCAGCAATCCCCTTTTACCCGTGAGGATATACCCCAACTAATAGGCATTAGAACCAATGTTGAGGGGTATTTTTTCGATGCGTATTTGAAACTTGACCACGAACGGCGGTTGACAATAACTGACCATCCCGTGGAAGAAGGGGCAAACATTACAGACCATGCCTATATCGAACCGAAGGCCATTTCTATTGAAATTGGAATGAGCGATGTTTGTTCCAGTATCATTGATGGCCAGTTTGCCCAGCGTTTTAGCCGTTCCGTTTCTGCTTATGACACATTGGAGCGGTTGCAAAGTGAACGCATTCCATTGAGCATTAAAACAAAGCTGGCAACATACCGCAATATGCTTATTGAGAATATCACGGCCCCGGATGACTTTGTAACCCGCCACGGCTTGCGGGCAATGGTATTTTTTCGGGAAATTATCGTTGTTTCAACCGATACCGTGACCATGCCAAGCCGTGCGCCACAAAAAACGGGCAATACAAACCGTGGAACGGTTCAACCTTCGGCATCCGAAGATAACCGTTCCACGTTGCGGCGGGCCGCTGATGCGCTTGGGAGGTGAATACAATGTTTGTCGTACCGCTGACCAGCGAACCGAATCAAAATTTCAGATGTGTAATTCCTGTAAACGGTCAAAACATGCCTTTTGACCTGACCCTTCGCTATAACAGCGAAGCCGAATATTGGATATTAGCGATTGCAAACGCCACAAGCGGCCAAATGCTTGTAAGTGACTTGCCGCTAATTGCCGGGGTTTATCCCGCCGCTAATATCCTTGAGCAATTTGAGCATTTACGCATAGGGGTGGCGGTGGTTGTCAAAATAAATCCCGATAATACAGACGATGCCCCGAACGCTGATAACTTAGGGACTGATTTTGCATTGGTTTGGGGTGATAATTGATGGGTGAAATTCTTTACGGGCGGCGGTATCGTGTAGTTGTGGGCGGCATCAATGTATCACAATTGCGCTGTACTTTTAAGATTGAAAAGAATATGGCCGAAACCCCGAATTACAGCGAAATTACAATATTCAACCTTTCCCCGGCAACCGAAAACCAAATTATTGAAACAGGAAGCCGCATAATTTTGGAAGCCGGGTATGAAGGTAGCCAATACGGGCTTATTTTTGACGGTGATATTGTCCAGCCCTTGCGGGATAAAGAGGATAATACCACTTACAAGCTGATTTTGGTTAGCCAAGATGGTGATAAATTCCTTAACAATGGATTTGTAAATCAATCTTGGCGGGCAGGGCAAACGCCCCGCACAATTACTGAAAAATTATGTTCCACGGCATCAAACCCGGTGGAATTGGGCTTCATTTCGGATAACTTGGAAAACAAGAAATTGACACGGGGGAAGGTTGTTTTCGGCCTTGCCCGTGATTATTTGCATCAAATAGCCCGCACGGAACAAGCGGCTTTTTTCTGTAATAACGGTAAAATCAATATAATAAAAGCCCCTGACGCGCCCAGCGGCCAAATAGTATCATTATCGCCGCAAACGGGGCTTGTGGGGGCCGCCGAAATGACAGATGAGGGTATAAAATCTACTTGCCTTCTTAATCCTTTGCTTGATTTGAATTCGTTTGTACACATTGATAATTCACACGTTAGACAAATGAAGGCAAAGCGTGACAGCCAGCCTAAACAAATGGATTATGATGGGGTTTATAGAATAATCAAGCTGGTTCACACAGGCGATACAAGGGGCAATGAATGGTATACCGAATTTACAGGCATTACCCAAAGCGGCAATATGCCGAATACGGGGGCCAGCTTGCGTTAAGGTGGTGAAATTGTGGACGATTTGAAGTTGTATATGTCGGAACGGATGGCCGATGCTGAAGAAGGCTTGCGGCGTACTGTTGAAAATAAACTTGATAATTTACGGGTAGCAATGCCCGGTGAAATAGTTACTTTTGATGAGAAAGTACAAACGGCCTCGGTCAAGCCGCTAATTAAAGAATATTGCCGGGGTAAGTGGGAATCCTTACCCCTTTTGCTGGATGTGCCTTGTTTCTTCCCAAGGGCCGGGGGTTATTGTTTGACATTCCCGGTCAAACCCGGCGATGAAGTATTGATTATCTTTAATGATATGTGTCTTGATTCGTGGTGGCAATCAGGCGGGGAGCAAACCCAGCTTGAAACAAGGCGGCATGATTTATCAGATGCGATGTGCATTTTGGGTATAACCAGCGTACCCAAGGCCGTTGAAAACTATTCTACAAATTCCATGATGTTGCGGAATGAGGATAGGGATTCATACTTGGAAATCGTAGACGATAATAAAACAGTCAATATTGTTGGTGCTGAAAAAATCAATGTTACCGCCGTGGATGATATTAACATTACAACCGCCGCCAACGTAACAATCAAAGCCGCTGGTAATATAGATTTGGAAGCCGGGGGTAATATGACATTGCGGGCGGCCCGCATCGACTTAAACCCATAATAAAGAGGTGATTATATGCCAGCGGTTTGCCGTGTGGGTGATTCTCATACTTGCGGAAGCGTTGATACAGGCGGTTCTTCAAATGTTTTTGTAAATGGTGCGGCGGCGCATCGTCATTCTGATAGTCAATCCCACGGCGGCGTTCAAAACGATTGTAGCGCAACCGTATTTGTAAACGGTTTGGGTATTGCACGGGTAGGCGATTTTACTTTGGGCGAACCGCCCCCGCCAATAATGCACGGTGATAATCCTTCGGCTAGTGGTAGCCCGAATGTGTTTGCGGGGTGATTAAATGAAATATCGAAAACTAGACGAAAACGGCGATACCACTTTTGGGCGGCAAGTGTTTTATACGGGCCGTGAAGCCGTGGCGCAAGCAATTTTAACACGTTTGCGCCTTTTATATGCTGAATGGTGGGAAGATATAACCGATGGATTACCCCTTTTTGAAAATATTTTGGGGGCCTATGGCGCTGACGATGTGCGGGAAGCTGTTGACTTGATTATTTCAGAACGCATTCAAGATACAGAAAATGTCACGGTTCTATTAAGTTATGAAAGTAACTTTGACCCGAATACACGCACATACAGCGCATATTGTGAGGTAGATACCGCCTTCGGAGAATTTGCGCTTCGTATAGCTGAAAATTTGAATAGAATTGAGGTGATTTATTGATGGCTTATTTTGCGCCGTACATTGACGAAGCGGGTTTACACATCCCAACATTCATAGATATTCGGGAATTTTTGTTGAATGAAGCCCGTGGTATTTTCGGGGATGATATTTACCTTGAAAATGATGGACAGGATTATCAATTTATTATCTTGATGGCTGACCGTATACACGATAGTTTTTTGGGTATGCAAATGATTTACAACAACCGGGGGCCACGAACGGCTATAGGTGGCGCATTGGATGGGCTTGTCAAGTTAAACGGAATCAAACGAAAATCGGCCACACCATCAACCGCCACAGTAACCATTACAGCGGAACCACGAACACAGATAATAAACGGCATGATTGCGGATGATTTTGGTAATAACTGGACATTGCCCACGCCGTTACCCGTCCCGGAAGGCCCCGATGTTATAACCTTGGAAGCCTTGGCAACTTGTACGGTGCTTGGGCGCATAACAGCCCCGCCCGATACCTTGACTAATATAATTACCCCTACAGATGGATGGTTGGCAGTAAACAACGCCGAAGCCGCTACGCCGGGGCAAGAAATAGAGGGACAGGAAGAATTGCGGGCAAGGCAAACCATATCCACGGCCCGCCCTTCCCGCACGGTTTTGGAAGGGTTAATCGGGGGTATTGCGGAAATCCCCGATGTGACCCGTTACCGGGTATACGAAAACGATACAAATATCTTCGGCTTTTACGGGCCGCCGATTCCCGGACACAGCATTTCAGCGGTGGTAGAAGGCGGGCTTGATGAGTATATCGCCAAGGAAATTTACCTTCGTAAAACCCCCGGATGCGGAACGTATGGCGATATTACTTTTGATATTCCAAGCGGCGAAGTACAGGGAATGCAGATTGTAACGCCGATAAATTTTTTCCGGCCAATTTACTATGATATTCACGCTACTATCACAATTAAACGGCTTGCGGGGTTTAGTACGGCAACATTGGATAATATCAAAAACAATATTACAGCATATCTAAACAGCTTGGATATTGGGGATAATTTGACCATTTCGGCATTGTGGGGGGTAGCATTATCAGCGATGCCGAATATTCACAGGCCAAGTTTTTCAATAACAGCCGTAACAGCCGGGACAGACCCAAATAACCTAAACCCCTACGATGTAGAAATCCCGTTTAATGCTGTAACCCGTGGATTCATAGAGAATGTGGAGGTGATTTATGCCTAACAATCAACATTATCTTGAACGGGTTACGCCACAACACAAAAAGCGCAAATTTCTGAAATGGCTGGATGCTAATATCCAGCCATTTTATGATGCGGAATTGTTGTTAAAATCAATGGATGACAAATTCCATTTATTTGATAGCGTTGGCGTACAACTGGACGTAACAGGGGATATTGTGGGCCGGGAACGGGTGTTAAGTTTTGACCCCGCCGATGGTTCAAGCCCGATATTGGATGACGAAACATACCGCTTATTGCAGAAGGCTAAAATTTCAATGAATCAATGGGATGGTACTATTCCGGGAGTTCTTGAACTTTGGGATAATTTGTTCCCGCAACATAGGCTGATAATCCAAGACAATCAAGACATGACGATGGATTTGTACGTTATGGGATTGTTTACGCCGTTAGAAACGGAATTGTTGGTAAAGGGGTATATCGCCCCTAAGCCGATGGGCGTTTTCATCCGGCTTACTTTCGTCTACGAAAGCGAGCCGTTTGAACTATACCTGTCCGCTGGCGGGCACCGCCACGGGTCCGTGATGAGGACCACACTCCCATTACAGCAAAGGGAGCTTACTTTTAACATTGCAGGACACATCGGGGGCGCAGCGTGGAGCGTGTCCCGGACTACAATCAGAGGAGGCGAATAATATGGAGCAACAGTTTTTTATAACCCGGCGAGGGAAAGACCTCATCCTCAAACTCTTGGTGCCGGAAACCTTGGAGATTACGAGAGCTTGGGTCGGCGGGGGAAAGATGGACATTTCCGTGGATCCTACCGGGTTGACCGACCTAATAGCCCCGGTCGCGCAAGCCACCTCCACAGTGCCGGTCGTTTATAACCACCAGCTGGAATTCCTTGTCCAGTATCGCAACGACTTGAATGGAGGGCTCGAAACCGGATTCTGGATTAACGAATTCGGCGTTTTTGCACTCGACCCCGATGTCGGGGAAATCCTGCTCTATTATGGGACATTGGGGGGCCATCCCCAATGGGTGTCGTCATACGATTCAGGGGCGTTTGATGTGCGGAGCTACCCGGTGTCCATCGGCTTGAGCGACGATGTCTTTGTGGAGCTCCGCTACCCCGCCCTTGCGTTTTTGACCGGCGAGGACCTGGACCTGCACAACACTAGCCCGGTCGCCCACGGCGCGAGCCAGTACGCCGTAGAAAACACAATAGCCCGGCGCGCTGCAGGCGGGGCTCTGGCAGTCGGCGCCCCAAGGGAAGGGCTCGACGGTTCGGGCGACGCCGTGCGCCGGGTCGACTTGGAGCTCGCCGTGTCCGGGATTCTAGGGGGGCTGCAATTCCAGGGCTCCTGGGATGCGGGCGCAAACCTTCCGGAGCTGCCCGGTACGCCCGCAGCCCCGGGCATGTATTGGCTTGTGAGCGCGGCGGGCGAGCAGTTCGGGATATCTTTCGCCGCCGGGGACTATTTAGTGTCAGGTGCGGCAGGGTGGGAGCGGCTAACCCCCGATTTTGTACAAAAGGTCGTTTTTGCTGATTTCCAGCAGTCGGTCGAGTCGCGGCTGTCCGCAGCCATCAACCGTATATACACGAGCAGAGACTTAACCGTGA
>Ga0209755_10001145_pt1 | contig 43432 bp, 32 predicted proteins | sample TergutCo191P1_FD_187301 | JGI IMG/M metagenome (GOLD analysis project Ga0209755, IMG submission 187301) | Cornitermes sp. P1 segment gut microbial communities from Petit-Saut dam, French Guiana - Co191P1 (SPAdes) (version 2) | ecosystem: Host-associated > Arthropoda: Insects > Digestive system... | reverse complement strand
AGTATTATTTGTTGTTTACCATTGCTTAAACTAAAAGTGAACGTGTTTAGACTAAGAATTTATCAAATAAACCCTTTTTTAATCTTATTAAGAATTATTTATAAGTGCAGTGTTGAGTTTTTAGTGCCACTAGCCGTTGGGATCGTGATGTTATTTTTAGTATCAAATACCCCATATTTATTATTAATGGAAAACCTTTATTATTTTGTTTTAATATTTATGGTTTATTTATTAAGTGTAATTTTACAAATGAGTTATGTATTTTATAATCCTATTAAATTAGTAAAATAAAAATTAGTCAGTTTTATCAACTGAGTTTAAGTGCTCGTAATTACCAATTAATAACTCGTTAATGTATTCATGTTTACGTAAGAAGAAATAAACTGGTAAGCCTAAAAGGTATAATACGCTAAATTGCCCTAAGGCAACCCAACCAGCAAAAGCCCAATAAAGTGATGTTGAAAACATTGCTAAACTAAAATTAAAAGGGCTAAAAGAAATGACTGCCAACTCCGGGCTAATCCAAACCCAAATCACATAAATTGGCACTATTAAGGCATTTGCCACTACGGGCCCGATTAAGGCTAGTGGTGGTATTTTGCGTAGTGGTAACATGATGCCGATTGCGACTGCGGATGCCAAAGTGCCAAAGGCAGCATCAACTATGCCGTAAGGTGATAAAATTAAATTTCCTAAAAATGTACCTACTAAAATACCGATGGCATGCTTAGGTGAAAATATAACTAAGATTAATAAAATCTCGGCAATCCGAAATTGAATTTCGGCAAAGCTCATAAATTGAAAGGCGGCTAAAAGTGCGATGTAAATAGCGGCGATCAGTGGTTGAATAACTAACTCAACGATCATTTTTTGATTTTTGTTCATAAAAAAACTCCCTGTTTTGTTTTGTCGCTGGTGAATCTGGGTTACAGCGATTGTAGTTATGATTATACACTAAAATTGTCAATATAATGCCAATAAGATATTTTGAGTCAAATTGTGTCAAAATTAAATAGATAATCATTAGTGGAAAAACTTGTATTAAGGTGCAAGTTTTTTCATTTGCCTACCTTTCGCGATATGTAGCATTTAATATATATTAAATTGAAAGGATTTGATGAAAGTAGAAAAAACACCCAATTATATTAAAATTTTTATCAATTATTAAAAAAGTTATTCAATTTTGTGTTAAAATAAACAATATGCGAGGTTTTTGAATGGGCATTAAATTTGAAGTCTTACATGTGTGTAAGCAATCAGGAGCAAGATTAGGAAAATTAACAACCCCTCATGGAGTTTTTGAAACCCCTATTTTTATGCCAGTCGGGACGCAAGCGACCGTCAAAACCTTAGCCCCTGATGAAATTAAAGAAGTTTCAGAAGGTTTAATATTAGCCAATACTTATCATTTGTGGTTACAACCAGGTGATGAATTAATTAAAGGTTTTGGTGGTATTGGTAATTTTATGCAGTGGCCAGGAGCACTTTTAACCGACAGTGGAGGTTATCAAGTATTCTCACTAGCCAATATGCGTAAAATCAAGGAAGAAGGAGTATATTTTAAGCACCATAAAAATGGGTCTGAATTATTCTTATCCCCTGAAAAGGCCATTGAAATTCAAATGAACTTAGGTGCTGATATTATTATGTCATTTGATGAATGCCCCGCAACGACTCATAGTGATGAGTACTTAAAACTTTCAGTTGAAAGAACCTTGCGTTGGGCTAAGCGTGGCAAAGATGCCTTAAAAACTAATCAAGCATTATTTGGAATTGTGCAAGGGGGCTTAAATGAAGATTTAAGACGATATTGTGCTAACGAATTAATTAAGATGGACTTTCCAGGATATTCCATTGGTGGCTTATCAGTTGGTGAATCTAAGGCTGATATGTATAAAATGACTAAGTTCTTAAATCCTATTATGCCTTTTGATAAACCCCGCTATTTAATGGGTGTCGGCGCACCTGAGGATTTATTAGAAAATGTTATTAACGGCATTGATATGTTTGATTGTGTTTTACCCACAAGAAATGCTAGACATGGTTCAGCTTTAACTTCAATTGGTAAAGTATCAATTCGTAATCAAAAATATGAATATGATCAAGAACCCTTAGATCCGTTATTACCATCAAGTATTTCACAATATTCTAAGGCATATTTAAGACATTTAGTGAAAGCTGATGAAATATTAGGATCCAGAATCTTAACTTTTCAAAACTTACTATACTTAAAAACTTTAATGAAAAATATTAGGCAAGCGATTAAAGAAGACCGCCTATTAGATTTCAAAAAAGAATTTTATCAAACAACAAACTATAAACAAGCAAATTATTAAAGGAGCAATATTATATGGTATTAGATCATAATGAAGAACATAACTTAAAACCAGTTATTAAAGTAGTTGGTGTTGGAGGCGGTGGTTGTAACGCAATTAACCGTATGATTGGTAATGACGTTAAAAGTGTTGAATTTATCGCAATGAACACCGACAGTCAAGCCTTAAAGGTTTCAAAAGCCCACACAAGAGTGCAATTAGGACGTAAATTAACACGTGGTCTTGGTGCAGGTGGGAAGCCTGAGGAAGGTCGTTTAGCCGCCTTAGAGTCAGAAAGTGAAATTAGACAACTTTTAACTGCGGCTGATTTAGTGTTTGTGACCACCGGTATGGGTGGGGGCACTGGGACCTTAGCAATCGCCGAAGTAGCCAAAATTGCCAAAGAACAAGGAGCATTAACTGTGGGGATTGTTACCACACCTTTTGACTATGAAGGACCAATGCGTATGAAAGCGGCCTTAGAAGGTGTTGAGGAATTAAAACCACATTGTGATACTTTAATCGTGATCCCTAACCAAAAGTTATTTGAAATTGGTAGTCCAAATATGACCATTTATGAAGGCTTTAAGGAAGCTGATAATGTATTAAGACAAGGTGTACAAGGCGTAACTGAATTAATTACTTTCCCTGGTATTATTAATATTGACTTTGCTGATATACGTTCAGCCTTAGAAAATAAAGGAACAGCCTTAATGGGCGTAGGGGTTGCTAGTGGTGAAAACCGTGCAGTAGCAGCCACCCGTAAAGCGATGGAATCTAAACTTTTAGACGTTTCAATTGATGGGGCCACACATGCCATTGTTAATATTACTTCTAATGAAAAATTAGGTTTAAGAGAAACTGAGGAAGTTACTGCTGAAATTAGAAGAGTAGCAGGACAAAATATTACGATTGTTCCTGGTTTAGTTGTGCATGAAGATTTAGAAGATGAATTGATTGTTACGATAATTGCGACTGGAAAAGAGTTAAAAACGAAAAAAACTGATACTGCTGTTTTAGCCCAAGAATGGCTAACAGGTTCTAATAAGCCAGAAAATAGTGCTTATGTACCAGAAAAGAAAGAATCAGTTAAACCAAAACAAGATATTCCAGATTGGTTAAAAAAGAAAAGTTAAAAAGGCTTTTAGCCTTTTTTTGAAGGAGAAATATATGTTAAAAGTAGGAATTGTCGGCTTACCTAATGTCGGTAAATCAACTTTATTTAATGCCTTAACTAAATCAGAAGTGTTAGCGGCCAATTATCCGTTTGCCACTATTGATCCAAATGTGGGAGTCGTGATTGTGGAAGATGAAAGATTAGATCATTTGGCATCTTTACATAACCCTAAAAAGATTACCCCAGCAGCGATTGAGTTTTATGATATTGCAGGATTAGTTAAAGGGGCCTCAGCTGGTGAAGGTTTAGGTAACCAATTTTTATCACATATTCGTGAAACAGATGCCATTGCCCAAGTAGTGCGTTGTTTTGAAGATACTAATATTACTCACGTTGAAGGTAATCTTAATCCGATTCGTGATTTAGAAATTATTTTAATGGAATTAAGATTTGCTGATTTAGAAATAATTGAGCGCCGTATTCCTAAAATCTTAAAAAAGGCTCAGGCTAAATTAGAAGATGCTCATATTGAATTAGTTGCTTTACAAAAATTAAAAGAGTGTATTGAACAAGAAGGTCAAATTAAAGACTTAGATTTGAATGAAATTGAATTAAAAGCGATTAAAGCCTTTAATTTCTTATCCTTAAAACCAACTATTTATGTGGCCAATCTTTCAGAAAATGATTTAGCTAATCCGCAATCTAATCAATATTATTTACAGCTATTACAATTAGCTAAAAAAGAAAATATTGAAGTAGTGGCGGTTTGTGCCCAAGTAGAACAAGAAATATCACAATTAACTAAACTTGAACAAACCGAGTTTTTAGAAAGCTTTGGCTTAAAACAATCAGGCCTATCTAACTTAATTGTTAGTAGTTATCATTTATTAGGCTTGCAAACTTACTTTACTGCGGGTCCCCAAGAAGTAAGAGCCTGGACTTTTACCAAAGGAATGAAAGCCCCACAATGTGCAGGAATTATTCATACTGACTTTGAACGCGGGTTTATTAGGGCAGAAACCTTAGCTTACTCAGACTTAATTGAGTATGGTAGTCATCAAGCTGCCAAAGAAAAAGGCAAAGTTAGACTAGAAGGAAAAGATTATGTCGTTGAAGATGGCGATATCATGTTATTTAGATTTAATGTATAAAAGTATTACTTAATATGGTAAAATATATTGACTACTAGAAAAAGGAGAAACAACAATGCCATTTTTTAAGAAAAAACTTACAGAAGATCCAGTTGATACAACACTATCAAGTGAAAAGATTCATTTTGATCAATTAATTCATGATGAACCTAAGTTTATTAATGACTTAGCCGATCAACTGATAGACAATATTCCCTTAGTATTAAGTTTTGAAAAACTTAATGTTGATGATGCTAATAAGTTGATTGCTTTTTTCTCAGGCGTAGTTTATACATTAGGTGGAAAATATTTAAGAATTAATGATGCTACTTTCTTATTTGGTAGTGAAACTGCTTTTAATGATGGTTCATTAGAAGAGTTTGTTAATAATTTATAGTTACAATCATAAAGAACAAAAAAATAATAATCCCTGTTTTAAGCAAGTTACAGTTGATGTGAGTGTAGCACCATATTATTAGTTATATCATCTTTTAGTAACATTTTAATTAAGTGCAGTATGTTATATACTGAATTTAGGTGGTACCGCGGAAAATATATTTCGTCCTAACATTTTTGTTAGGGCTTTTTATTTAGAAAGGAGCAAAATTATGCAATTAATTAACGAGTATTATCAATACAAAACTCAAATATTAGAGTTTTTAAAACAATACGTAACAACTAATGCTATTCCTTATTCTATTAGAAGAATACCATTTGCTAATTACCAAAAATTTGTTGATGGTTTATTAGATGATTTAAATCCATTAGACAACTATGTGCCATCAATAACATTCTTTTTATATTTAAAGAAGTCTGATGAAGTTATTGGCGCTATAAATTTAAGATTAAACTTAAATGAGTATTTATTAAATGAAGGCGGTCACATTGGCATTGGTATTTTAGCCAGCCAAAGAAATAAAGGTTATGCCACTTTGGCCATTAAGTTAGCTTTAAAATATTATCAACGGCTTAATATTGATCAAATATTAATGACTTGTAATTACGATAATATAGCATCAGAAAAAAGTATTATTAAAAGTGGTGGTCAAAAAACCACCGATACAATTTGTAAGAAAGGAGTTGTAATCAAAAGGTTTTGGTTACAAACGAAAGAACATGGATTATAAAGACACATTATTAATGCCTAATACTAACTTTCCTATGCGTGGAAACTTAGGGGTAAGAGAATTAGAATTTCAAGCCAGGTGGCAAGCAATTAATCTATATGAAAAGGTCTTAGAAAAAAATAAAGACAATGAACCCTTTATTTTACATGATGGCCCACCATATGCTAATGGTGATATTCATATTGGGCATGCCTTTCAAAAGATTTTGAAAGATATTACTTTACGTTATCAAACAATGATGGGTAAATATACCCCTTATATTCCTGGTTGGGATACTCATGGTTTGCCAATTGAATCAGCCGTTACTAAGTTAGGGGTTAACCGTAAAGAAATTAGTGTTTCTGAATTTAGACAAAAATGTCGGGAGTTTGCTGTTAAACAAGTAGATCGTCAACGTGATCAGTTTAAGCGATTAGGTATTTTAGGGGATTGGGATAATCCTTATTTAACCTTAGATAAAACATTTGTGGCTGATCAAATTAGAGTGTTTGCTAAAATGGTACAAAAAGGATTAATTTATAAAGGGCTTAAACCAATTTATTGGTCACCATCAAGTGAATCAGCCTTAGCTGAGGCAGAAATTGAATATAAAGATAAACAATCAATTTCAGCTTATGTTAAGTTTGATTTAATTGATAAAAAATATCCTAACACCAGTTTAATCATTTGGACCACCACTCCTTGGACACTACCTGCTAATTTAGCGGTTTGTGTTAATCCTGATTTTACTTATGTAATGATTAAGCATAATAATTGGTCTTATATCGTTGCCAAAGATTTAGTTAAAAAGGTATGTGAAATTATTAATTTTGTTAATTATGAAGTATTAGCAGAAATTAAGGGTTCGCAGTTAGAGTCATTAGTTTATCAGCACCCTTTTTATGATCGTCAAGGAGTAGTGATTTTAGGTGATCACGTTACTAGTGAAGACGGAACAGGTTTAGTACATACAGCCCCAGGTCATGGTGAAGATGATTATGTGGTGTGTAAAAAGTATAATTTACCAATCTTATGTCCTGTTGATGATAAAGGTCATATGACCAAAGAGGCTTATCAATATGAAGGCCTATTTTACGAAAAAGCTAATACACAAATAGTGCAGGATTTGGCTAATTCAGGCCATTTACTAACTAGTTTTAATATTACCCATTCATATCCTCATGATTGGCGTACAATGAAGCCAGTTATTTTTAGGGCGACCCCACAATGGTTTGCCTCAGTAAAAGATATTAAAGATAAATTAATCAACGCAATTGAAAATGATATTGATTGGATTCCTACTTGGGGTGAAGTGAGACTTAAAAATATGGTAGAAAACCGTGATGATTGGGTCATTTCACGTCAAAGAACATGGGGAGTGCCAATTCCAATATTTTATGATAAAACTGGAAAAGAAGTTTTAGACCCTAAAATTATTGAGCATGTAGCAAATCTTTTTGAAAAGCATGGAACTGATATTTGGTATGATTGGGATAATAAAGATTTATTACCAAAAGGAAGTGTAATTTATCCTAAACGTGAAAAAGATATTTTAGATGTTTGGTTTGACTCAGGCACTTCTTTTAGTGTCTTAGAAAGAAGAGGATTACCACCAGTGGCAGATCTTTATTTAGAAGGATCTGATCAATATCGTGGTTGGTTTAATTCATCTTTAACTACCTCAATTTGTTCCTTAGAAAAACCTTCATATAAAAGGGTAGTTTCGCACGGTTTTGTTTTAGATGGCCAAGGCCGTAAGATGAGTAAATCGGTTGGTAATGTTGTTGATCCACTAGCAATCATCAAACAAAATGGTGCTGATCTTTTAAGGATGTGGGTTGCTAATGTCTATTTTACGGCAGATGTAAGAATCTCAAATGACCTTTTAACTCAGGTTAGTGAGATGTATCGTAAGATTAGAAATACTTTAAGGTTTATGTTAGCTAATATTAGTGACTTAGATGTTAAAAAGGATTATATCGCATTTTCAATGCGTGATAACTTAAATAGAGCAGTTAAAATTAAATTTAATCAGGTGGCTGATGAATGCTTAAAACTTTATGAAAACTATGAGTTTGAAAAAATCTTAAAGGTAATTAATCCTTATATTATTAATGATTTATCATCATTTTATTTAGATTATACGAAAGATATTTTATATATTGAAGGACAAAAATCATTTAAGCGTATTCAAGTTCAATCAACTATTTATGATATTTGTTTAGGCTTACTGCAATTGTTAACCCCAATTATTCCGCATACTACTAGTGAGGCCTTCTTAGAATTACCATACCAACCAGCCGAAGATATTTACTTAACGAATATGCCATATATTCCTTTTGTTGAATTTGATGGTTTAGAAACAGCATTAGAACAGTTTTTTGAGTTTAAGGATTTAGTGTATAAACAATTAGAGATTGCTCGTGATGCTAAATTAATTGGTAAATCTTTACAAGCCTTAGTAAAAATCACTTTAACTAACAAAGAACAAGCAATGTTAGAAAAACTTGATATTTTAAGCAATTTAGCCCAAGTGTTAATTGTGTCACAAGTTAAAACTAAGATAGGAAAAACATTTAAGGTTGAAGTGTTAAAAGCCCAAGGATCTGAATGTGCTAGATGCTGGAATGTAGTTGATAAAGTTAATGTTGATGGTATTTGTGAAAGATGCAGTAGTGTCTTAAAGAATAAATAAACAATATAATCGTAAGTTAATTAAAAAAGCAAAATCTTTACAAATCTTTATAAATCTTCGCAAAAATACTTAAAACTGGGTAAATCTTATGCATTTGTCCAGTTTTCTTTATTATTTTTGCTGTAATTTTTATAAAACATAGTATAATCATAAGTAATTAACTCAGGAGTTAACTATTTGGAGGTTATTATGTTTATCGGTAGAACAACAGAAATCAAATCATTAAGCAACTTATATCAAACCAATCATTTTTCATTTGGTGTAGTTTATGGACGAAGAAGAGTCGGAAAATCAACTTTAATTAATAAAGTAGTAAAAGACTTAGGTTTACCAACTATCAACTTTATGGCATTAGAACAAAACGATACCCAAAACCTAGCCGTATTTACTAAATTAGTGTTAGAAGCACTGCCAAAACTAAAAGGATATATTAGCACTTTTTCTACTTGGATGGAGTGCTTTGATTATATTGTTGAAGAAGTTGGTGATAAAAAGTTAGTTTTAGTAATTGACGAGTTTCCTTATTTAGCTGATGCCAATAAATCTATTTTTTCAATTTTACAAAAATATATTGACTATGATTTCAAAAAAACTAATCTTACATTAATTTTATGTGGTAGTTCAATGAGTTTTATGGAAAATCAAGTCTTAGGCTCACAAAGTCCTTTATATGGCAGACGCGATATGCAACTTAAAGTTGAACCTTTTAATTACTTAGATAGTATTAAGTTTTTTGATCACTGGCCATTGGAAGAAAAAATGATTGGCTATGGTGTAGTTGGTGGTATTCCTTTATATTTAAGTCAATTATCTAAATATGATAATGTCTATGAAGCTATTAAAAATGTATTCTTTAAGGTTGATAGTCCTATGTTTGAAGAACCACGTAACTTATTACTACAAGAATTAAGGCAACCCGCTATTTATAATACCATTATTACCAAAATGGCTGATGGGGCAACCAAGGTTAATGAGATTTCTTCTAAGTCCTTAGAAGATAGTGCTAAGGTTACAAAATATATTTCAACCCTTAATTCATTACATATTACTAAAAAAGAAACATCTATTATTAATCCAAAAGAAAGGAACTCTATTTATGTTTTAGCCGATAATATGTTTAGATTCTATTATCGCTTTGTTTTGCCAAATATCGGCAATATCAAATTGGGAATGGATGATTATGTATTAAGTTTAATTAAGCCTTTAATTAGTGAGTATATGGGTCATATTTTTGAGCAGATCAGTAAAGAGTATTTAATGAATGAAAACAAAAATCTCAGATTAGAGTTCGTGTTTAATGAAATTGGTCGTTGGTGGGGAAATAACCCAGTTAAAAAAATTGAAGAAGAAATTGATATTGTTGCCCTTGGTAACAAGGCAGCTATCTTTGCTGAATGTAAATGGCAAAATGATGTAAGTTTAACAATCTTAGGCGAGTTAGTGAGAAAATCTGCGTTATTTAAGTTTGATCATAAATCACTTTATCTTTTCATAAAGGGTGAAATTACTGCTAGTTTTATTAAAAAAGCCAAAACCTTAAATATTAAAATAATTAATTTAGAGATGATGATATAGGCTTCATTCCTAAAAAAGGTACTTTTATTACAAATAAGTGCCTTTTTTGTAAAAAAACACGTTAAAAAAGGTATAATTTAAGGTAGATTAACTTAAATAAAATAATTAATGAGGTGTAAGAAATATGAATATATTAATTGTCAATGATGATGGGATGAATGCAAAAGGTTTAGCAATTTTAGCTAAGGCCGCTTCTAACTTTGGTACAGTTTATGCAACTACCACAAAAACTTCTCAATCAGGTAGTAGTTTTTCAATTACTATTAAAGGACCATTAAGCGTAGATTTTGAAGATCCAATCCCAGGAACAGTAGGTTTTATTTCAGTATCAGGGACACCACTAGATGCCTTAAAGGTCGGTCTCAAAATCTTTGATGTAGATTTTGATTTAGTTTTAACAGGTATTAATCACGGTCTAAATGTGGCTTATGATGTAAATTATTCAGGAACTGTGGCCTTAGCCTATGAAGCATCATTTAACAAGATTTTTTCGATTGCTTTTTCAGCTGATGATATTAATGCTAATTATCTTTATGATGAAGTAACACGTTTAATTGAAGAAATTCTTGCTAGCAATGATCTGCAAAAGGCAGAAGTAATTTCGGTTAATTTTCCACGTTCAAGTTTCAAAACAGTATTAGGTACTAAATATACTAAATTAGGTAAACGTCAGTATCACACTGAGTTTGTTAAAGTTCCTGATACTAATAAATATAATTTAACATCATCAACTACCTATTATATGGAAGATGCTGATACAGATGTTAGTGCTGTGGAAAATGGCTATGTTTCAGTTACCCCACTTAAAAATGATCGTACTGATGCGACTATCTTAAAAAAACTTAACAAAGGATAAACTATGAAGAACTACTATTTACATTTTTTCAAAGATAAAACAACCAATTTTAATTATGCCAATTTAATGGATTTTTTCCATGATCAAGATGGTTTTGAAATTGTCTACCCCGAAGGGCGAGCAGTCATTCAATATACCCATCCCACAACAGGCTATACTTGTTTATATGAAATTACCCAAAAATCAATTATTGGCAATATCTCTGATTTAGATCCAGCTTATTTAGATGCTAATTTTCATTTAGAGATTCCTTTATTAACCCCATCATATATTGTTAAAAAGTATTTAGATTTTGTGAAAGTGATTTGTAATCAATTTCGTTTATTTGTATATTCTGAGTTTTTCCAGGATGTAATGGATTATAGTTTTGACACAATTGATCATAGTTTTAAGATTGCCAAAGGAACTTTTGAAAAAAAGATTCCTGATATGATGTCAGTTTATCATAAGATTATGCCTGAAAGATTAAACCAAATCTTACGCTATGAAGAAGAAGCACCCCAATTATTAAGTTATTATGCAGGACAAGATATTATTGTTCCTAAATATGTTTTTTTAGAAGAAAACCATAAAAAGATTATTTTAGCAATTGAATTAACAGATGGCAGTGCGATTGTAATTCCACCTAATACAAATTATATTTTATATTCAAGTAATGGCTTAAAGTTAATTGATGCTGTTGAGTTTATTAAACAACATCCACGTTTATTTGCAGAAGTGCCAGGTTTTATTAAAGGCACTAAGGTTAGTGTGCTTAAACATACTAAAAAGTTACATAAATTATTAAAGAAAGTTAAGGATAAGCAATCAAAAGATTCGTTTAATCAAGTGGAATTAAAGTATCTAATGGATTGAAAAAGAAATTATGAAAAAAAGAATTATAATCCATTTTTCGGGATTATTACTGTTAGCAATCGGCATTAGAATTATGATCATTGCTGGTTTAGGTGTTTTTCCGATGGATGGTTTAGTCGGCTATATGGCAGATTATATTTTTGGGGGTATAAACTTTAATGTTGCCTTAGGTTTATCATCATTTATTATTAATACGGTTGTGATGTTAATTTGTATGGCCATTAAAAAAGATTGGAAAGTAGTTTATAGTTTAATTAATACAATAGTCTTTACGTTTTTACTAGCAGGTGCTGGGGCTATTATGGATTTATTAAATATTAATATTCCCGAAGGATACTTATGGGCTAATTGGATAGTGGCTTTTGTTGGATTCTTTGTGATCGCGGTAGGAATTGACTTTACCGTTTATACTAAATTAATTGCTGCACCGATTGAATATGCAATGTTACTATTTGATAAACTATTTAAGAATTTAACATTAAGTAAATTAGCGATTGAAATTTGTATATTTATTGCGACAATGAGTTTTGCTTTAATCGTTTGGAACTTTGAATATATCGGTTGGTTTACTGCCATTGCGGTTATAACGATTAGTCCTTTATTGCAGTTGTTATATAAACCAATTACTAAAATATTTGGTGAAGTTAAAACTGAAAATGTTTCGCAAGAAGAAATTACTGATAATCAATAATCGCCTAACAAACCCTTATAAAAGTAAAATAAATATAAATTAAAATAATAAAAGGAGAATAAAAAAATGAAATTAAACACTTACATTGATCACACAAAACTAGGACCTACTGTTACACAAGACCAAATTGACACTTTAATTGAAGAAGCAATCCGCTACAAATTCAAAAGTGTTTGTGTAAGCCCGATCTGGGTTGCTTACGCTAAATCAAAATTAGTTAATCACGATGTTTTAGTTTGTACCGTCGTGGGCTTTCCTCACGGCACATCAACCACCAAAGTTAAAGCCTTTGAGACAAAAGATGCTATCAAAAATGGTGCCGATGAAATTGATGTGGTCATTCATGTGGCTGATGTTTTAATGAAACAAAGAGGATGTTTATTAAAAGATATTAAAGCGGTAGTTAAAGCAGCAGCTGGTAAATGTGTTAAAGTAATTGTTGAAACTGCTTATCTTGATAAAAAGCAAATAGAATACATTACTAAGATTTGTATTCAAGCAAAAGCAACCTTCATCAAAACATCAACTGGTTACGCTGATCGTGGTGCTAGTTTTGATGATGTGCGTACAATGAAAAAAATTGGTAAAGATTTAATTGAGATTAAAGCCTCAGGTGGTGTTAAAACCCAAGAAGATGCTTTAAGAATGATTGACTTAGGTGCTAGTCGTATTGGTACGTCTCGTGGCGTAGATTTAGTAACAAATAAGGAGAATAACAATGGCAACACCACATATTGAATTAAATGATAAAAACTTGGTTGCTAAAACTGTCTTAATGCCAGGTGATCCATTAAGGGCGAAATTTATTGCCGATACATTCTTAAAAGATGTTGTGCAAATTAATACAGTGCGTAATATGTTAGGCTTTACTGGTACGTATAATGGTAAGCCTGTGACAGTAATGGGTTCAGGAATGGGGATGCCTTCAATTGGTATTTATTCATATGAATTATATAAGTTTTATGATGTAGAAAATATTATTAGAATTGGTTCAGCCGGTTCTTATTCAAAAGACTTAAACCTTTATGATGTAGTTTTAGCCAAAAATGCTTATTCTGAATCAAGTTATGCTACCACCATGGGCTTAAAAGATACTACTGAATTTTTAAGTGCGACCAAAGAATTAAATGATCAGTTATTAGAAAGTGCTAAGCAATTAAACATTCCTGTTACTTTAACCACTATTCATTCATCAGATGTTTTTTACCGCTTACGTTTTGAAGATTATATTGATATTCACGATAAATACGGAGCTAAGTGTGTAGAGATGGAAAGTTTTGCATTATTTGCTAACGCGAAAGCCTTAAATAAAAAGGCTGCTTGCTTACTAACAATTTCTGATTCATTAGTAACCCATGAATTAACAACACCAAAAGAAAGACAAGAGGCTTTCACAAAAATGATGGAGATTGCCTTAAATAGTATTTAATGATTAAATTTAGCAAGACCAAACAATATAAAACGATACAGTTTCATTTTCATTTTATTGAAGAATTAGAAAAAGATGCCTTCGCGTATCGTTTTTTATTAACAAGACTTTTAAGAGCTCATACTGATTTTCTTAAAAGCCAAAAAGATTTTAATAAACAATTAACTAGCCTTTATAGTTTAGTTATTCAAGATAGCTTTTATTTACTAGAAAATAAAGCGATCACGAAACTTACCTTTTCCATGACTGATTATCATTTTGTTGATGATAATCAGCTTTTTGGGCAGGTTATTGGTTTTATGAAAGATGTTTTATTTGATCGTAAACTATTTCTTAAAGATAGTTTTAATGAAGTAAAACGCTTATGTCAAGAATATGTTTTAAGTATTAAAGATCGTAAGTTTGATTATGCCAAAGAACGCTTTACTAAATTAATGTATCCTAATCAAGAATATGCTCATCCTTTAACAGGAACTTTTGAAGAAATTAGTAATATTGAGTTAGATGAACTTTATGATTATTATATTAGGTATTTTTCACAGGCAAGCTTACTGTTAATTGTTGATGGTAATTTAACCGCTAATGATGAAAAGTTAGTTAAAAAGGTGTTTGAACCTTATACCAAAAAGGCTTTACCTACTTTTGAAAGTTTAGCCTTAAAGTGTGCTAATCAACAGTTTAGTAAGGAATTAAGCGATACTCACGCTACTTTTATTTTTGTCGGTTATTCATTACCGATAACGATGAGTGATGATTTATATTATGCAGCAGTTATTGCTAATATTGTTTTAGGTGGTTTTGCTGATTCAAGACTTTTTTTACAGTTTAGAGAACAATTAGGGTTAGCTTATGATGTAGAAAGTGATTTTTCTTCTGATCGTCAAAGTTTAGTGGTTTTTGCTAATGTCGAAAATTATGATTATATGAATGCTTATGAAGAGTTAATTAACATTGTTAATACTTTCAAAACTGCGGGTATTACTAATCAAGAATTAACCAATGCCAAAGAATATTTAGTCAATGTTTTACAATCAGCTTATGATGTTCAACAACGTAAGGCTTTTGAAATCTTTATGTTTGAATGCTTAGGCATTGATTTAAGTAACTCACATACTATCGGTAAAGTTAGAAGTGTTACGATAGAACAAGTAGAAGATGTTTTAGATCTTTTAGAGTATAGTTGTTCGTTTATATTACATGGAGATGAAAAATATGAAACATAATTATTTTTTAGAAAAGCCATTGATTTATCAAATGAAAAATGGAATGAAAGTGCATTTAATTAAAGATTCATCAACCGCTGTTTATATAGAATGTGCCGTTGATTTTGGACCACTTGATTTGTTTTATGAACTAAATGGCGTTAAATATGAACTCCCACCAGGATCAGCCCATTTTTTTGAGCATAAGATCTTTGCCTCACCCCAAGGTGATATATTCCGTAAGTTTTCAGAAATGTCATTAATGGCTAATGCTGCTACCTCGCATTCACATACAACTTACTCATTAAGTGGTACTAAAAATATTAAAGAGGGTTTACTGTTGTTACTACAAATGTTAGATGAACCGTATTTTACTGATGAAAATGTTGCTAGCGAAGAAAAAATTATTAAAGAAGAAATCAATATGTATAATAGTGATATTGATATTTTAATGGCCAGCACTTTACTACAACAAACTTTTCACTTTCATCCAATGAGGCACGATATTTTAGGGACTCATAAAACAATTAGCAATATTACAAAAGAAACTTTAAGTCAAATACATCAGCATTTTTACAATAGTGCTAATCGTATATTAGTCATTAGTGGTCCAATTGATATTAAAGAATACCAATCTTTATTAGAAACTATTGATCATGTTAATAACGATTATGTAAGGCCAACTACCATTTATCCAAATGAACCTGTTAATGTTGTAACCTCAGTGAGTCGTCAACAAAAAAATACGCCCTTAGAAAAATTATATTTAAGTTTGAAGTTTAATCACTTAATGCCAAAACATAACTTATATTATCAGACATTAGTAATTTGTTTATTTCATTTATTGATTGGTTTAACCTCTGAGTTTTATAGTGAAAATATTAATCAAGGTTTAATTAATAGTAGTTTTAATTACCAACTTAATTTTGAAGGAGATGTTGGGTTACTAATAGTTTATTCATCAACTAAGGATTCGGATGCTTTATACCAAAGTATTATCCAAACTATTATTACTAAACAACCTAAGATTGAATTAGAAGATTTTAATAATTTCAAGAAATCTTATTTAGGAAGTTTTATTCAAGCCTTAAATGATTATGAATATAAGGTTTATTTATATAGTAAATACGCTACTGAAAACCTTGATTTTGATAAAATAGTACAAACAATTGAGGCCCTTGATTATCAAGATTTATTAAAAGTTTATGACAAAATTAAAGATGCTGATATTAGTCGTGTGCACGTTGATATATAAAAAAGTTATTAAAAAATCGCCCTTTAAGGCGATTTTTAATTATTAGCGTTCAAAATATTTTACTGCTGGTATTTGATAATCATTTAATTCATAGTCAAATGTTTCAATTACTACATCAACAAGTGGTTTATCTTGATGATTTGTTTTAACCCCAGCAATTTTATCGACTATATCTAAGCCTTCAACCACTTTACCAAAAGCGGCATATTGACCATCAAGGTGTTTAGCAGTTTCATGGACAATGAAAAATTGGGCAGTAGCAGAATTATAAACATTAGTGCGAGCCATAGAAATGACACCTTTTTCATGGGCTAAATTATTGGGATGACCATTAACATTAAACTCTCCCTTAATTGGTGCGTGTTTTTCAGCACCCCAACCCCCTTGGATCATAAAACCTTTAATTACTCGGTGGAAAGTTAGACCGTTATAATAATTTTCTTTAACATAAGTTAAGATGTTAGCCACTGTATTAGGGGCAATTTCAGGGTATAGTTCTAATTTGATTGAACCAAAATCTTTAATTTTAATTGTAATGGTTGGTAAGTGCATGATGTTCTCCTTAAATTATTTTATATAAAGATATTATACACTAAACTAATTATATTTATATAATTATGGTTATAAGAAATATGTTATAATATTAATTGAGGTTAGACTAATGGAAAAAATGGTTGATGCTAAAACTTACGGTAAAATTATTATAATGGGTGAACATAGTGTGATATATAATCATCACGCCTTAGTATTACCCTTTAATCAAGCATATATTAATGTATCGGTTACTGCCACTAATAAGGCATCCTTTTTAGTGATGCCTAATTATCAAGGCTTACTACAAAGTGCTCCTGATTATTTTACGGGTTATAAGCATTTAATCAAACAAGTTTTAAGTGACCTTAAACAAAGTGATTTTAGTTTATGGCTAGAAATTGATGTAACTTTACCTTTTATGAAAGGATTTGGTTACTCAGCCTCACTAGCCACCGCGCTTGTGCGAGCAATCTATAATTATTTTCAGCAAGATTTAACCACTAAATTATTATATCAATACGTTAGTGAATGTGAAAGTTATTATCATGAAAACCCATCAGGCTTAGATATGGTGGCGATTAGTCAAAACATACCATTAGCTTTTAGAAAAGATTTAGATATTACCCCATTAAATCTTAATACTGATGGCTATTTAATCGTGGTTGATAGTCAAGAAGCAGGCTCTACCAAAGAAGCAGTTAATTTAGTTTCACTTCAATTTATTAATAACTATAATAAGACTTTTAAGTTAATTGAAACTTTGGGGGATTTAACGTTAGTGGCGATTAACGCTTTAAGCGAAAATGATCTTAAAGCCTTAGGCCTGGCAATGAATCAAGCCCAGGTGATTTTAGATACTTTGGGTTTATCAACTAAAAATATTAATCATATTATTAAAATTATGCAACAACACGCTTGTTTAGGGGCAAAGTTATCAGGTAGTGGTTTAGGTGGTTGTGTGATCGGTTTAGTTAAAGATTTAACCACAGCTAAAAATATTCAAAAAGATTTAACTAAGGTAGGGTTTAATACTTTTTGGTTAATTAATTTAGCGGAGTTTAATAATGAAAAGTAGTGCCAAAGCCTATGTTAATATCGCTTTAATTAAATACTGGGGTAAAACTGATGAAGTACTTAAACTGCCCTTTAATTCATCGTTATCCCTAACAATTGATCAATTTTATACGACAACTACCGTCAATTATTTGCCACAATTAAGTGAAGATGTCTTATATATTGATCATCAATTAATTACTGGTAATGAACTTAAAAGAGTCAAAGATTTAATGGATATTATTAGAAAACAGTTCGGAGTTGGGAGTTTTGCTGAAATTAGTTCAGTTAATCATGTGCCAAAAGCCGCTGGCTTAGCCTCATCATCATCCGCTTTTGCGGCTCTTGTTGCGGCAGCCACTAATGCCTTAGGCCTTAATTTAAGTCATACGGAATTAAGTAAATTAGCTCGTTTAGGATCAGGTTCGGCTTGTCGTTCTATTTTTGGTAATTTCACCATATGGCAAAAGGGTAGTAGTCATGAAACATCATATGCTTATGAGTTTGCTAAATGGGAAGATTTTAGGGTGATTGTTTGTTTATTAGATAAAAGTGAAAAAACTATCTCTTCAAGTGAGGGGATGCGTTTGGCGGTTAAGCATCCACAGTATTTAGAATACGTTAAACAATCAGAGATTGATTTAACTTTAATTAAAGAGGCTATCGTTCAACAAGATATTCATAAAACTGGTCAAATTGCTCAAAGTAATGCGATACGAATGCATCAGTTAATTAATGCTTGTGGAATTAATTATTGGAATGATAAAACCATTAAATTAATTGAAAAAATTAAAGACTTACAACAAAAAATACCAGTTTATTTTACTGTTGATGCAGGCCCTAATGTTAAATTACTTACTACTAAAAAATATCTTAATGAAGTTATGAGTCATTTGACACACATTGAAACTGTTGTTTGTCAAGCAGGAAAGGAAGTAGAAATTATATGATTAGTGTAAAAGTTCCAGGGAAATTATTTGTGATGGGAGAATATGCTGTATTAAATCCTCATGCCGAAGCAATCCTTATCGCCATTGATAAGTTTATTACTGTCTCAATTAAAAGTAGTGATAATTATGAACTATCATCAAGTTATGGTCATTTCAAGTGGATCTTAAATGAAGTGAAAGAACCACAATTTTTATATGATAGTTTACCGCATGCTAAATCAGCGATTTTTATTGCTCATAGATACTTAAACTTTTTAGAAATTCCTGTTGATACTTATTCAATTGAAATTAATTCAGAGTTAAATCATACTGATGGTCGTAAATACGGCTTAGGATCTAGTGGAGCAGTTTTAATTGGGATCTTAAAAGCGATTTTATATCATCATGGGGTAATTGTTGGTAAGCAACAATTATTTAAGCTTTGTGTCTTAGCCCAACTAGAAATTAATGATTTAACTAGTGGAGCAGAACTGGCCACTAGTATTTATACTGGTTGGATATCATATAAACGCTATGATACATTATGGCTTTTGAACAATAAAGGTTTAATGATGGAGTTAATTAATCAACAATGGCCTAATTTGGCGATTAATCGCCTTAAAATTAATAATATGCGACCTTGTGTGTGCTATACTGGGGTTGATCAATCTACCAAAGATTATGTGGCTAAAATTAATGCGAAAAGTAATAATTCAAAGTTTTATGAAGAATTTGTTAAAGATGCCAGCAAAACTGTCAATCAATTAAAAAATGCTTTAATTAATCATGATTTTTTAACGATTAATCAAACCTTTAATCATTACCGACAATTAATTCAAAACTTACAACAATGGGCAGATATCACGATTGAATCAAATGATTTTGTTAAAATCTTAGATGCGGCCCTTGAATGTAATATTAGTGCTAAAATATCAGGAGCTGGTAATGGGGATTGTGCGATTGCCTTAGTAGGCAGTGATATTGCATATCAGCGTTTAGCCAAAGTGTGGCAGGAATTAAATTATCATGTTTTAGATGTGAATGTATGGGAGGGATTTTATTGAGTCAAAAAAGAAAAGATGAGCACTTAAAAATTGCTTATCAATTAAAAGTAGGAGATAACTGTTTTGATGATGTAGAAGTGATTCATCAAAATTTAAGTGGATTAAGTTTAGATAGTATCGATTTATCGGCTGACTTTTTAGGCTTTAAGGTTGATTATCCTTTTTATATTAATGCGATTACTGGTGGTAGTAAAAAGGCTTATGAAATTAATGACTTTTTATCAAAAATTGCTCATCGTTTTAATATACCAATGTTAGTTGGTTCACAAACAATAATGATTACTAATCCAGCCTTAACCAATTCTTTTAATATTGTACGTCAAAATAATCCTAAGGGTATTGTGGTGGCCAATGTTAATCTTAATACTAGCATTGAAGATATCAATTTAGCGATTGATGCTATTAAGGCTAATGCTTTATCAGTTCACTTAAATATTGTTCAAGAGGTTGTGATGGCCGAAGGTGATCGTGATTTTTCAAATTGGCCTAAACGTTTAGAAAATATCATTAAAAAAATCCCAATCAATGTTATAATTAAAGAGGTTGGTTTTGGCATGAGCAACGATGAAGTTAAGACGCTTTATAAAATGGGCGTTAAATACGTTGATATTAGTGGCAAAGGCGGTACTAATTTTGCTGATATTGAAAGTATACGTACTCATCATGCCAATTTATATTCAAGTATTGGCAAATCAACTGTTAATTGTTTAATTGATCTAAAAGAACTTGATAAAAAACCAATCATTTACGCCTCAGGTGGAATTAGACACGAACTTGATGTCTTAAAGGCTTTATTATTGGGAGCTAAGATGGTAGGAATGGCTAAGTTTTTCTTAGATCTAACCAAACTACCATTAGCGGATGCTTATGATCGAGTAGAACAGTTTATTCTTAATTTAAGAAAACTATTCTTAATTGCTGGCATCAAAAATATAAATGAAATAAAAGGAAGATAAAAATGTATAGTCGCAGCGATATCATTAAAATATCAGATTTAGATACTAAATATCAACAAACTACTAGCTCATTAATTACTTTTTTAATTGATTGTGAAATGTTACATATCGATTCATTAACCGTTTTTAATAAGTTTTGTCAAGATAATAATGTGGGGATTTTTCTAACTTATCGTCAAATTGATATTAAAAGACGCTTAAAGTTTAAGGATGTAATTAATATAGTTACTTTCCCTTATGAAACATTACCATTTTTAGGATACCGTAATACAGTCATTTATGATCAAAACAATGAAATTGTTGCAGAAAGTTATTCACTTGGTAACTTTGTTAATATTAAAACGGAAAAACCAATTAGATTATCCGAAGCAGTTATTGATAATATTGGCAAATCACCAAAACATCCAATGGAATATACTAATCGCCGTATTATTTTAACGCCTGATTATGAGTTAGTAAAAAGTGTTGAAATTATTATACAACCATTACATATTGATATTTATCAACATGTTAATAATCTTGATTATGTTGAGTTTGTCTTAAATCATATTGATCAAGACTTTGAATATAATCGTGTTCGTACAGAGTATAAGTTAGCCTTAAAACTTGAAGATAAGGCATCACTAACAATTTATACTAAAAAGGATCATTATTTAGGCGTTATCACGAATGAAAGTGGTAATGTGTGCTGTAATATTGAACTAATTAAACTTTAATTAAAATTAATATATGGGACTTCGTTAAGAAGCCTAAAATAGAGGTTATAAAATGAAAAATAAAAAAATAGAATTAAGACAAATGGTCTTTTTAAGTATGTTTGCGGCAGTTACTATTATTTTAGCAACCATCCCCCAAGTTGGGATGATTAGTATTGGCCCCATTACATTAACTACCCTTCATATTCCTGTATTATTAGGAGTAGTTATCTTAAAACCTAAGTTTTCATTAGCCTTAGGGGTAATTTTTGGGTTAGCCAGCATGACGATTGCTTTCACGAGGGCAGTTAGTCCGTTTGATTTAGCTTTCCGTAATCCATTAGTATCGGTTTTACCAAGAGCATTATTTGGTGTTGGGGTTTGGGGTGTCTTTCACGGATTTAATAAGTTAAATAAAACTATGTTAGGCAAAATGATCATATTTTTAATCGTTATTAGTTTAGTTTCGGTTGCTACTTTTAATACCCTTTATCCTTTTTTAAGGTTTTGGGAAATTAATAACGCCATGTTAGTAACATCTGTTACTGTTATGTTAATCGCTCTTATCCTTTTAATAACAATCTATCTATCAAGTAAGAAGAATGAAGGCGTTTATGCAGTAGCGAGTACTTTTGTGGTAGGAACACTAATTCATACAATTTTAGTATTGTTTGCCATGTTAATATTTGCCAGAGGTCCGTTAATTGAGACTTTTGGGGAAGAGTTTATGGGTGTAGCGTTTATGGTCTTTGTGGCTAATGGAGTCTTAGAAGCCTTAGCAGCCATCATTATTGCGGTACCGATTTATATTGCTATCCAGTATATTAATAATGATGAGGAAGAAAAGAAGAAAGTTTAACAATTTACCCCTTTTGGGGTATTTTTTATAAATAAAAACTTCTGCCTTTCTTTAATAGAAGCACAGAAGCATTATTTAATGATTTTTTAATCTAAACTTGTGTCTCAAACTCTTTTTGGATTTTGAAATACTTAATATAAAAATAAATTATAGCCACAATACAAACCACTTCAATGACAATTCCTATAACATCAAAACGCATTGCTCGATTAACAATGGCCAAGACACAAAACACAATCCGTGATATCCTAATTAAATGCACACCCTTAGCCCAAGAACCATAAATAATAAATAAAGCAGCAGCCATTAATAAAAAGTCAAACCACCAATTATTTGTTAGCCACGAAACTGTAAAAGAAATAGCTAAAAATAAAATCAAAGTAAAAAGAGATAATAATTTATTATCGGGAGCATAAGTTTCTCGCAATAAAAAAACAATATCACGAAAAGTGGCCACTCCCACAATCCCCGCTAAGATCCAATTTTGTAAAAAAATTGAACCAACTGTTGAAAAAGCATTAAAAATAATTGTAAATAATAACGTTTTGGACTTCTTTTTAGCAGTTAAAGCAATCACAATACTGATTAAAGCAAACAAAGTAAAAACTTGTGATAAAATCCAAATATTCAACGAAATTCCCTCAGGAATTAAATTCATAAAATCACCTATAAAAATAATACGTAAATATGATAACATTTTTATTAAAAATAAATTGACATTTTAACAAAAAAAGAATAAAATACTAAGCACGGGGGTGTTTGAGATTCGCCGGGGTACTGAAATAAATATATGCATACCGTGGTAGCGCACGTTAATACGCGAGGAATGAATAACCGGAAACTATTCAACAACAAACGCAAACCAAAACTTTGCGTTCGCTGCGGCCTAAGAATAGGTTGCTCCTGACTTACTGTTTATCTACGGCATAAGGAAGGTCACTTAGTAGATTATATTTTTGGAAGTGCCTACTTTCATTAATGAATTAAAAGGCTCGTATTACTTGATATTGTCTATTAAGGATAGTAATATTAAATTAACAAATAGACTAAGTATGTAGAGTATGTTTAGGGATTTATCTTGTACAGGGGTGCAACTCCCCTCACCTCCACCAAGAAAGTCGTAAAGGTTCAAGAAATTGAGTTTTTTATATATTTTAGCAACTATCTTTATAAATGTATGTTATAATATATTTGTAATTAAATCTTAGAGCCAAAATTAGTTAGAAGTCTTTTGCTTCTATCTCGTTTTGGCTTTTTTATTTGATTTGAATAATTAATTATATACCTTATTAGATTGAATATAAGACAATCCTATAAGTCTTAAAATATATTAACATATCAGTCTATAAAGACTTAAAAAAGGAGTTATCATGAACTTATTTAAAAAAATAATTAATCCTAATAATGTGACATTAGAACAACTAGAAAAACACTTATTATCAATAAGAGCACCATTTAGTATGGATGATAAATATGTCATAAGTTTTTACACAGGTCAAGGTTTTTATGAAATGAATGATCATTTATGGAATGGAATAGCAGTTGATAATAAAGTCAAAGTGTCAATAGATGATTTAAGCAGTTTAATTGATAAAAATAAATTGGATATTGATATTATATCATATCGTGGTTTTAATAGGAATTTTGTAGATTTTGATAACTTAGAAATTGGTGAGGAGTGGGAAAGTAAAGGTTTCTTGTCAACAAGTTTGAATGAAAAGATAGCCTATGAACGTGCAAAAAATAATAATGGCGGTTATGTGTTTCAAATTCGTGCTTTGCGTGGAACTAATGCCCTATTTTTAGGTAATGATAGTTTAATGCCCCAAGAAAAAGAATTATTAATACAAAAAGGAACTTATTTTAGTATAATAGAATTAGACAAAAATAATAGAACTGGAGTAATGATGGTAATTATCAATGACTAATTTTAGCGAAGAAGAATTAAAAAGTATAAACATTAATTTTCATAACTTAATTGATAGAACATTGAATGATAGTGTAGATAAGTATTCTTATGAGAAAACACCATACCCAATAATAACAAATAGTCATTCAGTATTAAGTGATAACAAATACACGAATATGTATTGTTACGCTTGTTACGATTATAGTATTACATACATTTTAGAAGAAATAGACAATAAGCCTGTTTTACGTGGTGAAATAATACATCGCGTTAATGGCAACAAAAAACCGTATAGTATCACTGACAACTAATCATTTCCCCTTCGGGGATTTTTTAGTGTGCCAAAATACATAATTTAAGATTTTATATGATAAAAATACATTTTTTTGGAAAAAAGATAACGATTTATAACTTTTAACATAAAATATATATAATATATTTTTATTAAGGAAGTATGATTTATGATAAAAGTTTTATTAGTTGAAGACGATTATAATTTAAGATTTGCTTATGCTCATTATTTAGAAAAAAATGGTTTTTTAGTAATTCAATCAGCCAACGGTCAATTTGGCTATGAAGAATTCCTAGCCACTAGACCTGATATTATTGTCAGTGATATTATGATGCCTATGTCTGATGGTAATGATTTACTTCATCGTGTGCGAAAACTTAATCCAACTATTCCTTTTTTAATTTTAACGGCCCTAGATAGTATTAATGATAAAACACGCTCTTTTGATTTAGGGGCAGACGATTATTTAAGTAAGCCATTTGCTATGAAGGAGTTAGTTTTAAGAATTAATGCCTTAGTTAGAAGAGATCAGTTAAATGCTAATGAAACAATTATTTTAGGCAATACTATTTTAGATCGTGCTAAACGCGAATTAAAAATTGATAATATTAATATTGAATTAACTCATAAAGAGTTTGAACTTTTATTTAAGTTATTATCTAATTTAGATGTAGTATTTAGTCGTGAAACTTTATTAAATGAAATATGGGGTTATAGTAATAACTCATTAGAAAGAACTGTGGATGCCCATATCTCAGGTATTAGAAAAAAATGTCTTAATGCACAGTTTAGCATCAAAAATGTGCGTTCTTCTGGTTATAAGGGGGTCTATAATGAACAATAAACCTAAGTTTATTCAAAGAATATCAGTTAAAACGGTTATATTTAATATTATTATTTCTTTTGGTTTAATCGCTTTAATTAGTTTAAGTTTTGCTGGTTTAAGAGCCTTAGGCGTTAGGATCGTAACCCATGATACCGATTTTGAACTTTTTATGATATTGTTTGGGTTAGTCTTTGCTGCACTTTTTTTGATTGTGACTGCCACTGTTTTAGACTTAACTTTAACTAAAAGAATTTATTTATTACACGGAGCCACAGCTAAGATTTTGAATGGTGATTATGATATCACTTTAATTGAAAGAGGTCATGATGAAATTACGATTTTATCGCGTTCGTTTAATTTAATGAGTCAAGAGTTAAAACGCAATCAATACTTGGCCCAAAACTTTATTCGTGATGTTTCACATGAATTCAAAACCCCACTTAGTGCTATTAGAGCGTATGCGGAATTAATTAAGGGTGAAAATATTTCTTCACAAGCTCAAAACTTTGCCGATATTTTAATTCAAGAAACGGATAAATTAGTGGCTTTAACTAAATCTATTTTAGAAATATCAGCCATTGATTCAGCAATGACAATTGAAAAAAGTGATAAAATCATTGTTAGTGATTTAGTCAATGAAATTATTGAAGTTTTAGCCATTGAAATTAATAAGAAAAACTTAAAAATAAAAATTAATAAAAATAGTATTAATATTTTAAGTAATAGTACCTTTTTATACCAAGCAATCATGAACTTAGTCACTAACGCCATCAAGTTTGCTGATGTAGGTAGTGTTGTTGATATTAATATTGTTAAAAACAGTCAATACTCCTTAGTCTTTCATATTACTAATCAAGGAGAAATTATTACTCCTGAACAAGCAGAAAGAATCTTTACTTTATTTTATGTATCAGATTCTTCGCGTAATAAAGAAGGATCAGGATTAGGGTTAGCGATTGCTAAAAGGATTGCTAACAGGTTAGATGGTGACATTAGTTTCACATCAGAACCAACACAAGGAACAAAATTTACATTAAGATTAAAGTGAGGACATTATGCTAGAATTAAAAAATATTAAGAAAACCTACAAAGTAGGAGATGTAGTTATTCAAGCCTTAGATGGCTTAAATCTGAATTTTCGTCGTTCTGAATTTGTAGCGATTCTTGGCCCATCTGGTTGTGGTAAAACCACTACCTTAAATATTTTAGGGGGTTTAGATCAATATAGTTCAGGGGATTTAGTTATTGAAGGAACTTCAACTAAAAACTATACTGATCGTAATTGGGACAACTATCGTAACAAGCGAATTGGCTTTGTTTTTCAAAGTTATAACTTAATTTCACATTTAACGATTTTAGGGAATGTGGAAATAGCTTTAACCATTTCAGGTATTTCAGTTAAAGAAAGAAGACAAAGAGCCAAAGAGGCTTTAATTAAAGTGGGCTTAGAAAAACATTTAGGTAATAAACCTAATCAATTATCTGGTGGACAAGCCCAAAGAGTAGCGATTGCTCGTGCTATCGTGAATAACCCTGAAATTATTTTATTAGATGAACCGACAGGAGCGCTTGATTCTAAAACCTCAGTTCAAATCTTAGATTTAATTAAAGAGGTGGGTCAAGATAAATTAGTAATTATGGTTACCCATAATCCAGAACTAGCTAGTCAATATGCTGACAGAATTGTTAAAATGGCTGATGGTGTGGTTGTTGATGATACTAATGTTTTTGATGGACAAGATCAAGAAGTAGTCATCAATCAAGATAAAGATAATGCTAAAACTAAAATGTCTTACCCGACAGCAATTAAAGTATCGGCTAAAAACTTATATACTAAAAAACGTAGAACCTTATTAACTGCCTTTGCGTGTGCCATTGGCATTATGGGGATTGCTTTAATATTGGCCTTAACCAATGGATTAAATGTGTATATTGATGAATTAACGCGTAATTCAGTAGAAAGCTCCCCGATTACAATCTCTGCTGGTAATATCACGCAAGGAGAAATTAATTTTGGCAATAATTTAGAAGAGTTTCCTGATGTTCAGGAAATGTTTGTTACTCATACGTTAAGACCAAGAGTAAGAAGAAGAGTACCTTTGGGCTTACAATCGTTTTTTGATAATTACTTTGATAGTGATTGGTATCATGAGATTTTGAAATCCTCAGGCATGCAAGTTAGAATGTTTTCATATCTTAATAATAATTGGCATTTAATTCAAAATGATACAGGACAGTTTGCCACTCTTTTAGGCACTAGTATTATGAGTCAAATGTTAAATCATGAATTTACTTATCAGTTATACGAAATTGTTAATGATGGAGGACATTTACCAAGTAATAAAAATGAAATTGCCTTAGTGGTGGATCAATATAATGCCATTACTGATGCTAGTTTAATTCGTCTTGGGTTGGTTGCTTCACAAATGGTAGATGGTAATATTGTGGTAGATACTGAAATGTTTACATTTGAAGAGATTTTAGATAAAGAGTTTAAGATTCCGACTAATAATCAGCGTTTTATCCAAAATGAGGAAGGACAATTTCATGAAGTCAATAATGCTAATATTAACTGGGAAGAAGTGCATACTGTCAGGATTACTGCTATTTTACGTCAAAGACCAGAAGTAGATTTAGGAATTTATTCAACTGGAATAGTTTTTCCAGTGGAATTACTGGATTATTTAGAAAGTGTAAACTCTAATTCTGATGTTGTTAGATGGATGTTAGAAAACCCTTTAAGACAACCATGGAGTAATCAGCTATTTGCCCCACATGTGCCAAGTATCACTAGTCCTGGTAATGTGACTACGCGTTTTGATCGTTGGGAAAATCACTTACGTTCAATTGGTGGTGTCCCACGTAGTGGACTTGATTTACCAAGTATGGATTGGGAATTGGCTGAAATTGATGAAATAGTAAGATTAGAAGCTAATGCTATTTCCATTTATCCAAGGAGTTTAGAAGGTAAAAACGCTATTATAGATGCGATTCATCAATTTAATCGTGGGTTACCAAGTGCGGATCGTATTGTATATGTTGATTTATTAAGTATTATTGCGAATGTAATGACTTCAATGATTGATGTGATTGGTTATGTATTGATTGGTTTTACTTCAATATCATTAGTTGTTTCAGCAGTAATGATTTCTATTATTACTAGTATTTCCGTTTTAGAAAGAACAAAAGAGATTGGAATATTACGCTCAATTGGTGCTCGTAAAAAAGACGTTAATCGCTTGTTTAACGCAGAAAACATTATTTTAGGAACACTGGCTGGTTTATTAGGAGTATTAGTGGCCTTAGGATTAGTATTAATCATTAATCAAGTATTATTTAGTGTGTTAGGCGTTAGTAATATGGCCCGTTTAACAATTATCCACGTCATTATTTTAATGTCAATTTCAGCGGGTATTTCATTCTTGTCAGGTTTTGTGCCAGCAAGAGCGGCCGCTAAAAAAGATCCTGTATTGGCATTAAGAGCAGAATAAATAAAAACATGATATAATAATATTATGAAAAACATAAATTAAAGGAGAAGTTAAAATGACAAATGAAAAAATCTTAAAACCTCTTAGTGGGGGAGTAATGCTAATAATTACTATATTAGCGTATATAGCAGGACCTGCTTTAATGATTGGTGGAATCGTTTCCGCTGCACTTGCTTATGAGGCTAACTTAGAAGTAAATGAGCTTTTAACAGTTTTAATGATTGTTGGGGGGATTGCTTTAATATTAGTGGCAGTTTTCCTAAGCATCGGTATTAGAATTGTTAAACCCAATGAAGCATTAGTTTTACTATATTTTGGTAAATATTATGGCACGATTAAAACTGATGGTTTATTTTGGGTTAATCCCTTTGCTCGTCCTTTTAGTCCAAAAGCAGATGACTTACCGTTACCACTACCAGAAGGCCAAGTATTTCAACTTGCTCGTCGAGCAAGAATCTCACTTAAAGCCGAAGCTTATAACAATAACCAACAAAAAGTTCATGATTTAGTTGGTAACCCAATTGAAATTGGCGTAGTATTAATTTGGCGTGTCGTTGATACATTTAAGGCGTGCTTTGATGTAAATAACTATGCTGAATATATTTCAACCCAAGCAGATGCTGCTACTAGACAAGTGGTAAGACTATTTCCATTTGATACAGAAAATGATGATGAAAAATCTTTAAGAGGTTCTTCGCAAGAAGTATCAGATCTTTTAAGAAGTGATTTACAAGAGCGAGTAGATGTGGCTGGTGTTGAAATATTAGAGGTAAGAATATCACATCTTGCTTATGCAAAAGAGATTGCTGCTATTATGTTACAACGTCAGCAAGCAGCAGCAGTGGTGGCTGCTAAACAAAAGATTGCCGACGGAGCAGTTGGCATTGTTGAAACAACGCTATCTAAATTAGAAGAAAACAATATTGTTAAATTATCAGCTGAAAAAAGACAAGAAATTGTTTCTAATCTATTAGTTATTTTGTGCTCTTCAAGAGAAGCACAACCAACACTATCAATTAGTACTAACGAAGGATAGTGAACCAATAATATTTAATCAAAATTAGGCAGTTTATTTCTGCCTTTTTTCTTATTTTATTGAGGTAATTAATATGAATTTACCGATTTAATTCGGCAAAATACAACCCACAATTATAAATTAATCACACAATATCTTCCAACATTCACATAAAAATGTTATAAATACCACAGAATGGACCAGAAATAACAACAAATTATGAATATTTTTTCACAAAAATGAGAAAATCTCTTTACTTTCACACAATTTTGTAATAAAATATATATGTAGCACATATTATTACATATTTTTGTGTTGTTTAGGCGTAAAAGACCTCCAAAAGGCACAATTATTAAATAGTAGTGTGTTAACATTAATGGGGTCAAAGACGTCCTAGCAAAACTTCCCCTCATTAAGATATAAATATGAAAGGCGGAAGAAGAATATGAGAACAAAAAATCAATGGCAAATGAAAGTAGTAGGTATTATTTTACTATTATTTTTATCATTATCATTATTAATAAAAACCCAAGATTATGAGGTTTATGGTGCAATTGAAATTAGTGATGATGCTAAACTGCCAACATCATTAACCCAAAATGCAAATGGTCAATATGAAATTCGTACGCCTGGGGATTTATTATACTTATCTTTTAATGCTGAGGATTACCATAATATAATTTTGATGGGTATTTTAGACATGCGCAATATCCGCAACTTTATGACGATTCGTGGTTTTTCTGGTACCTTTGATGGTAACAGTGAAAATGGTGCTGAAATTCGTAACTTAAAAATTGATGAATCAGGTACCTTTGAAGCAACCGGTCTTTTTGGTCAAAATAGTACTAACACAGTCATTAAAAACTTAACTATTAGAGATAGTGTGGTTATCGGTGATACAATTGTCGGGACTATTGTTGGTTACAGCATGCAAGGCTTTATTGAAAATGTTCGCGTTTATAACGGTAAAGTAGTTGGTAAAGCGACTGGCAGTACTGGTCAAAATTATGGTGTCGGCGGTATTGCTGGTTACTTAGAACACTGGGGTGGTGGTGTACCTGGTGGATCACCAACTGGTAATGAGCCATTACACGATGTTTCATTTGAAGGAACAGTCCAAGGTATTAATAACGTTGGTGGCTTAGTCGGAACATTAGGACAAAATCCAGGGATCCAAAAAGTATCAGCCATTGGTTCAGTAACTGGTCAAAAAAATGTGGGTGGTTTATTTGGCCAAACTGGTAATCAAGGTGTCGCTATTAGAAATGCTTACTTTATTGGTGATGTTCGTGGTGGTCAAGTAGCTGGTGGTATCATCGGTTATGTTTACCCAGAAGGTGGCGGTGGCCAACTTAATTATGTTTATGCCTCAGGAACAGTAACTGGTAATTTAACTAAATCAACTGAAAGCTTTGGAGTTGGGGGAATTATTGGGGTTAATACCCGCCCTATTACAATGAATGGCGTGGTTGCTTTACAAGAAACAGTAACTTTAACAGGATCAAGTAGTGCCTTAGGTGGTGCTGGTCGTGCAGTCGGTAATATTACTGGCGGTAGTGTGACAGTTGGTAGTAATTATCTTGCTTTTGAAGGAATGACACCTGGTAGTGGAATTGATTTCCCAAGTGCTCCTAATTATAGTCAAGATGTAGCACATAATGCTAATAATATTAGTAAAGATGAAGTAGGTAATGGTATGGGTGATATTTTTGGCCCTCCTTTTAACACTGGTCCTGGACAATTACCATCATTTGATGGTCCTAATCCATTACCACCTGAATTATTACCACCAGCCTTAGAATTAAGACATTTTGCTGATATTGCTGATTTAGTTTATACAGGCCAGCCATTAGAACCAATGCCGATTTTAAGTGCAGATGGGATTGCTGAAAATGTTACTTTTAACGTAGTAGAATGGAGTTCTAATATTAATGTTGGTCAAGCAAACATCGTAGTAGAAGGTAGTAATAATTGGAGTGGTCAAATTACTCTTCATTTTAACATCATTAAAGCAACCCCCGAAATACCACCAATTAGTTTAGAGGCATTTGAAGGTCAAACCTTAGCCGATCTAGCAAGTCAATTACCATCAGGGGTAACTTTTGATCAACCATTATCAACCTCAGTTGGACCAGTAGGAACCAATATCTTTATGGGTTCGTATTTACCATCTGATCCAAATAATTATATTACAGTTAATAATATTATGATTACTGTTTTAGTAAAAGCGCGTACCGTTGTGCAAATACCAACTTCATTAGGGACTTTACAATTTCTTGGCAACAACAATGAGCAACAAGGAATCATGGTCAATATTTCACAATGGCAAGTTTATTTTGACTTAGTGTCAGGTGATGCTATCAGTCAATCAGCCATCGGTGTTTATACATCAGTTTTTGGCTTATTAGACCCAATAACTAGTGTCTGGTCTGATGGCAGTATTGCTAACATTACCTTAACGTTTGAAATCGTACCAGCCCTTACTGTCTTAAAAGGCTTTGGTAGTGTAGCAGGTATTACTGATGGCCAAGAAATCAATTATAATACACCAATTAATTTAAGTATTGCTTATATTAATAACCCTAACGCATCACCTTATGATACGTTAGTTCCTAATTATCAATCAATCATTTTTGAGTTTTCTGCTGATGGTGGTCTAAACTGGCAAACAATGACTCCTGTTAATGTTGGTACTTACCTAGTAAGAGCTCGTTTAGCAGGTGATATACAACAAGCCGATCCAGTGATTAGTGGCAGTTTTGTTGTGTTTGGTAACCCAAGTGGTATCAACCAAGAATGGCTTACTGACACCATTTCCTTTATGATTGTTTCAATTGATCCAACAAGACCTGCGTCAATTGAAAGAACTGCCACTTTTGGTAGTACTTTGGCAAGCATTTCTTTACCAGCAGGCATTACCTTTAATCAAAGTTTATCAACATTAGTGGGTAGTCTTGGCACTCATACTTTTATGGCAACCTTTACGCCAAGTACTGCTAACTATAATCCAATTACTGATATTGAAGTGATTATTACTGTTGTTCCAATATTAGTTAATCGTCCACAAGCTATTACTGGTCTTAAATTTAATAATGGATGGCAAACAGGAACAACTGCTGTTGGTACAGTTAATATTGGCTTTACCTTAGTATCAGGCTCTGTTGAAAGAGCAATCAACGCTGGCACTTATCAAGCAACCTACCGTCTAAATGCCGGTTATGCTTGGCTTGATAGTGGTACCTTTGAAGATCATGTTGTTCACTGGACAATTGTCAAAGATGTACCTAATATTTCTAGTGATTTAATGACAATTTTTGTTGGTCAAAACTTAGCTAGTATTATTTTAACTGATTATGTTCGCACAAGTCCACGTGTTCAAGGTGAGTTTAGTTGGACAAGTGCTGATATTAATACACCATTTAATACTGCGGGATTAAGAAACTTTAATGTTACTTTTACCCCAACTGATTCAGCCAATGAAGCAGTAGTAACTTTTATGGTTTTAGTGATGGTTATTGATCGTGTAGTGGTTGTGAGACCAACCCCAATGCCTAATTCGCCATTTACTTGGACAGGCAATCCAATTACTGGTATTGATATTACACAAAGTGATCCAAGTTATTGGGTAATGTCAGGTCATGATATTACACAAACTGACGTGGGTATTTTTACCTCTACCTTCACTTTACTTGATCCAATCGGCACGGTTTGGGATAACGGTAGTATTCAATTTTCATTAACTTGGGAAATTACTGCTAGCACTGAATATCGTGTACTTGATGCTACTGTGCATGCACAAGATGTTATTTTTGGTTCTGAACTAGATTATAGTTTAATGCTTAACGCGATTGGTTTAACTGATCAAAATGATTTATTTACTCACTGGTATCGTATTGTTTGGCACTTTGCTGCTGACAATGGTGGTCAGCCAGGAAGTATTGTTATGAGTTGGCAATCACTTGATGGTGGTATGACTTGGGGTGGACAAAGACCAACTGATGCTGGTTCTTATTGGGTTAGAATTTATTTATTCCGTAACTTTGAAAGTTTTGAAATTGATGGTAATGTCAATGTCTTTTACAATGACTTTTTAAGTGATTGGACAGCATTTAGAATTTTACCAGCCAATTCAGCCTTACCAGACTTAAATTTAGAGTTTAATGCTATTTATAGTAGCCCATTATTAAACGTTCAATTATTATTAAACGCCGAAGTTATTAACTTAGGTCTTGATGGAACAATGACTTTTAATGCTCCACTTAGCACCAGAGTTGGTGATGTTGGTGAAAGAATATTTACTGCTACCTTTACTCCTAGTAATTTCCCTAACGTTTTAACACAACAAGTTGATATTAAAATTATTGTAACACCAAGAGCAGTTAGTGCCCCAACAGTAGTTACTGGTTTAACTTATAATGGCCAACTGCAATTAGGAATTAATAACTCAGTTTCAGTTTTAGGTTTTTATATGATTGTTGACGGTTCAGCAATGGCCCAAAATGCTGGTAGTCATAGTGTTGTTTTTAGGTTAAATAATAGTACTGCTCCTAATTTAGTGTGGGCTGATGGCGACATGGCTGGCACAAGCGATGATTTAACTTTAACATTTAATATTGGCAAAGGTCGTCCTAATCCAACTATTCCTGTGGGCTTAAAAGGGATTGAAGGCCAACAATTAGGTAGTGTGGTTTTACCAGCAGGTTGGAATTGGCTTCAACCAATTGAGTTTTTAAGTTTACACAACACACAAGGCCGCGCTAACCCAATTGCTCGTTTTAGAGCCTACTTTAACGCAGGGGATCCTAATTATGATATGTTATTAATGAACCTTGATGTGGAAATTGTGCCATTAGTGCGTATTCCAGTGCCCGTTTTATTATGGCAACAAGCCCAATGGAACAATACTTTACAAAATCCATTTGATCAAGTTTGGTTAAATACTTGGTTAAATAAAGGTATAGAAGTAACTGTTGGTAGTGTTAGTGGTCAAAATGTTGGTGTTTATGCGGTAACATTTAGTTTAGACTTTGGCTTTATTTGGGCCAATGAAACCGATAGTGACTTAGGATTAATTTTTGAAATTATACAAGCAACTGGTGATGCGCAAATTATTAATGTTGAAGAAACTTATGATTATAATACTTTTGCTCAACCATTATTAACAATGAGCAATATTGAAAGTTTAGCCGTTATGATTAATGGTGTTAGTGTTTTAGGTAATTGGCCTAATGTAGTATTCCAATTTTCAAGCGATAATGGGGTGACTTGGGGTAATGGTAATGTACCAGTGATTCCTGGTACATACTTAGTAAGAGCCTTATTATCTGGTTCAGTTAATTTTGCTAACTTTACAACCGTAGCGGTTGGCTTTGAAATTATTGAATCAATGCCACCAATTAATCAAATTCCTGTAATTACCTTAAATGCTACTTTTAATCAAACCTTAAATGATGTTGTTAGTCAATTACCAAGTGGAGTAAGATTTGATCTTGATGCTAATAATCTTAATACATTAGTAGGACCTGCAACTATTTCAGGTATTCCTAATGAATTTAGTGGTTTTTTCAAACATGGTGACACCAACTTTATGGAAGTGCCAATAACAATCTTTATCTTAGTATCACCACTAGTAGTTAATGCTCCAACTTTAATTGATCAAGAGTTTATCTTTAATGGCGAAAGCCAAACAGGTGTTTTAGTTAATGCTGGCTTTAATAACTTATATGAATTAGTTGATGGTAGTGTAAGTGTGATTAGTGCAATTAATGCTGGTAATTATATTGCTGTGTTTAGATTAATTGATCGTGATAATATGGTTTGGGATAGTGGAGTATCTTTAAGTGGTTCTAATGTGGCAGGAAGTAGTGCTGATTTAGTAATTAGATGGACTATTGCCAAAGCAGTAGTTAATGTGACTGATTTACCACAAGCCATTGAAAACTTACGTTACAACAATAGCCAACAAACAGGAGTTACCTTTAATAATCAACATACCTTTACTAATGGTTTAACAATTCAATCATTTACTATTACTGACATTACTGGTCTTAATGCAGGTAACTATACAGCAACCGCCACCATTAATGATAATTTTAGATGGCCTAACTTAGATGAAAACATTAAAACTATTACTATTGAGTGGGAAATATTGCGTCAACAAGTTTTAAGACCGACTTTAATTAATGATCAAGAACAATGGCTTTATACTGGTAATTCACAAACAGTCATTCAAACCAATGGTGGTATTGCAGGTACACATTGGCAAATGTTTGGTCAAATATCAGCCACACAAGTGGGTGATTATGTTGCTCAATTTGTGTTACGTGCTAACTTTGAATGGGAAGATGGTGATGTTGAACCACACGAAATTCATTGGTCAATTATTACCCAAGGAATTACATTGCGTATTTATTCTAATAGTGTAGTTTATGATTCAATGGTTTATGCGATTGCGAGTATTGATGGAGTAAGTAGTGCCTTTAATGTTAATGGTGATGGTCTTGAACAAACCAATGTTGGTTCATTTAGAACAGTTATTACTTTAACACCAGGTTTCCATTGGGATAATATTATTGATTATAACGGTTTAATTACTTTTGGGGATCCAAATGCTGTGATTACGATTTTCTGGCAAATTACGCCACAAGAAGTATACTTACCAGAAGCTATCCTTGGATTAACCTTTAATAATGCTGAACAAATTGGTTTAACTCACTTAGGTGTCTTAATTAATCAAGCACCAGCCTTTAATACAATTTTCTTCTTATCAAATGGTAACTTTTCTGCCACCAATGTGGGTCTTTATAATGCAGAGTTTACCTTAGTATCAAGTAACTTTACTTGGATTATTATGGACAATATGCGTGCTACGATTACTGGTTTAACAATTAGTGTGCCTTGGATGATTGCTGGTGGAACACCAGATACTAATACAGATGGGGCGGCTTGGGTTGAAGTAGCTGATATTATCTTTGGTGATATTATTGATGTTAACTGGTTTGTAAGTCAAGATATTATTGATGCTGGTCATGATTGGCAAAATGCAATTTTCCAATTTAGAAGTGTCAAAGATAACAATTGGAGTACTAACCGCCCAGTTAATGTTGGTAGTTACTATGTGCGTGCTTATTTATTCTTGTCATCACAATACGCCGACTTCATTACTGAGGAAGTGATGTTTGCGATTCTTGCTTACGATGTGACAACTCATGAAGATTGGGTCACAATCTTAGATGGTCCATTTACTTGGACTGGTCGTCAAATTAGACCACAAATAACTGTTATTGCCCCTAATTTTGGCACTTTAAGAGAAAACATTGATTTTACCTTAACCTTTGGTGCTAATGTGGATGCTGGCCTTAATGCTGGTTTAATTACGATTACTGGTATTAACAACTTTACTGGTTTAATTAATTTAACGTTTGAAATTGAACCAGCAGGAGCACAGTTACCTGAATTTATTGGTAAAGTGATATTATATGCTACATTTGGGGATCAAATTAATAGTTTAGTTGCTCAATTAAATGCTGTTTCACCTTTATTATCATTTAGATCTGCTGACTTAAACCTTTATGTCGGGGACGCAACCGCCACTGGTCAATATCATTCAATTATTGTTGATTTTACATCTAATGACTCAAATATTTCATCAGGTGAATTAACCGTTTATATTCAAGTTGAAAGATTAACGGTGCCATTATTAGTACCTAATAAAAACTTAGTTTTTAACGGTTTATTACAAGATGGTTTCAGCAATCTTGATGAAGTATTAAATACTCATTCACAAATAATTATTTTAAGAGGAACAATTGAGGCTGAAAGTGCTGGTACTTATGGTGTGCAAATCGCGTTTATGTCAAATAACTTCCAATGGGCTGATGGCTCACGTGTAATGTATCGTCAATTTGAATTTAGTATTGCTCGTGCTAATTGGAACCCAATCTTAACTTATAATAGTCATTTATTTGGCAATATTGCTACTTGGGATTTAACAACTGATACTGATATTTATGGTCTTGATTTAGTCCAAATGAAAGCCTTAATGCAATGGCAGTTTGCTATAATAGCGGGAGCTTGGTCAAACATTACACCAGTTAATGTTGGTAGTGGCTTACAGGTTAGAATTGTTTTCTCACAAACTCAAAACTTTAACAGTGTTGTTTCTAATATCGTGATCTTTGATATTACACCGCGTGATATTTTAGCAGATTTAAGTATTTTCACTGATCAAGAATTAGGCATTAATCCTAATGGTTATGACTTTAACTTTGGACCAATTACTCCAAGAATTACTATCCCTGGTGTTTTAGCATTAATTGGTAATTTAACCTTGATTGAAGGCCGTGATTTCACATTAACTTACAGCAATAATATTAATGCTGGTATTGCCACCATTACTATCAGAGGCATTGGTAACTATACGGGAGTAAGAATTATTGACTTTATGATTAATCGCATTAATCCAGTCGGTGTTGGCGATTTATATCGTACAGCTACTTTTGGTGATACCTTAGGTTCAATTGATTTAGGCAATGGTTTTAGTTTAATTGATAATCCTAATACATTAGTGGGTGATGCCACCGTGATTGCTGGCTTTAATCATGCCCCAAATGAATTTAGAGTATTATATACATCAACTAATCCAAACATCTTATCAAAAGAATTTACTTTATTTGTGGCAGTAGCTCAGGCCCAAGGCCAAGCGACAATGACACAAGAGAATTTTGAATTCACCCAAGATGGATGGAATCCACAAGTAACTATTATTACTGGTGATTATAACTTACAAACCGCAGTATTCTGGTTTAGTACTAATGGTCTAACTTTTAGTCAATTAATCCCAACTAATGCTGGCACTTACTTTGTACGTGTTACCTTATCGGCCACTAATAACTTCAAAGAAGTAGTTTCTGAGTTAGTAGAGTTTGTGATCACGCCAAAAGATATTAGTACTTATGAAGTTACTATCGGAGCATCATTTGTATATTCGGGCAACTTAATTGAACCACACTTCTGGGTAGCAGGTGGCACATTATTTGCTGGTTTAGACTTTACGTTTAGTTTTATTAATAACTTAAATGTCGGAACAGCTACCTTAAATATTGAAGGGATTAATAATTTCTTTGGTCATTTAAGTGTTACTTTTGAAATTGTTTTTGTTGAGGCTGATGTACGCTTTATCGTTAGTGATCAATATTATAGTGGTAACCCATTTGATATTAGTTTAATTGATATTACAATCATTATTGGTGATTTTAATATTAATCAAGTAGAAGTATTATTCTTTGATGCTAACGCTAATTTATTAAGTAGTATTCCAGTTAATGTTGGCTTATACTTTGTGGTGTTAAGATTTGCTGCAACCTTAAACTTTGAAGGCTTTGAAACTTACATGGTACCAGTTGAAATCTTGGCTGTACGTTTAACTGATAGTATGACACAACACACTAATGGATTAATTGCTGGTAACTTTATTTACAATGGTTTAGCCCAAGTGCCAACTATTAATTTGACCTTTAATGATTTATTATTAACCGAAGGCCTTGATTTTAGCATCAACTTCATTAATAACGTTAATGCTGGAATGGCGACTGTCAGAATTAGTGCTATTGATTCATCAAACTTTATGGGTCACTTTGATTTAAGTTTCATGATTATTCCTGCCACTATTCAAATTAAAGCATTAAGCGGACAATCAACTGTCTTAGGGACAAGAGATCCTAATATTGAATTTGAGATAGTAACAACAATGAGTGAAGAATTAAAACAATTATTCTTAAATGGTTACCGTGGTTCTTTATCAAGAGCAGGGGCATTAGATCCACAAGTGGTTGGTTCATTCTTAATTAATTTAGGTACTTTAAGTCATGATAATTTTAGCATTGAATTAATTGATGCCATAATGTTTGAAGTTACACCTGGTGGTAATAATGCAGTGATTAAAGATTATTGGCCACAATTATTAATTGGTTTAGCAGTGGGGATTGCTTTAGTGAGTATTGCCTATATTATTGTTAAAAAAAGAGGATAAGGAGATATAAATTTATGGACTGGACAAGTATATTATTTGTATTGTTAGGAATGGTAGTAGCAATCTGTTTAATGATGTTAATTATCTTTATCTTAAAAACTATTACTAAGAAAAAAGATCAAGAAAACACACATTCAACAACAAAACAATCACAGCATGAACCAATACATTACCCACCATCACCCGAACAAACAGTAATCATTAAAAAAACCGTAACAACACATCATAAACACGTAGAAAATGGGGAAACTACGCCATTATTTGAAGTTAATGATTCATCTGAGGCTAACGATCAACATCAAATAATAAACTCATCTGAAAGTAATTCTAATTTAGTAACCAAAGAAGATATTTTAGATTATATGGAGTTTATTAAACAATCAGAAATTTTGTTTAGTCGCTATACCCCAGGATCAGGTGTGATCTTTCGTCAAAGAGGCTCTTATTCAGATTCCTTACATTATTTACATCAATCGTTTGCCTTACTGGCAAAACAAAAAGAAAAACTAATCTTAAAACTTAAATTAGGTAATTTAACGCTTAAAGCAGCAAAACAACTACATCCACAACTACAAAATGCTAAGTTTCCTAATGAGCAGTATTGGTTTGATCTAATTTTAGATGATAAAGTTATCTTAAATGATGTTACTAAGTTATTAGATTATGCCTATTGTTTATGCGTTAATGAATATCATGATCATAGTCTTGATCTTGATTTAATGAACCTTTTGTCACTAGATCGTCAAATGCTGATTGCTAATCACTTAACTAACCTAACACGTGTTATTAGCCACTTAGAAAAAAACTTACTTGATGGTGATCACATCACATTAAACAAACATCATCATCTGCCAGTTAAATTAGAAGTTGAACATCACGCATATGCCTTAGTTTATGAAAAAATGCATTTTAGTATCAAAGGTGAAACTAATCTTTACTTACAATTAATCCTAAAATTAGGGGATAAAGAACTAAGTGAGATTAAAGCAGAACACCCTAATACTATTAAAGCGAAATTTCCTAAGGGTGATGATTGGTATTTAGTGCCAATTGATGCAACCTTTGAAAGAACGAGTCAAATTTATAGTTTAATTAATAAAGCCCGTCGTTATGTCATTAAAAAAGAACAAATTAAACGTGATATTATACAAGATTTTATTGAGGCTGCTGACCACGAAATGGAATAAAGAAAGTTAATTAATAAGAAGGTGTTGGGAAACTGATGCCTTTTTATTTTGAGTGTGTTATAAATAGTAGAATGATATTGGGTAAAAGCATATAATGAAAAAAGCCGTCAATTATACACTGCATCACTTAATAATATCATTTTTTTCTTGACATAGTGATATATATAATATATAATAAGAAAAAGAAAATAAAAGTTACGCCTCAATAAGATGAGAAACGGATTAATATTATTGAGGTTACAATAGTTTTTTTGTGACCTTTTTATTTAAGTTAAAGGAGAGAATATGAAAAAAATTGTTTTAAGTATGATAGTTTTGGTGTTTAGTTTAACATTACTGGCATGTGGTAAAGATAGTGATGATGCAGAAAGTATAGATTTTGAGTTTCATGTTTTTAGAAATTCAGGAGTCGAAACTCATGGTGATCCAACAAGAATCATGAATCCAATAAAGTTAGGCGACTACATTACTGAACATGGCATCAGTGGTGGTGAATTTTATGACTTTGTTTCCAAGCATTATACAACTGATTTTTTTATTGAAAATTACATTGTGTTCGTGACCGTTGTAGGCAGTGCGGGTGAAAGTTTTGTTGTTGAAAATGTCAAGTCTAATGGCAATATCTATATAACCCGAAGACAAGCTATTTTTCCAAACATAGAAATTTATGTAATCATAATTGAGTTGCCAAAAACATTTGTCCCAACCACTTTTAATGTAAAATTAAACATTGTGTAACGCTTTATTTAATTTTTTAAAATAAAAAACATAAAATTTTAGGAGGAGAATAATGAAAAAGAAAATTATTGCAATTATGTTGAGTGCCATTCTGGTAGTGTTGTTAGTTCCCGTGGGGACTTCAACACGATCTAAACAAATTAATGCTAGCGCATACAGCGCAAGTTTATTGCAAACTGAGTTGCGACAGATTAACACTAATTTGTATGAAGGAATTGTAGATTTTTGTGAAACAACTGTGAATGCTGAAATGCGTAGGGTAAATTTTAATAATTCAGAGTTCTGCGAATATTCACTTTTGGTGATGTTCAGACAAGAATATAGTATGTCCTATTCATTGCGTGGTAACTTCGTTGAGTTTGAAGAATTTACAATAAACGACTTTCCTGAACTTTCAAATATTAAAAGTATTCGGTGCGTTACAGCAGGTATTGAAATAGCTCAAAAACAGATAGTTTCAATGTATTCTAATAGGGGCGTTATTTCAAGATTTGTAAATTCACAAACATTACAGGCAATGGATAACCGTGAAATGAGTGTTGAACTTGATAGTTTTAGGCGCATTAAGCACATTGAGTTTACACACGGCTCTCGTCAAAATATTTTAAATTCTATTCACGCACTTAATCAAAGACCAGATGTAGTGAGTGCAGAGCCCAACATTATTCATAGGATTGCACCAACAATACACGAATATTGCGATCATAGTTTGTGCGATATATCGTCCAATAATTTTGTGCCTAATGCTAATGCTTGGCAACAATGGGCTTTGAATACTACAAACGTGCAACATGCATGGGACATAACTAGAGGGTCGCCAGATGTCATAGTTGGTATAATTGATAGTGGTGTCCAAGCGAATCACCCTGATTTAGTTGGTCGTGCATATACAAGGTTTTTTAGATGCTTTGTGCCTGGGAGCACTTTCAGCCGATACGAAGACCGAGATGGGCATGGCACTATGACCGCGGGGATTATTTCGACAAACGGAATAGGGACTTTTGGTGTTGCACCGAATGTTCGCTTTGCATCATTAAGAATTTTCGCGGGAAGACCATCTGGTGAAACGTGGGAGATGTGGACATTGGCTTTGATTAATGCGGTTGCGTTTGCTTCTGCGCCATCAACATTTATACCGATTTTAAATGCGAGTGTGGGTCGTTTTGAAAACTCAGCAATTATGCGTCAACAAATCCAACAGTATCCAGGGTTATTTGTTGCTTCTGCCGGTAATCATGATAGGTGCAATGATACACACCCAACTCCGAATTTCCCATCTAGTTTTCCTTTGACAAATATTATTGCTGTTGGAGCATCTGATAGATTTAACGATAGGTCAGTTTGGAATCCATATCTGCTGGGTGGCTCAGACCACAGAGCATCTAGCTGGGGTAGAAACTCAGTTCATGTATTTGCACCAGGTGGAAGACATGGCACGCCAAGTGTTGAATATTTACGAACAACAATAAGAACAGGTGGTTATGGTTGGTATGACGGTACATCAGCAGCTGCCCCACACGTGGCAGGAGCAATAGCCCTAATAATGTCACATAGACCAAACCTTTCAAGAGCCCAAATTAGAAATGCCATCATGAACTCAGTTAATAGAGACGTATGCGCTGAGATTA